>Ga0310811_10001212_pt1 | contig 33108 bp, 24 predicted proteins | sample YCmetagenome_FD_207642 | JGI IMG/M metagenome (GOLD analysis project Ga0310811, IMG submission 207642) | Soil microbial communities from experimental microcosm in Duke University, North Carolina, United States - YC | ecosystem: Engineered > Artificial ecosystem > Soil microcosm > Unclassified ...
GCGTCGGCGTCGGCGTGGGCTTGGGCGCGGCGCTCGTGTGCGTCGCGGAGCAGCCCGCCAGCAGGAGCCCGGCCGCGACGCCGGCGCCGGCTGCACGGGCTGCGGCTGCGGCGACTGATCTTCTGCGGCCCACCGCGGACCACCCCCGTTCCCGGCACCGATGTCCAGATCGATCACGACGTGATCCAGAGTAGCCGCGGTTCGCGCCGGAGGCCGGGAAGCCGTGGAGCCGGGAAGCCGGGACCGGCAAGCCGGCAAGCCGTGGAGTTGTTCCTCCTCAGAGAACTCGATTACAACCGGAAGGCGGGATGATGTTCCCATGCGCCCCTTCCGTTTCCTCGCGTCCGTAGAAGAGAGCACCGATTTCGCCTCGCTGACCTCCCTGGCCCGCAAGGCCGAGGCCGTCGGCTGCGCCGCACTCGTCATACCCGACCACCTCACCTTCCGGTACGCCCCGCTGCCCGCGCTGGCCACGGTCGCGGCGGCCACCGAGCGGTTGCGTGTGGGCACGTTCGTGCTCAACAACTGCCTGCGCCACCCGGCCGTGCTGGCCCAGGACCTCGCCACCCTCGACGTGCTCTCCGGCGGCCGCCTCGAGATCGGCATCGGCGCCGGGTGGAACAAGCCGGAGCACGACGCGATCGGCATTCCCTTCGAGCCGGTCGGGGTCAGGATCGCGCGGCTGACCGAGGCCATCGCGATCCTCAAGGGCTGCTTCGCCGACGGGCCGTTCTCGTTCGACGGCAAGCACTACACGATCACCGCGCACGACGGCCTGCCCGAGCCGGCGCAGCGCCCGCACCCGCCGATCTTCCTGGGCGGCGGCGGGAAGCGCCTGCTGACGCTCGCCGGACGCGAGGCCCAGATCATCGGCCTGGCGCCGCGGATCGTGCAGGGCGAGAAGCCGGGGCTCGACGCCTGGAGCATCACGGCCGCGGCGACCGAGGAGAAGATCGGCTGGATCCGCGAGGCGGCCGGCGAGCGTTTCGACGAGATCGAACTCAACTCGTACCCGACCGGCGGGCCGACCGTCGTCACCGACGATCCGCGGGCCGAGGCGCGGCGCCGCGCCGACCGCATCCGCGAGCAGACCGGCGTGGAGCTGAGCGTCGAGGAGGTGCTGGACTCGCCGCACACCTTCATCGGTAGTGTCAAGGATCTGCGACACAAGTTCGTGGAGCTGCGCGAGCGCTTCGGCATCAGCTCCTTCCTCGTCGACGACCTCGACGCGCTGTCGCCGGTCGTGGAGGAGCTCGCCGGACGGTGAAGGGCGGCGCCGGGCGGGCGGCGCGGCGCCGCCCGCCCGATCCGCCCGGTCGGCCGTGGCGGCGCGGGGTCAGCCGCGCCGGCCGACGGCCGCGAGCATCGAGTAGCGGGCGACGTCGCCGCCGAGCGGGTCGGGCGGCGACTGCGGGTCGGGACGCCAGTCGATGACGTCCACCAGGCCCGGCGCCAGCAGCTCGTAACCGTCCATCAGAGAACTGATCTGCTCGCGGCTGCGCAGGTGCATCGCGTGGCTGGCCCGGGTGTAGACGGCCTCCACGCGGCGCACCGCCTCCGGCCGGTAGTCGCTGGTCCCGTGGCTCATCGCCAGGTACGAGCCCGGCGCGGTCGCGTCCCGGTAGCTCGCCACGATCTCCTGCGGCCGGTCCTCGTCGGGCACGAACGGCAGCGTGGCGAACATCAGCAGCGCGACCGGCCGGCCGAGGTCGAGGAAGCCGGTCAGCTGCGGATTGCCGAGCACCGCCTCCGGGTCGCGCAGGTCGGCGTACAGGGCCTGCGCCCCCGGCTCCCGGGCCAGCAGTTCCTTGCTGTGCGCGATCGCGACGGCGTCCGCGTCCACGTACACCACCCGCGCCGCCGGGTTGACGGCGTGCACCACCTCGTGGACGTTGCCCGCGGTGGGTATGCCGGAGCCGAGATCGAGGAACTGGTCGATCCCGGCCTCCGCGAGGTGGCTGACGGACCGGCGCAGGAACGCCCGGTTGGCCCGGCACAGGTGCGCCACGTCCGGCCAGGCCTCGATGGTGCGCTCGGCCAGCGCGCGGTCGGCGGCGAAGTTGTGCGAACCGCCGAGGTAGTAGTCGTACATGCGCGCGGCCGAGGGCTTCTCGATCTCCACGGTGTCCGGTGCCCAGATGGGCCGGTGATGGGTCAACGCCGGGACCTCCCTGCCAGCAGACTCGCTCGCCGAGCGAACACGTCACGTGATCATACGACAAGCGGTGCGTGGAGGGGCGCGTCCGTCATCCGGCGCCCGGCGTTCGTCATCCGGCGTCCGGCGAGGCGGGTACAGGCGTCAGCTCTGCACGTAGTCGATCAGGTTCTGCCGTTCGAAGACGAGCTGGCTGATCGTGTTCTTCACGATGTCGCCGATGCTGACGATGCCGACCAGGCGGCCGTCGTGCACGACCGGCAGGTGCCGGATGCGCCGCTCCGTCATCGTCTCGCAGAGTTCGTCGACGGGGTCGTCGAGACTGCAGGTCGAGACGTGCCAGACGGCGATCTCGGCGACCGGGCCGTCGAGGATCGCGTCACCGCGCGCGTGCAGATGTCGCACGACGTCGCGTTCCGAGACGATGCCGCCGACCGTGACGCCGTCGGCGGAGACCACCGCGGCTCCGATATTGTGTTCCGCCATCAAAGCGAGCAGCTGGCGGCAATCGACGTCGGGGCGCACGGTGATCACGCCGCCCCCTTTGTTCTTGAGTACGTCCTTCACTCTCATGATGTGCCTCGCCTTCGAGGGCGGCCGGGTCCGTACTGTCCACTCTGACCGGCAATTCGGGTGATCGCCAGCCCTGTTTCGCACACTCTTCGTACACATGACATGACCTGCGGCTTCGCGTTCCGTGAGCACGAAGAGGAATGCCTCTCACGGTGATGGCGATGCCCCGAATCCGTTAGGCATGATATTCATTACGCGCAATCGACGGAGATGCGCCTCCCGGTCGTCTCGACGAGGACGCCGAGCGCGTCCGGAATCACCGCGGCGCCGTCGTCCGCGGCCACCCGGTCCACGCCGCTGAGCTGGATCCGCCAGCGCGCCGGGGCGTTGTCCGCCTCGACCGTGATGCGCGTCCCCGCGCGCGAGGTGGTGAACACCGCGGCCGCCGTGCCTGCTGTGCCCGCTGCCGCAGCGGCCACCTCGCCGTTCGCCGCGGGGATCCTCGTGGTGACGCGCGCGCCGTCGGGCAGGTCGAATATCCGCAGGGTCACGCCGTCGGCGTGGTCGTAGTCGGGCCGGTCCGCCACCGCACCGAAGGGGATGACCGAACCCGGGCGGGCGAGCAGCGGCAGACTGCTGAAATCGTGCCGCTCCCGCACCCAGCGCGGGCCCTGCACGCGTTCACCGGTGAGCAGCTGCGTCCACGTCCCGTCCGGCACGTAGTACGCGACGTCGCCCTCCGCCGTGAAGACCGGCGCCACGAGCAGGTCGTCGCCGAACATGTACTGCCGCTCGAGGTGGGTGCACGCCGGGTCGTCGGGGAACTCGACGACCATGGCGCGCATCAGCGGGAGACCGCCGTCCACCGCCTGGTCGGCCGCCACGTAGATGTACGGCATGAGCTGAGCCTTGAGCCGGGTGAAGTGCCGCAGCACGCCCACCGACTCCTCGTCGAACAGCCACGGCACGCGGTACGAGCCGCTGCCGTGCAGTCGGCTGTGCGAGGACAGCAGCCCGAAGGCGATCCAGCGCTTGAACAGCTCCGGGGTCGGCGTCCCCTCGAAGCCGCCGATGTCGTGGCTCCAGAAGCCGAATCCGGACATGCCGAGCGACAGCCCGCCGCGCAGGCTCTCCGCCATCGACTCGAAGCTCGCCTCGCAGTCGCCGCCCCAGTGCACCGGGAAGCTCTGCGAACCCGCGGTGGCCGAGCGCGCGAACACCACCGCCTCGTCCTCGCCGCGCTGCCGGCGCAGCAGGTCGAAGACGGTCTTGTTGTACAGGTACGGATAGTAGTTGTGCATCCGCTCCGGGTCGGAGCCGTCGAAGAACACGACGTCGGTCGGGATGCGCTCGCCGAAGTCGGTCTTGAAGCAGTCCACCCCGGTCTCCAGCACCGCCGCCAGCTTCCCGGCGAACCAGTCGCGGGCAGCCGGGTTGGTGAAGTCGACCACCGCCATCCCCGGCTGCCAGTGGTCCGACTGCCAGATGGAGCCGTCCGCGCGGCGCAGCAGGTAGCCGGCCGCGGCGCCTTCAGCCAACAGCTTCGAGCGCTGCGCGATGTACGGGTTGATCCATACGCTGACGTGCAGCCCGGCCGCCTTGAGCCGGCCCAGCATGCCGGCCGGGTCCGGGAAGACCCGCGCGTCCCACTCGAAGTCGCACCAGTGGTGTTCGCGCATCCAGAAGGTGTCGAAATGGAAGACCGAGAGCGGCAGTTCGCGCCGCGCCATCTCCGCGACGATGCCGGAGACCGTCTCCTCGTCGTAGTTCGTGGTGAACGAGGTGGTCAGCCACAGTCCGAAGGACCAGGCCGGCGGGCGCGCCGCGCGGCCGGTCAGGGCGGTGTACCTGGCCAGGATCTCCCGCGGCGTCGGGCCGTAGATCAGCAGGTATTCCAGGGACTGCCCGCGGACGCTGAACTGCACGCGCTTGACCGCCTCGGAGGCGACCTCGAACGAGACCCGGCCGGGATCGGCGACGAACACGCCGTAGCCCGCGTTGGTCAGGAAGAACGGAACGTTCTTGTACGCCTGCTCGCTGCCGGTGCCGCCGTCCGCGTTCCACATCTCCACGGTCTGGCCGTTGCGCACCAGCGGGCCGAACCGCTCGCCGAGGCCGTAGACGAAGTGGTCCACGCCGAGGTCGAGCTGCTCGCGCATGTAGTGGCCTGATTCGGTCTGCATGGCGGCCATCGCCTTCGCGCCGCTCCCGGTCAGCCGCCGGCCGTCGCCCAGGAAGTCGAGCGACCACGGTTCGCCGGGAGCCGAGATCCTGGCCGTCAGTCGGCCAGAACCGAACGAGATGCTGCCGTCCGCCTCGCGGGTGGTGCTGCCCTCGTGCGCGGCGTCGCCGTCGATCAGGAAGCGCGGCGAGCGCTCCGGCTCGGCGAAGTGCGACACCTTCACGGAGATGACGTCCACCATCGGGGCGGCCAGCTCGATGGTCAGGGCCGGGCCGTCGAGCAGGTGCCCGCGCCGTTCGATGCGCCGACTCGGCGCGTGGACGACCAGCCCGTCCGGGCTCTGTTCGGCGTCGAGCACCTCAGCCGGGTACGCCGGCCGCACGCCGGGCTGCATCAGCCAGTGGCCGTCGGTGAACTTCACGCGTGGCCCCTCCTCGTCGATCGGGTTCCGCGGCACGCACCTGAAGCGGGCGCCGGCGCTGTGCCGAAAGCCTGTGTCGAAGCGCTTCGACACCGGATCATCGTAATGCCCCGCACTGCCGCGCCACAATGGTCCGGAAGCACGGCGACGACGGGGAGTGGGCGACGGTCGATTGTCGAAGCGCTTCGACGCCTCTTCGGCAGGGTGCTCTCGACACGGCATTCCGCACGGCTGCTACACGGCCTCACACGGCACCTTCGTTTGCCTCGGAAACCCGGTGCGGGTAAGGTCCCTGGCTCAGGGAACGATCATCGCGCGCCAGGCGAGGTAGTCATGCAACATCGGCCCGCATGGGCGCCGGACGAGGTCGACATCGAGCGGCCGTCGGTGGCCCGGATGTACGACTACTTCCTCGGCGGTTCGCACAATTTCGCAGCCGACCGGGAGCTGGCCGAGCAGGCCAGGAAGATCTTCCCGGACGCGCCGTACGTGGTGCGCGCCAACCGGGCCCTCCTCTACCGCGTGGTCCTCGAGCTGTGCGCGCTCGGCGTGACGCAGTTCCTGGACCTGGGCTCCGGCATCCCCACCGTCGGCAACGTGCACGAGGTCGCCGGGGAGGCGCGGCCGGAGGCGCGCACGGTGTACGTGGACTCCGACCCGGTGGCCATCGCGCACGCGAACGCGATGCTGCGCGACGAGCCGAATGTCAAGGTCCTGCACGCCGATCTGCGCGACCCGGAGACCGTGCTCGAGTACGCGGCCGGCCCGGGCGGTCTCGACCTGGCGCGTCCGGTGGCCGTGCTGATCGTCTCGGTGCTGCCGTTCATTCCGGACGAGGACGACCCGGCCGCCGTCGTCGCGGCCTACCGCGACGCCACCGTGCCCGGTTCGTTCCTGGCGCTGAGCCACGGCACGAACGACTACCGGCCGGAGGCGGTCGGCAAGGTCGAGGACGTATATTCGAACACGTCTCAGCCCGGAGTGTTCCGGACCAGGGCTCAGGTGCTGGAGTTCTTCGCCGGCTACGAGCTGCTCGAGCCCGGCCTGGTGGACGCCATCGGCTGGCGGCCCTCGCCGGACGACGCGGACCGCGACCCGCTCGGCGGCGACGTCGCCCGCTACAGCCTGCTCGGCGGGGTGGGCCGCAAGAGCTGAGGCGGCCGGGCTCCGGCCGGCCCGCGGGCCGTACGCCGCCCGCGGCCGCGGCCGGTGTGTCGTTCGGTCCGGGGCGCGGTCTGCTCGCTACGTTGGTGTCATGGACTTTACGGCCAGGGCCCTGCGGCACGAGGTGCGCGCCGCGTACCTCGAGGAGCTCAGCGTGGCGGAGCGGGCGGCGCTGCTGTCCTGGCTCGGGTTCGTCGGGGCGTTCGGCACCGCCCGGATCGTCACGCACAGCATCAGGGCCGGCGAGGGGCCGTTCCACGACGTGAGCAAGGGCGGCGTGCACCTGCACCACTACCTGTGGGGGATCGCGATGCTGGCCGGGGTGGGCGCGGTCGCGGTGCACGGGCCGGCGCGGCGGCGGCAGCATCCGGGCGTGGCGCTGACGTACGGCATCGGCCTCGGACTGATCATCGACGAGTTCGCCCTGCTGGTGGACCTCGAGGACGTCTACTGGTCGCAGAAGGGCCGGCTCTCCGTGGAGGCCGGCGTGGGCGTGATCTCCATGGGCGGCACGGTCTTCGCCGCGCTGCCGGTGCTGCGCCGGGTGGCGCGCAACCACGTGCGCCGGCCCGCGTCGCACGGCGGCTGACGAGGCCGACGCCCGCTGGGAGAGCGCTCTCCGAACCGGCTGTTGAGGCGGTTGTGACGTCCGCCGTGTTCTGGGAATCTGCTGAACCGGTACAGCCTCCGATCGCCTCTCCGTACCCGGAATCAGTGCTCTACTGCGCACCTGAGCTGTCGTGATTCCGTTGCGCGGGGCGGGATCCGGAGGCGCCGGGTTGCGGAACCTGACCGATCGTCTTGACAGCCCCGTAACGCGCGCGTAGATATCTCCTCACGCTCGGAAACCGCTCTCCAAAGCAATACCTTGAGTCCAAGCGCCCCGTTGCGCCGGTGTCCGCTGCCGTGCCGGAGCGGGCGCGCGTCGAGGCGCCACCACCCACGGACCGAAGGTCCGGTTCAGGAGACGACAATGTCATCACGTGGTTCCACCCTCGCGCCGGGGCGGCGCAGAGGTCTCACCGGCCGCCGGTATCCCGTCGTCGGGCTCGTCCTCGCACTGCTGGCGAGCCTGATGGTCGTGGCGGCCGTCTCGGCCCCGGCCAGGGCGGCGGGCACCCTGCTGTCCCAGGGCAAGCCGACGACCGCGTCCTCGCTGGAGGCCGCCGCCTACCCGGCGTCGAACGCGACCGACGGCAACACCGGCACCCGCTGGTCCAGCGCCTTCTCCGACCCGCAGTGGATCGAGGTGGACCTGGGCGCGTCCGCCTCGATCAGCCAGGTCGTGCTGCAGTGGGAGGCGGCCTACGCCACCGGCTTCCAGATCCAGACCTCGAACGACAACGCGACTTGGACGTCGATCTACTCCACCACGACCGGAACCGGCGGGACGCAGACCCTGAACATCACCGGCAGCGGCCGGTACGTGCGCATGTACGGCACCGCGCGCGCGACCGGCTACGGCTACTCGCTGTTCGAGTTCCAGGTCTACGGCACCATCGGGGGAGGGAGCTCCTGCGGAACGACGGACGCCGCGCTGAACAAGCCGACCACCGCGTCCTCGCTGCAGAACGCCACCTTCACCGCCGCGGCGGCCACCGACGGCAACACCGGCACCCGCTGGTCCAGCGCCGCCTCCGACCCGCAGTGGCTCCAGGTGGACCTCGGCTCCACCCAGTCGATCTGCCAGGTCTCGCTCAACTGGGAGGCGGCCTACGCCACCGCGTTCCAGATTCAGACCTCGAATGACGCCAACACCTGGACGTCGATCTACTCCACCACGACCGGAACCGGCGGCATCCAGACGCTCAACGTGAGCGGCTCAGGGCGCTACATCCGCATGTACGGCACCGCGCGCGCGACGCAGTACGGCTACTCGTTGTGGGAATTCGACGTCTATACCGGCAGCAGCAGCGGCGGCGGGGGCACCGGAAACACCGTCTCCGTCGGCAACCCCGGCGCGCAGAGCTGGACCGTGGGCACCGCGGTGAACCTTCAGGTCAGCGCCACCGACTCGGCGTCCGGCCAGACCCTCACCTACGCGGCCTCCGGCCTGCCCGCCGGCCTGTCCGTCAACTCCGGCAGCGGCCTGATCTCCGGCACCCCGACCACCTCGGGCAGCGGCAGCACCACGCTGACCGTCACCGACGGCACCAACGCCTCCGGCGCCGCGACGTTCAGCTGGACGGTCGGCACCGGCGGGGGCGGCACCGGATGCACCGGGCAGTCGAACACGCCGAACTTCGGCCCGAACGTCGACATCTTCGACCCGAGCATGTCCGCCTCGTCCATCCAGTCCACCCTGGACTCGGTGTTCAACACGCAGAAGCTCAACCAGTTCGGTACTCAGCGCTACGCGCTGCTGTTCAAGCCGGGCACCTACAGCGCCGAGGCGAACATCGGCTACTACACCTCGATCCAGGGCCTGGGACAGAACCCTGACGACGTCACCATCAACGGCGACGTCACCGTCGACGCGTTCGACGGCACCGGCAACGCCACGCAGAACTTCTGGCGGTCCGCGGAGAACCTGGCGATCAACCCCTCGGCCGGCAACGACCGCTGGGCCGTCGCCCAGGCCGGCCCCTTCCGCCGGGTCGACGTGCACGGCGGACTCGAGGTCTACCCGGCCAGCTACGGCTACGCCAGCGGCGGCTACATCGCCGACACCAAGGTCTCCGGCCAGGTCTCGAGCGTGTCGCAGCAGCAGTGGTACTCGCAGGACAGCAACTTCGGCAGCTGGAGCGGCTCGGTGTGGGACATGGTGTTCTCCGGCGTGACCGGGGCGCCCGCGCAGAGCTTCCCCAACCCGCCGATGACCACCCTGGCCACCACGCCGACCTCGCGCGACGTGCCGTATCTGTACGTTGACGCGTCCGGCAGCTACCACGTGTTCCTGCCCTCGCTGCGCACCAACTCCTCCGGCGCCAGCTGGGCGAACGGCTCGACCCCCGGCACCTCGCTGCCGATGAGCCAGTTCTTCGTGGCCACCCCGTCCAACAGCGCGGCGCAGATCAACGCGGCGCTGGCCGAGGGCTGCAACCTGTTCTTCACCCCGGGTGTCTACAACATCGACCAGACCATCAACCTCAACAACCCGAACACCGTCGTGCTGGGCATCGGCTTCCCGACGCTCATCCCGGTCAACGGCGTGAACACGATGCAGGTGGCCGACGTCAGCGGGGTCCGGATCGACGGCCTGCTGTTCGACGCCGGCACCACCAACTCGCAGGCGCTGCTGACCGTGGGCACCGCGGGCTCGCACACCAGCCACGCGGCCAACCCGATCTCGGTGCAGGACACCTTCTTCCGGATCGGCGGCGACATCGCGGGTAAGGCCACGAACAGCCTCGTGGTCAACGCCGACAACACCCTGATCAACGACATCTGGGCGTGGCGGGCCGACCACGGCAACGGCGGCACCTACGGCTGGACGGTGAACACGGCCGCCACCGGACTCATCGTCAACGGCAACAACGTCCTGGCGACCGGCCTGTTCGTCGAGCACTACCAGAACTACGAGGTCGAATGGAACGGCAACGGCGGCGAGACGATCTTCCTGCAGAACGAGAACCCGTACGACCCGCCGAACCAGGCCGCCTGGATGAACGGATCCACGAACGGTTACGCCGCCTATGAGGTGGCGCCGTCGGTGACCACGCACCAGGCGTACGGTCTGGCCTCCTACTGCTACTTCAACGTCAATCCGGCGGTGGTCAACGACCACGCGTTCCAGGCGCCGAACACGTCCGGGGTGCAGTTCCACGACCTGCTCACGGTCTCGCTCGGCGGGGTCGGAGTGATCAGCCACGTGATCAACTCCACGGGCGGGGCCACCCCGTCCAACACCACGCCGGTCGACGTGACCAGCTATCCGTGATCCGGTAGCTCCGGACTCCCGTCGGAACCCGCGGTGCGGGCTGATCGCGACTCCCGCCCTCAGCCCGCGCCGCGGACCGGTGCGCCCGCGGTGTTGAGGAAGCGGGCGACGGGCAGTGTCGCCGCGCCGCGCGCGACGGCGTCCGCCCCGAGCCGGCCGAGCTCGATCGTGGCCTTGCCGAAGGGATAGCGCAGCGCGTGCTCGCGGGCGACCTCGTGCACCCTGGGCAGCAGCTCCGGAGCCATCAGCAGGCCGGCCCAGCCGCCGATGATGATGCGCTCCGGGTTGAAGAGGTTGACCAGGTTGCCGATGCTGACGCCGAGGTGCAGCGCTGTCTCGTCCAGCACCGCGCGCGCCGCCTCCGTCCGCAGCGAGGCAGCGTTCTGAGAGGAGGTGGTTTGTGACGCCGTGTCCTGTGAGGTCGTGCCCTGCGAGTTCGCGTCCTGCGACGTCTGAGACGCGGCGGCCAGGATCCGCAGCAGCGCGGACTCCTCGTCGGCGACGTCCGCGAGGTCGGGCGCGCCGCCGGTCGCCTCCGCGTACCGCGCGATGACCGACTCGGCCCCGATGTACGCCTCGAGGCACCCGCGCGCACCGCACCGGCAGAGCCGGCCGCCGATCGCGGCGGTGATGTGGCCCCACTCGCCGGCGCTGGTGCTCGAGCCGCGGTAGGCCACGCCGTCGACCGTCACCGACGCGCCGATCCCGGAGCCGATCAGCAGGAACAGGGTGTCGCTCGCGCCGCGGCCGGCACCGAACCACATCTCGGCCTGCCCGAGCGTGTTCGCGCCGTTGTCGATGAACAGCGGGAGGTCGGTGACCTCGCGCAGCAGCGCCTCCAGCGGCACCGCGTCCCACCCGATCGTCTGGCAGTGCACGACCGACTCCGGGGGGCCCACCACGATCCCGGGCACCCCGATGCCGATGCCGAGCAGTTCGGTGCCGGCGCCCGGCGCCGGGCCGCCCACGGCGGCGAGCCCGGCGGCGATGCCGGAGACCACGCCGTCCGGCTCGTAGCGCCCGGGAGTCACCGGGATCTCGGCGCGCGCGAGCTCCGTCAGCGCCAGATCGAACCGCTCGACCCTGACCCGCGTCTCGCCCACGTCCACCCCGATCACCTGGAAGCGCGAGGCGGCCACCTCCAGCCGGATCCGCGGCCGCCCTCCCTCCGACTCGACCGAGCCGGACTCCACCACCACCCCGGCGTCGATGAGCTCTGCGATCACGCTGCTGACGGAGGCCGCGCTCAGCCCGGTCGTCCGGCTCAGCTCGAGCCGGCTGGCCTGCGGCTGGAAGTACAGCTGGCGCAGCAGCAGCGACCTGTTCGACCTGCGCACGTCCCGGACGTTGCGTCCGCGTTGGTCCGCCATCCGCCCTCCTCCTCCGCTCGTCCGGAATGCCCCTTGACGGCAGAGTATTGCGGAAGTTAAATCGGAACGCGAACTAAGGTGTGAAAAAAGGGGCGGCGGGTCGCCGCCGCCAGCACGAGGCTCGGTCCGATTCTCCGCCGCCTCTCGGGTACCACACCGCGGCGGGCGCCTACGAAGGGTGTCCCATGCACAGATCCTCTCTGAGTCACCGTCGATTCACGTCGATCGCCGTGGCGCTCGCCACCGCCCTGATCGTCTCCGCCTGCGGCAGCAGTGGGGGCGGCGGGGGCGGCTCGTCCTCGTCCGGCGGCTCGATCAGCGGGCAGACCATCACCTACTGGGCCAGCGACCAGGGCAGCTCCATCGCCGACGACATCCAGGTGCTGACCCCGGAGCTGAACGCGTTCACCAAGCAGACCGGCGTCAAGGTGAACCTCCAGGTGATCGGCTGGAACGATCTGCTCAACCGGATCCTGGCGGCCACCGCGTCCGGTCAGGGCCCTGACGTCGTCAACATCGGCAACACCTGGTCGGCCTCCCTGCAGGCCACCGGCGCCTTCCTGCCGATCACCGACTCCGTGATGAGCCAGATCGGCGGCACCGGCCGCTTCCTGCCCGGCGCGCTCGCCGCGACCGGCGCGTCCGGCAAGCCCCCGGTGGGCGTGCCGATCTACTCGACCGCATACGGGCTCTACTACAACAAGGCCGAGTTCGCCGCGGCGGGCATCACAGCCGCGCCGAACACCTGGGAGGAGCTGATCCAGGACGGCGAGAAGCTGACCCACGGCACCCAGTGGGGCCTGACCCTGGAGGCCGGCCAGATCCCCGAGAACGCGCACGCCGCCTTCGTGTTCAGCGAGCAACAGGGCGGATCCTGGTTCGACTCCTCGGGCAACCCGACGTTCGACACGCCGCAGAACGTGGCCGCGATCGAGCAGATCGTCGGTTTCATGGGCGAGAACAAGATCACCAACCCGAGCGACGCGGAGAACACCAATGGCACCGAGGCGCTGCAGGAGTTCGCCAGCGGCAAGGCCGCCATGCTGATGTGGCAGCCCGCCGGAGCCAACCTGGCGAAGTACGGGATGCAGTCCTCCGCCTACGGCGTCGCGCCGCTGCCGTTCCCGGCCAGTGCGCCGTCCGGCAGCAAGCACGTCGACTCCATGGTCGGCGGCATCAACCTGTCGGTCTTCGCGAACACCAAGCACCAGGCCGCGGCGCTGGCGTTCGTGAAGTTCATGACCAGCCAGAAGACCGAGATCAGCCTCAACAAGACCTACGGCTCGCTGCCCTCGGTGACCGACGCGTACTCCGACCCGTCGTTCCAGACCCCTGACGACAAGGTGTTCCAGAGCGTCCTGGCGAGCTCGGCCACCGCGATGCCGGAGATCGCGCAGGAGAGCCAGTTCGAGACCGTGGTCGGCACGGCGATGAAGACCCTGTTCGCCGACGCGGCCAACGGAACCCAGATCACCGACTCGCTGGTCAGCGCGGCACTGAGCAAGGCCCAGCAGCAGATGCAGGCCGGCGGCTGACCCCTGCCCCCGGCTCGACCCGACCGCGTGGGACGGTGTCGCCGGACCCTGATCCCCGGGCTCGGCGACACGCCCCGGGCCCGGGGCGGCGTCTCGCCCCGCTCCGACCGACCAGCCGACCGTCCTCACTGCGCCACCGCGTCTCCGCTCACCGCCCCGCCGTCCCTCGCCCGCACTCACCGGAAGGACCCGCGCGATGGCCGTAGCCACCGAAACCGGTCGCCCCCCGAGCCCGCCGCCCGCGTCGGCCCGGCGCAAGCGCGTGGCCTGGGCCCGCGTGCGCCGCAAGGGCCTGCCCTATCTGCTGCTGCTCCCCGCCGTCTGCTTCGAATTGCTCGTGCACGTGATCCCGATGCTCGTGGGCATCTGGATCAGCTTCAAGCAGCTCACCGTCTTCTTCATTCACAACTGGACCGCGGCGCCGGACGCCGGGCTGAGCAACTACCGGTTCGCGCTCGACTTCGACAACGCCGTGGGTCAGGCGCTGCTGCACTCCTTCCTGATCACCCTCGGTTTCACCGTGCTCGTCGTCGCATCGTCCTGGTTCATCGGCACGGCGGCCGCGGTGCTGATGCAGAACCCGTTCCGCGGCCGCGGCGTGCTGCGCACCTATTTCCTCGTGCCGTACGCGCTTCCCGCCTACACCGCGACCATCACCTGGGAGTTCATGTTCCAGCGGGACCACGGCGCGGTGAACCAGATCATCGTCCGCGACCTGCACCTGACCTCGCATCTGCCGTTCTGGCTGATCGGCGGCAACAGCTTCGCCGCGCTGGTGATCACCGCCGTCTGGCGCACCTGGCCGTTCGCGTTCCTGGTGGTGACCGCAGGGATGCAGAGCATTCCCACGGACCTCTACGAGGCGGCCGCCGTCGACGGTGCCGGCGTCTGGCAGCGCATCAGGAAGATCACCATGCCCTCCCTGCGCCCAGTGAATCAAGTGCTGATCCTGGTGCTGTTCCTGTGGAACTTCAACGATTTCAGCACCCCGTTCGTGCTGTTCGGCAACGTCCCGCCGCCGCAGGCGAACCTGCTGTCGCTGCAGATCTACGACACCTCATTTCAGAACTGGAACTTCGGCTCCGGCTCCGCGATGTCGGTGCTGCTGCTGTTGTTCCTCCTGCTCGTCACCACCGCCTACCTGCTACTAACCAACCGCCGGAGGAGTACCGATGGCTGAGCAGCCCCGCGCCGAGGCGAAGCGCCGCTCACCGATGGCGCCGCCGCGCTCCTTCCTGTGGACCCGGCGGGTCGTGCTGACGCTGCTCGCGGCGTTCACAACGCTCCCGCTGTACGTCATGGTGACCAGCTCGCTCAAGCCGCTCGTGGACGTCCAGGCCGCGTTCCGGTGGATCCCGTCGCGGATCACGCTGAGCCCGTATGTCGACATCTGGAGCACGGTCCCGCTCGCACACTACTTCGAGAACAGCGCCATCGTCGCCGGCTGCTCGACCGCCGTCAGCGTGATCATCGCGATCTTCGCGGCGTACGCGGTCAGCCGCTACCGCTTCCCCGGGCGTCAGCTGTTCAAGGTGACGGTGCTGTCCACGCAGATGTTCCCCGGCATCCTGTTCCTGCTGCCGCTGTTCCTGATCTTCGTGAACATCGGGAACGACACCGGCATCCAGCTGTCCACCACCCGGCTCGGACTCATCATCACCTACCTCACCTTTACTCTGCCGTTCTCGGTCTGGCTGCTGGTCGGATACCTCGACTCGATCCCGCGCGAGCTCGACGAGGCCGCCGCGGTCGACGGCAGCGGCCCCCTCGGCACCCTGCTGCGGATCGTCGTGCCGGCGGCACGCCCCGGAATCATCACCGTCGCCGTGTACTCGTTCATGACCGCGTGGGGCGAGGTGCTGTTCGCCTCGGTGATGACCGACGACACGAGCCGGACGCTGGCGGTGGGCCTGCGCGACTACGCCTCGGAGAACGACGTCTACTGGAACCAGATCATGGCGGCGTCGCTGGTCGTCAGCGTGCCCGTGGTCGTCGGCTTCCTGCTGCTGCAGCGCTACCTCGTCGCCGGCCTGACGGCCGGTTCCGTCAAGTAGCCTCGGATGCGGAAGCCTCAGCCGAGGCCCGGCGAGGGTCCAACACGTCTCGGAGGCGCTTGACCATCGACTGCCACTGCTGAGCATCAGCGGGATCGCACCACAGGTCGAGCAGTTCCGATCCGGCCGCCGGAACGCGTTCCAGAGTCTCCGCGGCCAACCCGCGAACGTCTTCAGGGAACGGCGGCATCGGTTGCTCAGGGCCGTAGGCCGTCTCGACCGGCCCGCCGCCCGGGCACTGGGCGGCGATCAACGCGGCGGCCGCCACGCTTTCATCAACGTCGCCCAGGTAATCGGTCGACGAGAGCGTCCGGGTCAGAACCGTGTGAATCAACTGCACGCGCTCCTCGGGAGACGCCTCGTCCAGGGTGCCCGCGGAGTCCGCAGCAGTGTCGTTGTCGAACGGGCCAGTTCCCCATGTGCCCATGATGATCCCCTCCCTCGGCGCTGCCGGTGCCCACGCCGCCGAGCGATCTTAGCAACGAGGGTGGATCCGGCGATCAGGCATCGCGGAGGAGGAGGGCGAGGGCGCCGCCGAGGAGTGCGGCGGCTGACCAGGCGGCGAGGACCGCGAGGCCTTCCCAGGGCGAGAGCGGCAGGGTATTGAGGTTGGCCGTGTTCTGGATCAGCAGTCCCGCCGACATGGGGCTGATCTGCTCGAGGTGCCGCTGCCAGTCCGGGTTGCTGACGGCGTGGGCGAACAGCGGGAAGAGGTAGAGCAGGGCGAGGAGGGCGCCGATCGCGATGCCGGTATCCCGGATGAGCAGGCCGAGACCGAGGCCGAGCAACGCGATGAGCAGGAGGTAGAGCACTGATCCGAAGGCCGCCCGCAGTTCCGGACTCGATGTGGGGGAGGGGACCGCGAAGCCGTGCGCGCTCAGGATGAGCCTTCCTGCGAGCACGGAGATCGCCACGGCGGGCAGCGCGGCCACGAGAGTGAGGGCGCTGACGACGCCCGCCTTGGCGGCCAACGCCGTCAGGCGCCTCGGGGTCGCGACGAGCGTGACGAGGATCAGCCTGCTGCTGTACTCGCCGCCGACGGCCTGAGCGGCGAGGATCGCGACGACCGCCTGGCTGAGCTGCACTCCGGACAGGCAGAGCACGGCGGTGTCCCGGCCCGAGCCGTCTGTTCCGGCCGCGCCTGCCGCCGCGTGGGCGGCGACGGCCGCGGAGTCGGTGACGATCACGCCGAGGCCGACCGTCAACAGGATGATCGCCAGTACGAGCAGCCCCGGCCCACGCATGGTGCGTGCCTTGGTCCACTCCGCGTGCAGGGCGTACCTCATGCGCTCACGTCCCGACCGCGCAGCTTGTGCCAAGCCAGGGCGAGTGCGACCGCCGCGTAGCCGCACAGCACGGCGAAGCCGGCCCACGGCGCCAGCGGGAAGTATCCCTCCGCGGGCTGGTAGAGGTCGTCCACCTGGAAGTAGTGCGGGATAGTCTGCTCGATCGCGAATCCGGCGGCCGGGGTGACGCGCAGCAGCCATTCAGCGGCGCCGTCCGGCAGCAGGGAACCCGTCGCGAGCAGGTACGGCAGGATCATGAGGACGATGACGGAGGTGATCGCGATGGCGCTGCGGCGGACGATCGTTCCGACGGCCAGTGCGAACACGCCGGTCACGGCGAGCAGCAGGGCACTGCCGCAGATGACCCGCGCCTCTGTCAGTGGGCTGACGATGTACAGCGCTCCCTTCGGCCACAGGCGATCGAACACGGGCACCGAGACGGCCGCGGCGAGCAGCCCGGAGAACGTGGCGACCGTCGCGATCACCAGGGCCTTCGCGGCCAGGACCGCGCCGCGGCGGGGATGGGCGGCCAGTGTCGTCCCGATCAGACCTCGCCGATACTCGGAGGTGATGAACTGGCTTGCCAAGACGATCAGCACCATCAAGCCGAGCAGGACGCCGGCGACGCCCAACTGCGCGGTGTCCTTCAATCCCGTGCCGGGGGCGATGTCCCCCGAACCCGAGACGGTGTAGGTACCGCCGTTCACCGCGTACTGTCCGCCGCCCCCGTCGCCGAGCGCCTGGCTGCTCCACGTTGCATCAGGCCAGTTTCCTTGCAGCGTCAGGTGATCGAAGCTTCCCGTGGCGGTGCTGGCGTAACTGCGGGAGCTGATTCCGCCGAGCAGCTGCGTGTTCTGCGAATACTGAGGCGAGGTCGCGAACAGTCCTGCCTGCACGGACGTGCTCAGACCGGTCAGCTTCGCCGTCCCGATCCGGTCCCAGCGCACGCCGTCGACGGAGTCGTACCCGGTGAGCACGTCTCCGGTGCGGGTCAGCCGCAACCAGCGCGGGTCGGCGGGAGTGACGTCGGCGGGGTCGCCCGCGACGTCGTTGACGTAGTCGTACTGCATGCGGACGCCGTGCCCGGAAGTCGCCAGCACCGCCGCGTACGCGGAACCCGGCGTCTCGCTCGACTTGACGATGATCCCCGCCTTGCCCCAGGTCTCGGCGTCGCCCGGCGCGGGGGCGGGTTCGTCCGGGTGGTTGTCCGACAGCGAGTCGGTCAGTGAGCTGATGCGCACGGTGATCGAACCGTCGCCGTCGAGGGTCCGGTGCACGAAGTAGAAGGAGTCGGCCACCGGCTCGCCGCCCGGTCCGGTCGGGTTGCTCGGTCCGTTCTGGCACTTGCCGTTCACGCAGTTGCCGCCGGTGTTGCCCTTGGCCGCTGAGGCGGACATCAGCACCATGAGGACGATCGCGACGAGCACGCCGACCGCCCAGCCGGTCACCGTGCGGAACTTGGTCCACTCCGCGTGCGCCAGGTGCGCGAAACCGCCGCGCCCACCGCGCTCTCCGCCGTTCTCCGGCAGAGTACTGCGATACGGAGAGGAGGAAGAGGAAGGGGAGGAGGAAGGGGTCGTCGTGGTCATCGTTCCCCGCCCTCGCCCGCGTGCGCGCGGAATTCCACCGCGTCCCTGGTGAGCTCCATGTACGCCTCCTCGAGGCTTGCCCGGTGCGCGGAGACCTCGGAGAACGGCACGGCCGCCTTGGAGAGCGCGGACACCACGCCCTCGGCGGCGATCCCGTGCACGGTCATCGTGTCGGTCCCGGTCACGGCGACGGTCGCGCCCGCGTCGGCGAGTACTGTCATCGCCTCGGTGCGCGCCGCGGTGCGCAGCGCCACCCAGCCGTCCGACGCGTCCGCGATCAGCTCGGCCACGCTCGCCTCGGCCACCAGCCGCCCGCGCCCGATCACCACCAGGTGCGTCGCGGCGTCCTCGAGTTCGCTCATCAGATGGCTGGAGACCAGCACCGCGCGGCCCTCGGCGGCCAGGGACCGCAGGAAGCCGCGCATCCACACGATGCCCTCGGGGTCGAGGCCGTTGAACGGCTCGTCCAGCAGCAGGATCGGCGGGTCCGCGAGCATCGCCGCGGCGATCCCGAGCCGCTGGCGCATCCCCAGCGAATACCCGCCCGCGTGCCGCCGCCCGGCCGGTCCGAGCCCGACGAGCTCGAGCACCTCGTCCACCCGCCCGCCGCCGAGCCCCTGCGAATGCGCCAGCCACAGCAGATGGTTCCGGCCCGACCGGCTCGGCTGCACCGCGCCCGCGTCCAGCAGCGAGCCGACGTGGCCGAGCGGGCGGTGCAGCGTCGCATACGGCCGCCCGCCGACCAGCGCCGTGCCCGCGTCGAGCGCGTCGAGGCCGAGCAGCGCGCGCATCGTGGTGGACTTGCCCGCGCCGTTCGGTCCGACGAATCCGGTCACTGATCCCGCGCGGACGGCGAACGACAGGCCGTCCAGGGCCACGGCCGCGCCGAACCGTTTGCGCGCCGCGTCGACTTCGATGAGTGTTGTCTCCATGGCACGGGACGCTACGTGGCCGCGGCCGGAGCGTCGTCCCTCCGCAGAGCCATCGCGGCCGCTTCGCACGATCCGCCCGCAGCCGGGCATCACTCCCCAGAGTGACGCCCACGGCGCCGTCAACGGCCACAATGGTCCCCGTGACCAGCACCTCCCGACCGTCGTCGCCGTACCCGCTCGCCGCCCTCGCGGTCCTCGCGGCCGCGTGCTCGCTCGGCGCGCTCGGCGAGGCGATCGCGCGGCTTCGGCTGACGCAGGTGACGTCGCGGTACGCGCTGAACGGGCTCGAGTTCTCCGCGCTGTCGCTGCTCGCCACGCTTCCGCTCGCACTTCCGGGGGCGACGCTCGCGGCGGCGTTGGTGTGCGGGGCGAACCTGTTGTCCTTACTCGCGTTCCACACGGTGACGGTCGGCGGAGCGGCGGCGCTCGTCGTGTCCGGCTACCGTCTCGGCCGCTCCGGCGCTCCGGCTCCGCTGCCGATCGGATTGAGCCTGCTCTGGCTCGTTCCCGCGCTGATCCAGATACAGGCGTCGAGTGCCGAACCGGCGGTCGTCACCACCCTCGCGTCCGCGCTGACCGCGATCGCCGCGCTCGCCGGCGCCACACGCAGCCACCGCGCCGAGTCACGCGACACCCGAGTGCAACGCGAAGCGCTCACCGAGACCCTGCTCGAGCACACCGCGCGCAACGAACGTGCGCGCATCGCACGCGAACTGCACGACATCGTCGCCCATCACGTCTCCATGGTCGCCGTGCAGGCGGAGACCGCGCGGCTCACCACGCCCGGACTGCCGCAGGAGGGCGCCGAGCGCTTCTCAGCGATCGGCGACACCGCGCGTGCGGCGCTCACCGAGATGCGCCGGTTGGTGGGTGTGCTGCGCGATGACGAATGGCCCGACCCCGACCCCGAGCCCGCCCGGCTGCGCCCGCAGCCCGGTCTCGGCCAGCTCAACGAACTGCTCGACGAGGCGCGCGAGGCCTCGGGCGCGCGCACCCGGCTCGTGCTCAGCGGCCGGATCGAACCGCTGGATCCGGGCGTGGAGCTCGCCGCCTACCGCATCGTCCAGGAGGCGCTGACCAACGCCCGCCGACACGCGCCCGGTGCCGCGGTCGACGTCGAACTCTGCTATGCCGAGGAGGATCTGCGGATCCGGGTGCGCGACAACGGTCCCGGGCTCACGGCAGGGCTCGTGGCCGGGCCCGCGACCGCCACCGGCCTCGGCACCGGCCTCGGTGCCGGCGGCGGGCTCGGTACCGGCGGCGGCCCGGGATCGGCGCTGTCCGGAGGCAACGGCCTGACCGGTATGCGGGAGCGCGCACTCGCCGTGGGCGGCGCCTGTCGCGCCGGACCGGCGCCGGGCGGCGGATTCGTCGTCGAGGCGGCGCTTCCGGCGAAGCTCGAGGAGGCGGCGTGAGCGCAGACGGGAACGGGATGGACGCATCGGCCGCGGCACCGGCCGAGCCGCACGCGGTACGCATCGTTGTCGCGGACGACCATCAGATCGTGCGCGACGGCTTTGCCCGATTGCTCGACTCGCAACCGGAATTCACGGTCGTCGGCACCGCAGGCGACGGCGCGGAGGCAGTGCGCGTGTGCCGCGCGGCCAAACCGGACGTGGTGCTGATGGACGTGCGCATGCCCGTCCTGGACGGCATCGAGGCCACCCGCCGGCTGGCCGCCGAGAACGGTCCGCGCTCGCTCATCCTGACGACCTTCGACCTCGATGAATACGTCTACGAGGCGCTGCGCGCGGGCGCGTCCGGCTTCCTGCTCAAGGACACCACCGCGGAACGCCTCTTCGACGCAGTACACGTCGTCGCGGCGGGCGACGCGCTGCTCGCCCCCGCCGTCACCCGCCGGCTGATCCGCGAGTTCGCCGCTCGCCGTCCCGCTGCCTCCGCTGTTCCCGCGGCTTCCACGACTTCGGCGGGCCAGGAGGCTCCCGGCCGGGGCAGGATCGACGGCCTCACCCCGCGCGAGACCGAGGTGCTCAAACACGTCGCCGCGGGACTGTCCAACACCGAGATCGCCGAACGCCTCGTGGTGGCCGAGGAGACCGTCAAGACTCACGTCAGCCGGATCCTCGGCAAGCTCGGGCTGCGCGACCGCACGCAGGCCGTCGTCGCGGCGTACGAATCAGGCCTCGTCGTCCCCGGCTCGGCTCCGCCGCGGCCCGGCCGGGACGGCTGATCGGCCCCGCCCCTGCCGGGCCGACCAGCATCCTGCTACGACGCGCGGCTGAGCAGAGCCTGCCGCACGGCCTCCACATCCACGCCGAGCGCTGTGAGCACCCGGGTGGCGGTACTGTCGGCGCTCAGCACGCCGAGCAGCAGGTGCTCGGTGTCGATGCGCTCCTCGCCCGACTCCTTCGCAGCGCGCAGTGACCAGGCCACCGCCTGCTTGGCGGGCACCGTGAATCCGGGACGCGGGTAGGTGAACTTGCCGGGCCCGAACGTCGCGTCGGCGTTCCGCTGGATCGCGTCGATGTCGATGCCGAGCGAGGAGAGAGCCTCCTTCGCCGTCAGGGTCCTGTCGGCGAGCGTACCCTGCGCCGGCTTGGACCGCGCCACCTCGCGCAGCACTTCCGTGCGCATCCGCCGGAGCTCGACCCCGTGCGCGCGCAGCACCTCGCTCGCCCGTCCCGCGGTCTGGGCGAGTCCGAGCAGCAGGTGCTCGGTGCCGGTGTAGTCGTGGCCGAGGTGGTCGGCGGCGTCCCTCGCCGCGACCATGGCGCGCTTGGCCAGCGCGGTGAAGCGGTCGTACACGGTGGTCACTTCAGTCATGTCCGTTCTCCAAACCTGCGACCTTGCGGCGGGCGGCGTGCTTCTCGTGGACGGACTGCCGGCTCACCCGCAGCGCCGTCGCGATGTTCTGCCAGGACCAGCCCTGCGCCCTGGCGTTGTCCACGTGCAGGCGTTCCAGCTCCTCCAGCAGGCGGCGCAGCTCGAGCACCGCGCGCAGCCCGACCGCCGGATCCTTGTCCGTCACCTTGGCCGCCAAGGCGGTGGCCGGTGTCTCCGTCTCGTCCATGCTGTCAAGGAAGCCTGACAGAGGAGCCGATGTCAAGGAAACCTGACAGTCGGCGTGCGAAACGAGGGGGAAGGCGGAGGGGGCGGCAGCCGGCTACACCAGCGGAGTGGCCGTCGCGGGCGGGGTCTCCGGCTCCGGCTCGGCGGCCGAGGCGTCGATCCCGTCCGCGTCCGCCGGGTCCAGCGGCAGGGTGAGGGAGACTTCGAACCCGCGGTCCGCGTTCCGCCCGGCTGAGAGCCGGCCGCCGTAGAGGGCGGCGCGTTCGCGCATGCCGGTCAGCCCGACGCCGGCGCCGGTGTGCTCGGTGGCCTGCGCCGCGGCGGACCGCGGCGTCCTGGTGCGCTGGGCCGGGACGGTATGCGCGCCGGAATCGGAGACGGTGACGCTCACGGACTCGGGTGCGTATTCCAGCTGCACGTCCACCGAGGCGCCCGGCGCGTGCTTGAGCACGTTGGTCAGCGATTCCTGCACCACGCGGTAGACGCAGAGCTCGACCCCGGCGGGCAACGGGCGTGCCCGGCCGGAGATCGCGTACCGGGATGGGGTGCCGGACAGGCCCACCCGTTCGATCAGCACCGGAAGTTGCGCGATCCCGGGCGCCGGATGGTCGTCCGCGCGTCCGCCGCCCTCGTCGTCGTCGGGTCGCAGCAGGCTGATCAACCGGCGCAGTTCGGCCAGCCCCTCGCTGCCGACCTCGGAGATGGTGCGCAGCGCATGGTCCGCCGTCTCCGTGTCGGAGTCGAGCACGTAGCGCGCCAGCCCGGCCTGGACCGCGATGACGGACAGATGGTGCGCCGTGACGTCGTGCAGCTCGCGGGCGATGCGGATCCGCTCGAGCAGTACTGCGCGCTGCTCCCGATCCCGTTGTTTGCGCTGGAGCTGCCCGCTGAACGCGGCCATGAGCGCGTTGCTCTCCATCAGCCTTCTGGCTCCGTCGCCGACGATCGCGATCGCCACGACGCGAGCGGCGGTGCCGAGGTAGACGTCGAAGACCGAGCCTACCCATTCGTGTACGTTACTGTATATCAGCTCTGGGAACACCAAGGCCGCGGCCGCCGCGGTCCACCGCCGTCCGCGCCGGGAGGCGACTGTGAAGAACGCGAGCTGCAGGCCCGTCTGGTTCAGGCTCAGCCAGTAGCCGCGCGCCTCGAACACCGCGACCAGGGCGGCGCACACGGCCATCACGGTCAGCGGGAACCGTCGCCGCGCCACCAGCGCCGCACCCACCGCCGCGGTCAACGCGATCCCGAGCGCGTCGAACGGCCGCGAGCCCGCGGGCGGGTAGGAGCCGGTCGCGGTCGTCAGCGCGACCCACGTGATCGCCGCGGCGATGGCCAGGTCGACGGCGGTCTTGGGTATCGAGGCCAGGGCTTTCGCCGCGGTGTGGGTGCCGAGCATCGATCCAACCTAGTCAAGGCGTTCCCGCCGTGTCCTCTGTTCCCGGCGGGTTTCCGTGACTCCGGGGGTAAACCCTCGCGGTAGTACCCCCTGCCGCGCGCGGTATACCCTCCCGGCGCGATTGTGAACCTGCGGGGAACGCGGTGGACGGACCCGGCCTGACACGCTGGGGCATCGCGCGGAACGAGGTCGGAGCGCCGCGCGGGAACGACCATGGAACCAGAGCGTGGGTGGCAGGCGATGAGGTTCGTCCAGCGGGACGGCGGCGTCGAACGTGAATGGGAGGCGCGGCTCGGCCGCCCGGATGCCGTGGTCGCGGACCTGGCAGCCGCGCTCGGCGCGGGCGGCGGCGGGCTCGTCGTCGACGGGCGCCCGGCGCCGCCGGGCGCGCCGCTGGCCGGATCAGGGCTCGTCATGGGCTCCGAGGTGGAGACTGCGGCGCGGCCCGCGGCCCGCGGCCGCGCCGTCGCGGCGGACGGCCGCCCGCGCGACGTCGACGACACCGCGACCACGATGCTGGAACCGGGCGTGGTGCTGCGGATCGTCGGCGGCCTGGACGCGGGACTCTCGGTGCCGCTCGCGCCCGGCCGGGCCCGGCTCGGCCGCGGCGACGAGGCGGAGATCCGGGTGGCCAGCCGCGACGTCTCGAGGCTGCACTGCGAGATCGAGGTCGACGGCGAGGGCCGCGTCACGGTCGCGGATCTGGGCTCGCGCAACGGTACCGACGTCAACGGCGTTCGGCTGACCGCCCCGGTGCGGCTGCGCGTCGGACCGGACGACCTGGTCTGCGCGGCCGGGCGGGTGCCGTTCCGGGTGCTGCCCGCCGCGGACATCGGCCCGGTCGCGTACGTGAATCCGGCGCGGGAGGCCGGTCCCGGCGGCACCCTGCCGTTCAACCGGGCCCCGCGGGTGGCCGCCCCGGCCGAGACCGCGCCGGTCCGGCTGCCCGAAGCGCCGCGGCGCACCGAGGGGCAGCCGCTGCGCATCTCCACCATCGTCGCCCCGCTCGTGCTGGCCGGCGTCATGGTGGTGCTGCTCAAGGACGTCGCTTACGCGCTGATCGCGCTGTTCACCCCAGTGATCATGCTGGCCACGCAGCTCGAGGACCGGACCAGGGGCCGGTCCGGCTCGCGTCGCGGCAAGCGCGAGTACACGAAGCAGCTGTCCGAGGCCGGGGAGCAGCTCGCGGCGAGCCGCGCCGCGGAGGTGGCCCGGCTGCACGCGGAACTGCCGGACCCGGCAGAACTCTGTTATCGGGCGTCCGCGCCGGGCCTGCGGCTGTGGGAGCGCCGCCGCGGCGCAGCCGACTTCCTGCGGGTCTCGGCCGGGCTGGCCGACCTGCGCTGGGCGCCGCCGGTCGAGCGCGGCCGCGGACACGATCAGGAGGCTGATCCTAAGCTCGCCGCGGCGGTGGCCGCAGCGGAACGGCTCCCGCAGGTCCCGGTGGCGGTGAACCTGGCGGACGGCGGTGTGCTCGGGCTCGAGGGCGAGCGCGCGGCGGCGCTCGCCGCGGCCCGTTCGCTGCTGTGCCAGGCGGTCGCGGGCAGCGGTCCCGCGGACGTCGCGGTCGCGGTGTTCGCGGACGAAGACCGGATCGCCGACTGGGACTGGACGAAGTGGCTGCCGCACGGCGTCGACCCGAAGTCGGGGGCCTCGCGCCTGGTCGCGGTCGGAGCCGAGCAGTCGGAGATTCTGGCGCGCAGCCTGCTGTCCGAACTCGCCGCCGCTGCGGCCGCCGCCGGCGCGGCCCCGGCCGGATCCGTTGCCGGCGGCCGGGATGCGGGCTCTCGGACGGCCGCGGCGCCCACTCTGCTCGTCGTGGTCGACGGCGCGGCCCTGCTCGAGGGACGTCCGTGCGCGCTGCGCGACCTGCTCGACGGCCGCGTAGGACCGGCGGCAGGCATCGTGCTCACCCGGCGGCTGCCTGCGCTGTGCACCGAGGTGCTGTCGGTGGCGGGCGACGGCTCGGGACGGCTGCGCCGGGTCGCCTCCGGCGAGCGGATCGACGACATCCTCGTCGCCGGCATGACCCGTCCGCGCGCACGCTCCCTCGCCCGCGCTCTGGCCAGGTTCGAGGACCCCGAGTTGAAGGCCGAGGGGGCCGGACTGCCCGACCAGATCGGGCTGCTGCCGCTGCTGGAACTGTCCGGCCCGCTGGACGCGGCGCTCGCCGAGCGCTGGCGCGCCGCCGCGCAGTCCCTGCGGATCCGGGCGGTGCTCGGGGTGAGCGAACGCGAGCTGTTCGAGATCGACCTCGACGACGACGGCCCGCACGGCCTGATCGCGGGCACCACCGGATCCGGCAAGAGCGAGCTTCTGCGTACCCTGATCGCGAGTATGGCGGTCGGCGCCGGCCCGGAGCACCTGACCTTCGCGCTGGTGGACTACAAGGGCGGCGGGGCGCTGGACGAGTGCGCACGGCTGCCGCACGTCGTCGGACTCGTGACAGACCTCGACGAACAACTCGGCGAACGTGCGCTGCGCTGCCTGGAGGCGGAGCTGCGCTACCGCGAGCACGCCCTGCGCGGCGTCGGGCTCAGCCACGTCCGCGACTACCAGCGGCTGCGCGAGACCCAGCGCCCCGACCTCGAACCGATGCCGCGGCTGGTGGTGGTGATCGACGAGTTCGCCACACTCGTCAAGGCACTGCCGGAGTTCGTGGACGCGCTCGTCAGCATCGCCCAGCGCGGGCGCAGCCTCGGCATGCATCTGATCATGGCGACGCAGCGGCCCTCCGGCTCGGTGAGCGACGCGATCAAGAACAACGTCAAGCTGCGCCTGGCACTGCGCCTGGAGAGCGCCACCGATTCGCAGGACGTCATCGACTCGCCGGCCGCCGCCGGCATCGGCAGCCGGCAGTGGGGCCGCGGCTACTACCGGCTGGGCGCGAACGAGGTGCTGCCGGTGCAGACCGCGCTGTCCACGGCCGTGACGGCGCAGCGGGCCGCGTCCGGCGGAGTCAGCCTGCTGCCGTTCAGGTTGACCCCGGGCGAGCGGGCCGGATACGTCGAAGCCGTTGCGCCGACGGCGGATCCGGACACGCCGACCGACCTGACCCGGCTGGTCGAGGCGGCCCGCGCGGCCGGAGTCGCGGCCGGCATCGGCCGCCCGCGCCGGCCGTGGCCGGACCCGCTGCCCACCTCCGTCGCGCTCGGCCGGCTCGGACAGGCGGTGCGCGGACTGCAGACGGACACTGCGGGACTGCCCGCCTGCGCCCTGGCCGACGACCCGGACCGCCAGGCGCAGTACCCGGTCGGCTGGGATCCCGCCGCCGGCAACATGCTGATCTACGGCGGCGTCGGCTCCGGCACGTCCACCGCGCTCACCGCGCTGACCCTCGCGCTGACCCAGGCTCAGCCGCCGGACCGGCTGCACGTGTACGTGCTCGATCTCGGTTCCGGCGATCTCGCGCCGCTGTCCGGACTGCCGCACACCGGCGCGTACATCGGCTCCGCGGAGCGGGCCAGGCAGATCCGGCTGATCAGGATGCTGCGAGGCGAGCTGAACACGCGCAAGGCGGGCGGCGCGGCCCGCGGCGGCCACGCCGCGGTGCCGGCCCGGTGCCTGGTGCTGATCGACAACGTCGGTTCCCTGAGAGCGGAACTCGAGAAGGACTTCGCCGGGCTGAGCGTGCTCGACGACCTCGAGCGGGTCTTCGCCGACGGACCGGCCGTGGGCCTGCACGTGGCCGCGACCGGCGACCGCGCCGGCGCGATCCCGAGCGCATGGGCGGCGCTCAGCCGCCAGAAACTCCTGCTGCGGCTGAGCGATCCGAGCGACTACGCGAACTTCGACGTCCCGCGCAGCGCGGTGCCCGCGCCCGTGCCCGGCCGCGCCCTGGTCGTCGCGACCCGGCAGGTCCTGCAGATCGGCGACCCCGGCACGGATCCGGCCGCCGCCGTCGAGACGGTCGCGCGGCGCTGGGCGGACGCGCGCCGCACCGCCAACGCCGTCCGGCTGCTGCCGGAACGCATCGACGCGGACCAGCTGCGGCGCGCCGGCGTCGTCGCGGAAACCGGTGCAGAGCCGTGGTCCGTGCCGGTCGGCTTCACCGACAGCAACCTGGCGGCGGCCGCGCTGCGCCTGTACGAGAACGAACACGCTCTGATCGCCGGGCCGCCGCGTTCCGGCCGCAGCAGCGCCCTGCTCGCGATCGCCGAGACGGTGCTGGCCGGGCCGCGCCCGCCCGCCCTCGTTGCGTTCGCGCCCCGGCGCTCGCCGCTGCGGGACCTGCCCGCCCCGGTCGTCGTGTGCCGCGACTACGCGGAGCTGGAACGTACCCTCGAGCCGATCGCCGGACCGGCTCTGCTCCTGGTTGACGACGCGGACACGGTCAACGACCCGCTCGGCGTGCTCGACCGCTGGATCGCCAAGGCGGGCCCCGGCCGGCACGTGATCGCGGCGGGCCGCAACGACGGCGTGCGCCGACAGTTCGGGCTGTGGACCCAGCGGGTACGCGACGGCCGCTGCGGCGTGCTGCTGGCGCCCGACCACGAGCTCGACGGCGACCTGCTCGGCGTCGCGCTGCCGCGCCAGCACCGCATGGCGCCGCTGCCCGGCCGCGGCTACCTGGTCTGCGACGGCGCGGTCGAGGGCGTGCAACTGGTGCTGGCGAGCGTGCCGGCCGGATCCGCGGAGGCTTCCGCGTGAGGTGGACCCGGCCCGAGGCCTACAACGACTGCGGTAGCGGGGAATTCCACCGAGCGGTAGACGACCGCGCCGCCCCCTCCCGCATAACGTTCTGCGACGTACGGCCGGTCACGACGATCCGGCGTCCCGGAACCCGACGCAGCGGGCCCGCAACGGCGGCCCCGCGCACCGCACAAGATACGGAGCACCACCATGGTCGATGGAACCGTCAAGGTCACAGCCGAGGCCCACACCCACATCACGCAGCTGCTCAGCCTGCTGCAGGGCCCGCTGGGCGACGTGCTTTCGCAGATCTCCTCGCACGGCATCGCGCTGTCCGACCCGAACATCTGGGCCGGCCCGGCGGCGTCGAACTTCGCCAACTCGGTGTGGCCGCAGGCGCAGGGCCAGCTGGACCAGGTGCGCGCCTCGCTGGGCCAGGTGCAGCAGCAGGTCTCCGGCATCCTGGGCAACATCACCCAGGCCGGGTCCGGCCTGCCGGTGGTCGGCAGCGTGACGCAGCAGGTCGGCAACCTCACCAACCTGGGCGGCGGCCTGCCGGTCGGCGGGCTCTGATCCACCCGTCCGGCCCATCCGCCGGACGCGTCGGATCGACCGGACCCGCCGGGACGACCGGATTCTCCTCCGGGACGACCGGAACGAACCAGATCAAACGAACAGAGACAGTCGGGCGCGCCGCCACCGGACGAACGGTGGACCGGCGCGCCGACGACAGCGGTGGTGTGGCGGCACGGAACGAGCGTGCCGCCACTCCGCCGCTTCGCCGTGCTTGTACCCAGATCGGACGGAAACGCGAGTCATGACAGGCCGAAGTGGAGCGCAGGGCCCTTCGTCGGAATCGAACCGGCCGGCCGACGCGGTCGAATCCGTACCCGGATACCGGGATCTGGCCCGGATCGGGCACGGCGGATTCAGCGTGGTCTACCGGGCGGTGCAGGAGTCCTTCGAGCGCGCCGTCGCGCTCAAGGTGCTGAACGTCGGCCCGGACGAGGACGCCAGACGGCGCTTCCTGCGCGAGGTCCGGCTGGCCAGCCGGCTCAGCGGGCATCCGCACGTGGTGACGGTGCTCGACACCGGCACGACCGACTCCGGCCGGCCGTACCTGGCGATGGACCTGTACGACGGTTCGATGAAGCGGCGCACGGCCCGCACCGGGCCGCTGACCCCGGCCGAGACCGCGCTGGTCGGCGCGAAGATCGCCGAGGCGCTGGCGGCCGCGCACTCGCTCGGCGTGCTGCACCGGGACGTCAAGCCGAACAATATTCTGATATCAAGGTTCGGTGAACCGGCGCTGGCCGACTTCGGCGTGTCCTGTCTGCTGGACTCGAACTCCTCGGCCTCGGTGCTCGACGTGTTCTCCCCGCAGCACGCCGCCCCCGAGCTGATCACCCGGGGCGTGCCGACCAAGGCCTCCGACGTGTACGCGCTCGGCTCGACGCTGTACGAGCTGGTCACCGGCCGGCCCCCGTTCGGCGCGGACAACCGGGACGTGCGTTCGATCATGTGGAAGGCGCTCAGCGAACCCGCGCCGCGGCCGGAGTGCCCCGGACTGCCCGGGCTCGCCGACGCCATCGAGCGGGCCATGGCGAAGGATCCGGCGGACCGTTTCGCGGACGCCGAGGAGTTCGCCCGGACCCTGCGAGCCCTGATACCCGAGGGAGTGCCGGCGACGCTGGCAGTGCCCGCCGTGACGCTCGCCTCGGCGGCCGATCCCGAGGACGCCGGGGACGCGGCGTATGCGGGCTCTGCCGCGCCGGCGGCGTCTTCTTCGGCGCCGGCCGCTGCCGCGGCGGGTCTCGGCGCGGCGGGGGGCCTCGCGGCCGCGGCCGCCGCGGCCGTCCAGGACGACGCGGAGCCGGAACCGGGTCAGGATGCCGACGAGACCGGCCGGCACCGCGCGGGCGGAGCCGACTTCGAACCCGAACTCACCGCGGCCGGCCGTTTCGACGGCGGCGCCGACGAGACCATGGTGCGCCCGGAGCGGGCCGACGCCGACGCGGCCGTGGCCGCCGGGGCCGGGTCTCGGGACGGCGCGGAGGCGGGCGGGGGCGGAATCCGGCGCGCACGCAAGCCGCTGATCGCCGTCGCCGTCGTCGCCCTGCTCGGCGGGACCGGCTGGGCGCTGCTCGCGGCGCAGAACCCTGCGGCGGGCGCGCGCGACGAGGCCTCGGCGAACGGACCGAGCGCCAGTGCGTCGGCGCACGCCAGCGTCTCCCGCTCGGCCTCGACCCAGCCCACGGCCAGCGCCTCGGCGAAGCCCACGCACCACGTCACCCCGTCCGCGACGAAGACCACGGCGGCCGCGAAGGTCACCCACGCCACGGCGAGCGCCTCGGCCGGCAACTCGTCCGCCCCGCTGCTCACCCTGCCCGGCACCTACTACCGGCTGCGCAACGCGCAGAGCGGCGAGTGCCTGGCCGCCGGCGGCTCGTCCGCCGCCCAGTCGGACTGCGGGGCGGGCAAGTCGGCGGGCTGGGAGTACTCGGAGTCGCTCACCGGCATCCTCACCGCGCCGGTGGCCGGCGAGTTCGAACTCGTCAACGAGCAGACCGGCGACTGCCTCGCCGCGGGCTCCGGCGGCGCGGTCGAGGCAGAATCCTGCGACGGCTCGTCCGGACAGCTGTGGAGCAAGGCGAGCGGGGCGGGATCGAGCACCGAGTTCCGCAACGCCGGTGACTCGCAGTGCCTGCGCGCGGACGGAGGCGGCGTCGTGGCGGGCTCCTGCAGCACGAGCGATCAGGCGGATCTGTGGTCCGAGGCCGGAACAGGCTGAGCCCCCGGCGTGTCACCGACGCCAGCGTATGGTCCGCCGGTACGGTTCAAGACCACCGGCCCAGCCGGGGATGTACAGGAACCGAGAGAGACGGCGGGACGAGCATGGTCAAGGTGCTGATCGTCGACGACCAAGTGCTGATCCGCGCCGGGATCGCGGCCATCCTGCGGGCCGCTCCCGGCTACGAGGTGGTCGGCGAGGCGCGGGACGGCGAGGAGGCGGTCACCATGGCCGAGCTCACCGAGCCGGACGTGGTGCTGATGGACATCCGGATGCCGGAGACGGACGGGATCACCGCCACCCGCCGGATCCTCGGCCTGAGCCGTCCCGAGCCGCCGCGCATCCTCATCCTGACCACGTTCGACCTCGACGAGTACGTCTACAAGGCGCTGCGCGCCGGGGCGAGCGGCTTCGTGCTCAAGGACACCCCGCCGGAGCGGCTGCTCGCGGCGCTCAAGGCGGTCGCGGACGGCGACACGCTGTTCTCGCCGACCGTCACCCGCCGGCTGGTCCAGGCGTACTGCGCGGTGGCGGGCGACTCCGGAACCGGCGGCGGCCTCGGCCCCGGCGGCCAGAGTGGCGGCAACGGTTCCGCCGCGGCCGCGGGCGAGGCCGGCCCACGGGACGGCCGCGCCCCGGCGCAGCGGGCCGCGCTGGCCGCGCTCACCGCGCGGGAGACCGACGTGCTGCGGCTGGTCGCGACCGGCCTGTCCAACAGCGAGATCGCCGAGCGGCTGGTGGTCAGCGAGGGCACGGTCAAGACGCACCTGAACCGCTCGATGGCGAAGCTGAACCTCTCCTCGCGCGCCCAGGTGGTCGTGCTCGCGTACGAGTCCGGGCTGGTCGTGCCCGGGCAGCCGCCGCCGCGGGCGCAGCCGGGAGCGCAGTCGCAGCCGCCGCAGGCCGGCGCGTCCCGGATGCCCACCGCCGCCCTGCGCGCCGCCGGCTGACCGGGGCGCCGGCCGACCCGTCCGCCTCGCCGACCCGTCCGCCTCAGCCCTGCGCCGCCTGTGCCGCGGCGGCGAAGTTGCGCAAAAACAGCGCCTCGACCAGCGCCATGTGCTCGATCTCGGCCGGGTCGACGCTCTCGTTCGGCGCGTGGATCTGGCAGCTCGGCTCCTCCACGCCCATCAGGATGATCTCGGCGTCCGGGTACGTGCCGGCCAGCACGTTGCACAGCGGGATCGAGCCGCCCTGCCCCAGGTAGGAGACCGGCTTGCCGTAGGCCGTGCGCATCGCCTCGTCCAGCGCCGCGTACGCCCGGCCGTCGGTCGCGGCGGCGAACGGCGAGCCGAGGGCCTCGATCTCCACCGTGACCTGCGCGCCCCAGGGCGCCGCCGACTCGAGGTGCCGGGTGAGCGCGGCGGCCGCGGCCGCCGGGTCCGCACCCGGCGGCAGGCGCAGGCTCACCCGGGCGCGGGCCTGTGCCGGTACGGCTGCGGCCGAGCCGACCACCGGCGGGCAGTCGATGCCGAGCACGGTCACGGCGGGCCTGGCCCACAGCCGGTCCGCGATCGTGCCGGAGCCGGTCAGCGCGACCCCGTCGAGCACGGCCGCGTCGGCGCGGAAGCGCTCCTCGTCGTAGCCGGCCCCGGCCCAGGTCCCGTCCGCCTCCAGGCCCTTGAACCGGGTGCCGCCGTCGGCGTCGCGCAGCGAGTCGAGCATCCGGATCAGCGCGGCCAGCGCGTCCGGCGCGGCACCGCCGAACACGCCCGAGTGCAGGTCGCCGGCGAGCGTGCGCACCGTGACCACGACGTTGGCGAACCCGCGCAGCGTGGTGGTCGCGGTCGGCACGCCCGCCTCGATGTTCCCGGAGTCGCAGATCAGCAGGGCGTCCGCGCGCAGCTCCTCGACGTGCTCGGGCACGTACCGCTCGAGCCCGCCGGTGGCCTGCTCCTCGGAGCCCTCGATCACGAGCTTGAGCCCGACCGGGATGTCCGTGCCGAGCGCGCGCAGGGCGGTCAGCTGCATGACGATGTTGCCCTTGCAGTCCGCCGCGCCGCGGCCGTAGAGCCGGCCGTCGCGCTCGGTCAGCTCGAACGGCGGCGAGTCCCACTTCTCCTCGCCCAGCGGCGGCTGCACGTCGTAGTGGCTGTAGAGCAGCACGGTGGGCGCGCCGGGCGGCGGCGGCCGGTGCCCGAGCACCGCGAAGCTGCCGTCCGGGGTCTCGGCCAG
>Ga0310811_10001213_pt1 | contig 33095 bp, 28 predicted proteins | sample YCmetagenome_FD_207642 | JGI IMG/M metagenome (GOLD analysis project Ga0310811, IMG submission 207642) | Soil microbial communities from experimental microcosm in Duke University, North Carolina, United States - YC | ecosystem: Engineered > Artificial ecosystem > Soil microcosm > Unclassified ...
GGCAGGGCCCGTTCCCGAACCGGATCGCGGACGTCGGCGTGGTCAAGGACCTGGCGACGCACGACCTGGACCTGACCGGCTTCGTCACCGGCGCGCAGTACACGAGCGTGGCCGCGAAGACCGCGCACCGCAGCGGCCGACCGCACGAGGACCTGGTGACGGTGCTCGGCGAGCTGGACGGCGGCGTGATCGCGAACCACCTGGTCAACTGGCTCTCGCCGCTCAAGGAGCGGGTCTCGATCGTGACCGGCGAGAAGGGCTGCTTCGTCGCCGACACGCTGACCGCGGACCTGACGTTCTTCGCGAACGGCTCGACCCGCACCGAGTGGGAGGCGATCTCGGTCTTCCGCGGCGTGTCCGAGGGCGACATGACCCGCTACGCCATCCCGAAGCGCGAGCCGCTCGTCCTGGAGCACGAGACCTTCCGGGACGCCGTGGAGGGCAAGAGCGACGCCGGGATCGTGACGCTGCGCCAGGGCCTGCGCGCGGTCATGGTCGCGGAGGCCGTCCTCGACTCGGCGCGCACCGGCGAGACCCTCCCGCTCGCCCTGGCCTAGCCCCCGCACGGTCCTCCCATCCCGCACGGTTCTCCCATCCCCGCCCGACCCCGCCGCCTTCCCCGCCTCACCGATCGGACTCCCCTCGTGCAGATCTGCGTCTTCGCCCTCGGCAAGATCGGCCTCCCGCTCGCCGTCCAGTTCGCCGGCCTCGGCCACACGGTGACCGGCGTGGACATCTCCCAGCGCGTCGTCGACCTGGTGAACGCGGGCGAGGCCCCGTTCCCCGGCGAGACCGGGCTGGACGAGGCGCTCAAGCAGGCCGTCGCCGACGACCGGCTGACCGCGACCCTGGACGGGTGCGCGGCGGTCGCCGCATCGGACGCCGTGGTCATCGTCGTGCCGCTCGTCGTGGACCGCGACGGCGTGCCGGACTTCGGCCCGCTCGACGCGGCCACCGGCGCCGTCGCCGCCGGCCTGCGCCCGGGCACGCTGGTGAGCTACGAGACCACGCTGCCGGTCGGCACGACCCGCGACCGCTTCGCCCCGATGCTCGCCGCCGGCTCCGGCCTGACCGCGGGCAGCGACTTCCACCTCGTCTTCAGCCCCGAGCGGGTCTCCTCCGGCCGGATCTTCGCCGACCTCAGGCGCTACCCGAAGCTCGTCGGCGGCATAGACGAGGCGTCCGCCGAGCGCGGTGTGACGTTCTATCAGCAGGTCCTCGAGTTCGACGACCGCGCCGACCTGCCGCGGCCCAACGGCGTCTGGAACCTCGGCTCCTCCGAGGCCTCCGAGCTCGCGAAGCTCGCGGAGACCACGTACCGCGACGTGAACATCGGCCTGGCCAACACCTTCGCCCGCTACGCCGACCGCATCGGCGTGGACGTCGGGGCCGTCATCGAGGCCTGCAACAGCCAGCCGTTCAGCCACATCCACCATCCCGGCATCGCGGTCGGCGGCCACTGCATCCCGGTCTACCCGCGGATGTACCTGTGGAACGACCCCGAGGCCGAGGTCGTGCGCGTGGCCCGCGAGGCCAACGCCGCGATGCCGGCGTACGCCGCGGACCTGCTGGCGCGGGAGCATCCCGGCGGGGACCTGAGCGGCAAGCGCGTGGCCGTCCTCGGCATCGCCTACCGCGGCGGCGTCAAGGAGACCGCGTTCTCCGGCGTCTTCCCGACCGTCGAGGCCCTCAAGGCACGCGGCGCCGACGTCGTGGTCGCCGACCCGATGTACACCGACGAGGAGATCACCGCCCTCGGCTTCGCCCCCTACGCGGTCGGCTCCGGCGAGCCTGTCGACGCGGCCGTCATCCAGACCGACCACGCCGAGTACCGCACCCTGACCCCCGCCGACCTCCCCGGCGTCGCCACCCTCGTCGACGGCCGCCGCATGACCGACCCGGCCGCCTGGAGCGGCGTCCGCCGCCGCGTCATCGGCGCGGCGAACTGACGGCGGACCGCCAGCGCGCACCGGCCCCGCACCTCCCCGGCACCCCCCCCGGACCGAGGCCCGGCGCTCACCCTGATGAGCGCCGGGCCTCGCCGTTTTCCGAGACCGAACCGTGATGTAACCGGCTCGGCTCCCCGCGCGTAATCTCACCGAAGTCGCGAAGAGGTTCGCGGCACCGTGATGGAGAGGGCGGGGGGATGGGGGTCGAGCTCGAGCGGGAGTTCGACGCGTTCTACGCGTCGACGCATCGGCGGGTGGTCGGGCAGATCTATGCGATGACCGGCAGCCTGCACGAGGCCGAGGACTGCACCCAGGAGGCGTTCGCGCGGGCCTGGCAGCAGTGGTCGAAGCTGGCGGACCGGCACGGCAACCCCGAGGCGTGGGTGCGCACGGTCGCGGCGCGGCTGGCGGTCTCGTCGTGGCGCAAGGCCGTGAACCGGCTGACGGCGCACCGGCGGGAGTACCGGGAGTCCGAGGTGTCCGGGATGAGTCCCGACCACCTCGCGATCGTCAGCGCGCTGCGCAAGATCTCCGCCGACCAGCGGATGGCGATCGTGCTCTACCACTACGCCGGACTGTCGGTCGAGGAGATCGCGATGGAGACCTCGTCCACGCAAAGCTCCGTCAAGGCCCGGCTCGCCCGCGGGCGCAGGGCCCTGGCACCCCATCTGACCGAATTCGCGGAGAGCCTCGCACCCGACGCGACGAAGAACAGCAGAACCACCCAGCCGCAGATCAGCCGAAGGGAGATCTGACCGTGTCCAAGGACTTCGACACCACACTCTCCGACGCCGTCGAACTGGCGGCGGGAGCTGCGCACACCGCGGGCGCATCAGCGGCCCGCATCCGAGGGAGGGAACGCACCATGCGCAAGCGAATCATCGTCTCCACCACGTCGTTCGCACTTGTCGCCGCGGGCGCGGGTGCCGCGTTCGGGATCACGTCCCACAACAGGGGAACGCCGCACGTGACCGCCGCCAGCCCGAGCGTGAGCGCGAGTCGGACGCCGTCCGCCGGCCCGAGCCCGACGCCGACCGCGGGCCCGACGGGGCTGCCGATCACGACCGCGAGCCGGACGCTGGGCACGTCGTCGCCCGTGAACACGCCAACTGGCCCCGCCTCGACGGGGACGACGAGCTCCGCCACGACCGCGTCGGAGAACTGGCTCACGGCGTCTCAGATGCCCTACGCCAGCACCATGAACTGGACCGCCGGCACCCCGTCCGGTTGCGCCACCGGCAGCTACGAGATCTGGCAGTACTACGCGGGCGGCTGCTCCGAGCACACGCTCCCCAACGACCCGCACCCCGCGCAGAAGATGGATACCCGCGGCTTCGTCGCGCCGAGTGTCGCGACGGGCAACGGCGCGTGGGGCGGGACCACGGCGCATCAGGAGTTCTACACCTACGCGAGCGCGGCCGACGCGCGGGCGGCGTTCCAGTACTTCACGAACGAGATCCTCGGTGAGGACTCCCAGTTCGCCGGGTCCACGGACGCGAACACCGGCCTCGCGGTGACCAGCACCACGACCGAGACCGCGCACGCGGACGGCGCCGTCGCCATCGACAGTACGCTGCGCGACAGCAACGGCAAGCCGGCCCAGCTCGACGGCAACCCGGGAGACGCCTCCGACCGGCACTACTTCTTCGCGGTCCGCGGCGACATCGTCGAGATGCTTCTGGTCCAGGGCGGGCCCGGGGTCAGCGTCACCGCGGACGACGCGTCCTACCTCCAGACCGTGATCAGCGCTCTGGGCTGAGCGATCACGGTCGGCCACGAACGACGCCCGGGCACCGGCGACCTCCGTGCCCGGGCCCGGCGTGGATTCGTCGCGGCTATCCGGCCCACTTGCCGCTGAGGAACATGTAGGCGATGACGAACATGATCGGCGCGGAGAAGGTCAGATAGACGGACTTGAACCACGGCCGTCGCACGCACCAGACGCCGAGGATCGCCCACAGCGGCCACCAGCTGAGCGTCTCGCGGTTGACCGAGAGGTAGACGTGCGAGGTGGCGAGGGTGCCGACGGACAGGCCGACGTACACGAACTCGGCCCAGCGGCGCTTGTGGGCGAGCCAGATCGCGAGGGCGATGCCGATGAACGTCACGACCAGTTCGAGCTGGTACTCCCAGGCGTTCTCGGCGACCATGCCGCGGCCGAACGCGTAGTGCCAGGTGTTGGCGAGAGTGCGCCAGGGGTAGGTCTCGTGCCGGTTCCAGCCGGTGGCCTCGGCGTGCTCCCAGGCGTTCCAATTGCCCGTCAGCTTGTGCAGGTAGACCATGAACGCGGCCACCGGGAGCACGGGGAGGGCGAGCGGCCAGCCCTTGAGCCGGCCGCGCAGCCCGCCGGGCCGCGACTGCAGGAACAGCACGCCGACGCCGGCGAGGACGAACAGGCCGTTGATGTGGATGGCCGAGGCGACGGCCAGCAGGATTCCGGCGCGCAGCCACTTGCCCTGGCGCGCGTAGATCCACGCCCACAGCGCGCAGGCCAGGAACGGCGGCTCGGTGTAGCCGGCGGCCATGAAGACGGCGGCCGGGGCCCAGACGAACAGCAGCAGGCCGTCCCGGGCGGCGGTGCGGACTCCGTCGGCGGAAAGCCCGGCGGCCTCGGCCTCCATCGCGATGATCCGCACCAGCGCGAGGCACGCGATCGCGCCGGTGACGAGCGAGATGATCAGGCCGGAGAAGACCCACGAGCGCAGGACGAAGTGGACGGCGTACAGGATCATCGGATAGCCGGGGAAGAACGCGATCGACGCGCCGTGCCGGGCGTGCAGCGTGTATCCGTTCGCTGCGATGCCCTGGTAGCGCAGCCAGTCCCAGCGCTGCCAGACCGAGGCGTAGCCGTGCGGCTCCTTGGCCGTGTAGCTGAAGCCGGTCCAGGCGACGCCCCAGGTGATCAGCAGCATCGGCACCCGGGAGAGCAGCCACACCTTGAGCGCGTCGCCCTCCTGGTCGCCGATCCCGAGCCGCGCCCGCCAGGGGTCGGCGAACGAGTTCAGCCGCGCCGTCACGCCCGCGAAGCGCGTGGACCGCTCGTCGGCGACGGCCGGGGGCGCCGTGTCCGATGGAGCGGGTCGATCAGATTCGAGAAGTCGCACGTCGGAATCCACGGCGGCGAACTTATGCCGTAGAAGTGTCCGGATCCCGAAATGCGCATGACCGACACCGAAAGAACGTTTAGCGGTACCGCCCGGATCTCCGGAAACCTGCTTCAACCGCCGGTGCGTTCCGGCGTCTCCATCAATAGAGGAAGCAGTGAAGATCGAGATGGGGAGAACTTGATCATGTTCAAGAAGGTGATCGCGGCGTGCGCGCTGTCGACGGTGGCTCTGGGCGCGGCCGCGTGCGGAACGGCCCAGGCCGCGCCTCCGTCCACGAACGGCGCGGCCGCCACGACCGGGAGCGCGACCACGACCGCGGCCGCGACGAACGGCGGCACGCCGGGCGCCACCGCCGCGGCGACCGCGTCCGCCGCGCAGGCGAAGGCCGCGAGCAGCACCACGACCGGCGGCACGAGCACGTCGCAGAAGTCGGCTGTCCCGGCCTGCGACAACGATGATCTGAAGATCTACTCGGGCTACGGCACGCAGAGCCAGCCGCTGCAGGAGAACGCCGTCGTCTTCAAGAACATCAGCACGCGCACATGCACGCTGCAGGGCTATCCGGGCGCCGCGATCGAGGACTCGGGCAGGGTGATCAACGCGTCGCGCGTGCTCAACGGCGACCGCGGCGACCAGCCGCAGCGGACCAGCCCGCCGCTGGTCACGCTCGCCCCCGGCGGCGTCTCGTACTCCGTCCTGCAGTACCTCCTGCACACCGACCAGTCCTGCTACCCGAACGGCACCGGCACGATCGAGATCACGGCGCCGAACACGACGAAGAGCGTCGTCATCAGCACGGGCGCGCACATGGGGACACCGGGCATCTGCTCGGCGCTCGAGATCGGCCCGGTCGTGCCCGGAACCTTCGGCGTCTCGATCGGCAACTGAACCCGGGCACGTGCCGGCGCAGGTCGGCACGTGCCTCTCAGCAGGTCAGCCGACTAGTCCGTCGGCCCGTCAGTCCATCGGGCCTGAAAGAGCACGCTCAGCGGGACGCAGCCTCGACCATCCGCCGGACCGCCTTCAGCACCCGCTCGCGATCCTCCTTGAGCTCCGCGGGCGGTTCCACCTCTGCCGCGAACCGACGGTGAACAGCGCTTCCACCGCCTCGGCTCCGGCCTCGGCGCGCCCCCGTACAGCGCCTCGACGCGTTGCCGAGCAGCCCGTCGCGCGCGGTCTGAGGCGGATACACTCTCCAGCCATGTTGACGGTGCGTGACGTGCTCGGGCTCGACCTCGTCGCGTCGTTCGGCCCGGAGGTGGTGGCCGGCGCGGCCGGCCTGGACCGGCCGGTGCGCTGGGTACACGTGGCCGAGGCGCTGGACGTCGGAGTGATGCTCTCCGGCGGCGAGATCGTGCTGACGACCGGACTGCTGCTGGCCGACGACCCGAAGGCCCAGACCGCCTACATGGAGGCGATGCACGGCGCCGACGTGGCCGCCGTGGTCCTCGGCCTCGGACGCGCCTTCGCGACCACCCCGCCCGCTCTGCGCCGAGCGGCCGAGCAGCGCGGCGTGCCGCTGATCGTCCTGCACCGGCCCGCGCCCTTCGCGAAGTTCACCGAGGAGGTCCACGCGCGGCTGCTCAACGAGCGCTTCGCCGCCGTGGATCTGTCCGACCGGCTCCGCTCCGCACTCGCCGCCCTCAACCTCTCCGGCGCCTCGTTGCAGCGGCTGCTCGACGAGGTGGCGGCCTTCGCCGGCTGCCCGGTCATGTTGGTGAACCTGGCCCAGCGCGTGCTGGCCTCCGCCGGGGACCGCGGCGCCCTCGGCGAGCTGATGCGCGACTGGGACCGCGTCTCCCGGCAGGTCGCCCGGCTCAATGGAAACACGAGCGTCGGACCGGACGGCTGGATCGCCGCGCCGCTCGAGGCACGCGGCCGGCAGTGGGCCAGGCTGCTGCTGTTCGGCTACCGCGGCACCGAGGCCGAGGGCCGGATGATCGCGGACCGCGCGGCCGAGGCGCTGGCCGTGCACCGGCTCCTCGGCGGCGGCGCCGAGTTCGCGCACGACGGGCTGGAGGGCGAGGCCGCGCAGGCCATGCTCGCCGACCTGGCGTCCGGCTCCGTGCGCCCCGACCAGCTCCTGCCGCGCGTCCGCGCGCTCGGCCTGCCGGTGAACCGGCGCACCTTCGTCCCGCTGATCGTCAGGCCCCTGACCGGCGGAGGCGAGGGCCTGGACCTGCTGTTCCGCCGCGCCCTGGCCGAGGAGGGGCTCGCCGGGCTCGCGGGCTGGACCGGCGAGACCGCGATAGCGGTCCTGGTCAGCCTGCCTCGCGATCAGGACGCTGCCTCGGCCGTGAACCGCCTGGTCCTCAAGGCCTGCGAGCACGGGCCGGGCCGCGGCCGGAAGATCATCGTCGGCGCCGGCTCCGACTGCGTCACCCTCGACCAGCTCCCGCGCTCGTTCGCCGAAGCGGTCCACGTCGCGGACGCCGCCCTGGCCGATCCGCCGGCCGGCCCCGTCGCCCGGCTCCGCGACGTGCACCTGCGCGGACTGGTACGGCTGCTGCGCGACGAGCCCGAACTGCAGGCCTTCATCGAACGCGAACTCGGCCCGCTCTTCGCCGAACAGGACCTGCTCGACGTGCTGCGGTCATATCTGCGCACCGGGCGCAACAAGTCGCTCGCCGCGCAGGAGCACCACTTCTCCCGGCCCGCGCTCTACCGCAGGCTGCACAGCATCGAGTCGCTGCTCGACGTCGATCTCGACGACTGGGACCAACTCGTCTCGCTCCACGTCGCACTGCTCGCCTACGACGCGCAGCAGTCCTCGGCCTCCGGCCAGGGCGGGTAGCGACGTCTGAAATCCGCCAGTTCGAGCCGGTCGACGCGGGCAGAGTGGAGCCATGCACACGACACGGGAACTCAAGGTCTTGTATTTCGGCACACCCGTCGTGCTGATCAGCACGCGCAACCCGGACGGCACGACGAACATCGCGCCGATGTCCTCGGCCTGGTGGCTGAGCCAGTCGGCCGTGCTGGGCCTGAGCCGGCGGGGCCAGACGGCGATCAACCTCGAACGCGAGGGCGAGTGCGTGCTCAACCTCGTTGCCTCGACGCACGCCGACGCCGTGGACCGGCTCGCCCTGACGACGGGCGCGAGCGTGGTCGCGCCGTACAAGGCGGAGCAGGGCTACCGGACCGAGAAGGACAAGTTCGGCGTCTCGGGGCTGACCGAGCAGGCCTCCGAGCTCGTCGCGCCGAGCCGGATCGCCCAGTGCCCCATCCAACTGGAGTGCACGCTCGTCGACTCCCACCCGCTGGACCGCGGCGAGATCAACTGCTCGGCGTTCGAGGTCAAGGTGCTGCGGGCGCACGTGGACGAGTCGGTCGTCATCCCCGGCACGCACTACGTCGACCCGGACGCGTGGGATCCGCTGATCATGAAGTTCTGCGAGCTCTACGGCGGCGGGAAGCGGCTTCGCCCGTCGAGGCTCGCGGTCGGCTGGAAGATGCCGCACGCCGCGCGGCCGGCCGTCTCGCAGGGCGGCCGGCCGCGCGGTGCGCGGCCGGATATCGCAGGCTGCTGCTAGATCTCCCGCCGCGCGGGCGGGACCAGCTTCATCAGCGCCATGTAGAGGACGAGCGCCGAGCCGAGGCCCACCGCCCAGCCGTAGTCGGCCAGCGGCTTCAGGAACGGGATCAGGCCGTCGGCGGGGAACGGGCCCTGCTTCACCCCGTCGGACACGGACGAGTAGGAGCCGCCGATCGCCAGCAGGCCGCCGACGACGAACGCGATGACCGCGCGCCAGTTCCATCCTCCGGCGTACCAGTAGCGTCCTTCGGGCTCGTACAGCTCGGGTAGCGCCAGCCCGGTGCGCCGGAGGATCCAGTAGTCGGCGATCAGGATGCCCGCGACCGTGCCGAGCAGTCCCCCCACGGTGTCGAGCCAGGTGAAGATGTAGACGTTAGGGTTCGAGTACAGCTTCCACGGGAAGATCACGACGCCGATCACGCCGGTGATCAGCGCGCCGCGGCGGAAGTTCACGTGCTTCGGGATCAGGTTGGAGAAGTCGTACGCCGGGCTGACGACGTTCGCCGCGATGTTCACCGACAGCGTCGCGATCAGCACGATGAACAGGCCGACCAGTGTGCCGGCGAGGTTGTCGAGCTTCGTCAGCAACTCGACCGGGTCCCAGATCGGCGTGCCGAAGATCGCCTGCGAGCCGGAGGTGACCAGCACCGCGAGCAGCGAGAAGACGGTCATGGTCGTCGGCAGCCCGAGCGCCTGGCCGCGGGCCTGAGCCTTCTGGCTGCCGCCGAAGCGGGTGAAGTCGGGGATGTTGAGCGAGAGCGTGGACCAGAACCCGATCATGCCCATCAGCGCGGGGAAGAAGACCTTCCAGAAGTCCGGGCCCCAGCCCAGCTTCGAGGGCTGATGCAGCAGCGGGCCGAGCCCGCCGGCCTTCACGCCGACCCAGGCGAGCAGGCCGACCGCGCCGACGAGGACGAGCGGCGCGGCCCAGTTCTCGAAGCGGCGCAGCGTGTCCATGCCGCGCACGATCACGACGACCTGGATCACCCAGAACACGGCGAAGGACAGCCACTGCGTCCACGGCTCGCCGCCGATCGTGCTCGCGTCCGCCCACCAGGAGCCGAACGCCTTGCCGCCGAGCGCGTAGATCGCGCCGCCGCCGATCCACGTCTGGATGCCGAACCAGACGCAGGCGACCAGGGCGCGGATCACGGCCGGCAGGTTCGCTCCGCGCAGGCCGAACGAGGCGCGCGCGAAGACCGGGAACGGGATGCCGTAGCGGGTGCCGGCGTGCCCGTTCAGGATGACCGGGACGAGCACGACGACGTTCGCGATGGCGATGGTCAGGACGGACTGCTTCCAGTCCATGCCGAGCGCGACCAGCCCGGACGCGAGCGTCCAGGTCGCGATGTTGTGCGACATGCCGACCCAGAGCGCGAGGAAGTTGTACGTGTTCCAGCGGCGCTTGGCGATGGGGACCGGCGTCAGGTCGGGATTGGCGAAGCGGGTGTCGTCCAGCACGGCGTCCGCGGCCAGTTCTATTCGGCCGTCGTCAGCCGTGACGATGGAGGGTGGTGGGGCGGTTGTGGACATCGGGGTTAGCCACCTCACGTTTCAGTTGTCAACTTAATGTTGGAATGACAGCATCCGCGTAGCGCGCGATCGTGTCGTCGATCGCGTCGTGCATGGCGTAGACCGCGAACTGGTCCACGCCGAGCGCCTTGAGCTGTTCGAGCTTCGCGATGTGCGCCTCGGCCGGCCCGACGAGGCAGAAGCGCTCGACGATCTCGTCCGGCACGAACTCGGTGTCCGGGTTCCCGGCGCGGCCGTGGTGGCTGTAGTCGTACTTCTCCCGGGCCTTGATGTACGTGGTCAGCTCCGCCGGCACCATGCCGGAGGTCTCGCCGTAGCGGGAGACGAGGTCGGCGACGTGGTTGCCGACCATCCCGCCGAACCAGCGGCACTGGTCGAGGGCGTGCGCGTACCCTTGCGCGCTGCCGTCGGTCACGTACGCGGGTGCCGCGACGCACACCTTGACGCTCGCCGGGTCCCGGCCGGCGTCCGCGGCGGCCGTGCGCACGGCCTGGACCATCCACTCCGTCAGGAACGGATCGGCGAGTTGGAGGATGTAGCCGTCGGCCTGGCGGCCCGTCAGTTCGAGGGCCTTGGGTCCGTAGGCGGCCATCCAGACCGGCAGGCTGCCGTCCTTGATCCACGGGATGCGCATGGCGGTCCCGCCGAATTCGGCCTCGCGGCCCTCGGCGAGGTCCTTGATGACGCGCATCGCCTCGGCGAGCAGCCCGAGCGTGGCCGGCTTGCGTCCGGCGACGCGCATCGCCGAGTCGCCGCGGCCGATTCCGCAGATCGTCCGGTTGCCGTACATGTCGTTGAGCGTGGCGAAGGTCGAGGCGGTGACTTCCCAGGTGCGCGTACCCGGGTTGGTCACCATCGGCCCGACGACCAGCCGCTTCGTGTGCTCGAGGATGCGGCTGTAGATGACGAACGGCTCCTGCCAGAGCACGGCCGAGTCGAAGGTCCAGCCGTGCGTGAAGCCCAACTGCTCGGCGCGCACCATCCGGTCCACGAGCGTCTCGGCGGGCGGGTCGTTCTGCAGAACCAGACCGAAATCCATCATCGACTCCCTTACTCCTACTTGAGGTACTGGCAGGTCGAGCGAGGGGTGAAGCGGCCGTCGCCGGCGTGGCCGAGGTACGTGCCGTCGTCGATGATCACCCGGCCGCGGGAGAGCACGGTCTTGGAGTGCCCGGCGACGGTCCTGCCCTCGTACGCGGAGTAGTCGACGTTCATGTGGTGCGTGGCGGCGGACATCGTGTACGAGCCCTGCGGGTCGTAGAGCACGATGTCGGCGTCCGCGCCGGGCGCGATCGTGCCCTTCTTCGGGTAGAGCCCGAACATCCGGGCCGGGGTCGCGCACGCCAGCTCGATCCAGCGGCGGCGGCTGATGTGCCCGTCGACGACGGCCTGGTGCAGCAGGTCCATCCGGTTCTCGACGCCGGGCATCCCGTTGGGGATCTTGGAGAAGTCGCCGCGGCCGAGCTCCTTCTGCCCGACGAAGCAGAACGGGCAGTGGTCGGTGGAGATGACGGACAGGTCGTCGCCGCGCAGCGCCCGCCACAGCGACTCCTGGTGCTCGGCCGGCCGCAGCGGCGTTGAGCAGACGTACTTCGCGCCCTCGAAGTCCGGCCGGGCGAGGTCGTCGGTGGAGCAGAACAGGTACTGCGGACAGGTCTCGCCGAACACGTTGAGCCCCATGTCGCGGGCCCTGGTCAGCTCGGCGACCGCCTCGGCGGCCGAGACGTGCACGACGTAGAGCGGCGCCCCGGCGACCCTCGCGAGCTGGATGGCCCGGTAGGTCGCCTCTGACTCGAGCAGGGCCTTGCGGACCTCGCCGTGATAGCGCGGATCGGTCTTGCCCTGCGCGAGGGCCTGCTCGACCAGGACGTCGATCGCGATGCCGTTCTCGGCGTGCATCATGATCAGGCCGCCGTTCTCGGCGCCGCGCTGCATGGCCCGGAGGATCCTGCCGTCGTCGCTGTAGAACACGCCGGGGTAGGCCATGAACAGCTTGAAGCTGGTGACCCCCTCGCCGACCAGGACGTCCATCTCCTTCAGGGAGTCCTCGGTGACGTCGGCGAGGATCATGTGGAACGCGTAGTCGACGGCGCAATTGCCCTCGGCCTTCGCGTGCCACGTGTCGAGCCCCTCGCGCAGCGACTTGCCGACCGACTGCACCGCGAAGTCGACGATCGTGGTCGTGCCGCCCCAGGCCGCCGCGCGCGAGCCGGTCTCGAAGGTGTCCGAAGCCGCGGTGCCGCCGAACGGCAGTTCCATGTGCGTGTGCGCGTCGACCCCGCCCGGGATCACGTAGAGCCCGGCCGCGTCGAGCACCGTGTCGGCGGTCCAGGCGTCCGCCGCCGCGCTGCCGGTCGCCGCGATCGCCGCGACCGTCTCCCCGTCGATCAGCACGTCGGCGTTCAGCTCGTCCGACGCCGTGACGACCAGGCCGTTCTTGATCAGGGTCCGCATGTCCGGTCACGCCTCCGTCAGCGGGCCGTAGGCCTCCGGGCGCCGGTCGCGGTAGAAGGCCCACTGCTGGCGCACCTCCTCGATGAGACCCATGTCGAGGTCGCGCACGACGAGCTCCTCGACCTTGTCCGAGGCCACGTCGCCGACGAACTGCCCGCGCGGATCCACGAAGTAGCTGGTCCCGTAGAAATCGTTGTCGCCGTACTCCTCGACACCGACCCGGTTGATCGCGGCGACGTAGTACTCGTTGGCGACGGCGGCCGCGGGCTGCTCCAGCTGCCACAGGTACGCCGAGAGCCCCCGGCTCGTCGCCGACGGGTTGTAGACGATCTCCGCGCCGTGCAGCCCCAGCGCCCGCCAGCCCTCGGGGAAGTGCCGGTCGTAGCAGATGTACACGCCGACCTTGCCGACCGCGGTGTCGAACACCGGCCAGCCGAGGTTGCCCGGCTTGAAGTAGTACTTCTCCCAGAAGCCCTTGACCTGCGGAATATGGTGCTTGCGATACTTGCCGAGGTAGCTGCCGTCCGCGTCGATCACGGCGGCCGTGTTGTAGTAGAAGCCGGCCGACTCCAGCTCGTAGACCGGCAGCACGATCACGATCCCGAGCTCCTTCGCGAGCGCCTGGAACCGCCGCGTCGCCGGCCCGTCCGGCACCGACTCGGCCCACCGGTAGTGCTCCGCCTCCTGCACCTGGCAGAAGTAGGGTGCGTTGAACACCTCCTGGAAGCCGATGATCTGAGCCCCCTGTGCGGCGGCCTCCCGCGCCGCCTTCTCGTGCGCCGCGCTCATCGACTCGGAATCTCCGGTCCACGCGGTCTGGAACAGCGCTGCTCGTACCACTCGGCTCATCGCGTCGTCACTCCTTGGCAGTACTCGGGGCGGGGAGCGGGGTTGGAATGCTTGAACAGTAGGAGAACGCCGGGAACGCATCGAGTGCCGCGCTGTAACGCCCTGACCAGTCGGGCGTTCCACGATGTCACGCCCGGTACTCGGATGATTACATGTGTCACCACCGCGAGAACCGGCCGTGAAATCATTGTTTCGCTTCCCCGCCGAATCGGCGCGACGACACGCGCCCGGTCATCCCGCCGACATCGACCCGCGCCCGGCCGTCGACCTGGACCGGGATGAACTGCTGCCAAGAGTCGTCGTACGAGGCGAGTGCGTACAGATCCCACCAGGGATCGACGCGCCGCCCGGCGCGTTCCTCGTACGCCGTACGAAATCGTTCGGCCCAGTCTGCGCCGAACAGCACGGCGAGGTTCAGCCGGCAGTGTCCGACATCGATATCCGGCGGCCCCGACGCGGCGGAGCCCCAGTCCACCACGCCGGTGAGCCGCCCGCGCGACCACAGCAGATTGAAGTGCTGGAAGTCCCGGTGGATGAAGCGCGGCTCGCAAGGAGGAGCCCCCTCACGGAGCACGCGCGCCAGCTCGCGCCACAGCGCCGGCCGCGTCGCGGAAGCCGGCACGGCAAGCCGGGAAGGGTCGATCCACCGTTCATACGTGGGCGCCTCGATCGGCGCTTCGTGGATACGCGCCGCCACGTCCGCGATCTGCCCCAGCCAGTGGTCAGGGTCGGCGGGAGCCAGATCCGCCCGCCCGGCCACTCGCGTCATCAGGACCGACGGATGGCCGCCGGCCTCGGCGCCGGTGGCGCTCACCGCCAGAAGCCGGGGGGCCGGCAGGCCCGCCTCACCCGTCTCGGCGAGGATCCGGGCCTCTCGCACGACGTCGCCGTCGCCGTGCTGCTCGTATCGCCGCAGCACCACGGACTCCCGCTGCCCGGACGGCCCCCGCTCGACGGTCAGCAGATGAACCGCCGCGACGATGCCCCCCGTCATCCGCCGCGAGTTCACGACCCGTCCGCCAAGTTCTTCCTCGACCCACGCCAGCGCCGCTGCCGAAGGACGCCTCCGCCGGAATTCCACGATCAGGATCAGGCGAACAGGCGGCCGAGGTAGCTGTGTCGCTCGCCTTCCTGTGGCGGAGTGAAGTAACGGGCGACCGCGGAGTCCGGGACCTCGGCGAGGGCCGCCGGGACCCAATGGGGGTTGCGGTCCTTGTCGACGACCTGGGCGCGGATACCCTCGGCGAGGTCGGGCTCGGTGAGGCCGGAGCAGGAGACGAGGAATTCCTGTTCGAGGACGGCCCGCAGGCCGGGCAGTTCGCGGGCGCGGCGCACGGCGGCGAGGGTGACCTTGAGGGCGGTCGGGGACTTCGTGAGGATCGTGGCGGCGGTCGCGTTCGCGGCGGGGTCGGGATGCCGCTGGAGGCGGGCGACGATCTCTTCGACGGTGTCCGCGGCGTAGCACTCGTCGATCCAGACGCGCTGGTCGGCGAGTTGGGCGGCGGGAAGGGGAGCCGCGGAGGACTTGAGGGCGGTGGCCACGTCGTCCGTGGCCAGCGCTTCGGCGAAGGCCGCGACGTCCGCGGAGGGGATGTAGTGGTCTGCCAGGCCGCAGAGCACTGCGTCGCCCGCCCCGACCGGGGTGCCGGTGAGCGCGAGGTGGGTGCCGAGCTCCCCGGGGGCGCGGGAGAGCAGGTAGGTGCCGCCGACGTCGGGGATGAAGCCGATGCCGGTCTCGGGCATGGCGACGAGCGAGCGCTCGGTGACGATGCGGACCGAGCCGTGCGCTGAGACCCCGACACCGCCGCCCATGACGATGCCGTCCATGATCGCGACGTACGGCTTGGGATAGCGCGCGATGGCGAGGTTGAGGATGTACTCGTCGCGCCAGAACTCGGCCGCCGCGCGCGGCGAGCCGCTGATCACGGCGTCGCGGACGGCGCGGATGTCGCCGCCCGCGCACAGGCCGCGCTCCCCCGCGCCGGTGATCACGACCGCCTCGACCGACGCGTCCGCCTGCCACGCTTCGAGGGCCCCGCCCATCCGGAGCACCATGGCGTGGGTGAGCGCGTTGATCGCCCTGGGGCGGTTCAACGTGAGGTAGGCGGCGCGACCTTCAGTGCGCAGCAGTACGGAGTCGTCCGAGGAAGGAGTGATCGCCACGCTTGGGAGGTTACCCGACGGCGCGCGGACCACGGTCGGCCGCGTGGTCAGTGGGTGAGAGTCACCTTGTTCAGGCCGGTCGGCTCGTCGGGGTCGATGCCGAGGTGGGCGGCGAGGGCCAAGACGAACTGCTGGCCGCGGATGGTCGCGAGGATGCATTCGGCCATGGTTCCGAGGGCCGGCCACTCGACGTCCGCGGCGGGGCCGGTGCCGAACTCGATGACTCGGGCGTCTCGGGCGGTCAGGTCGGCACGGAGGGTGCGCGTGTCGTCGTCGGCCGGGCCGGAGCCGGCGAGGAGTACGGCCGGGGCGTCGGGGCCGCAGACGGCGATGGGGCCGTGGCGGAAGTCGGCGCTGGAGAAGCCGTGCGCCATGACGCCGAGCGTCTCCTGGAGCTTGAGCGCGGTCTCCAGCGCTGCCGGGTAGCAGGCTCCGCGGCCGACGACGGCCAGGCGGCGGTGTTCGCCGAGGGACTTCACGACGTGCTCGACGGGGGCCAGGTCGGCGAGGATCGTCGCCGCGGCGCTGGGGATACGGCCGGCGTCGGCCCGGAGGTCGGGAGTCTCGCTCTCGCCGGTCAGGCCGGCGGCGATCGCGAGGATCGCCAGCATCTGGGAGGTCACGGTCTTCGTCGCGGGAACGGCGAGTTCGGGGCCCGCGTCGAGGCTCACGTGCAGGCGGGCCGCCCGGGCGAGAGCGGAGTCCGGGTCGTTCGTCACGGCAGCGACGGTGGCACCGCAGGCGGCGTAGCGGGCGGCGATGTCGACGATCTCGGGGGTGCGGCCGGACTGGGAGAGGGCGACGAGGAGCCAGCCGCGGTAGAGCTCGGGTGCCTGCCGGTAGACGGTGACGATGCTCGGGGCGACGAGGCTGGTCGGCAGGCCGGTCTGCTGCTCGATGGCGTAGCGGCCGAGCAGCGCCGAGTTGTCGGACGAACCGCGGGCCAGGAACGCCACGCCCTTGACCGGACCGTCGTGCGCGGCCGCTGCCCGAACCTGGTCGGCGATCGAGTCGAAGCGCCCGGCCAGCCGGTCGAGGACCTGGGGCTGCTCGGCCGTCTCGGAGCTCATCTTGGAGCCTGTCCTGGCGCCGGAACCGGAGCCCATGTTGGTGCTCATACTTTGCATCCTACGGTCGTGAGCTGGGATTCTTCGGATTGCGACGACAGCGCGAGCGCGATGGCGCCGTGCAGTGAGGCGTCTCGGGTGAAGCGAGCGGGAGCGACGCGCGGCGGGAACGGGAGCGTTTCCCTCAGGCGCTCGCGGACCGCGGGGAGGATCACGTCGGCCGAGGCCATCATGCCGCCGCCGATGACGACGACCTCGGGGTCGATCAGGACCGCGATATTCGCCATCGATCTCGCCAGCACGGCGAGTGCGTCGTGCACGATCGTGCGCGCGGCGCTGTCGGTTTGCGCTCGGGCGAAGAGTTCGGCGGTGGTCACGGTCTCGCCCAGGAGCGCGCTCGCGCGTTCGCCGAGGGGGCGCCCGCCGATGATCTCCTCCAGCGGCGCCGCGGCCGAATCCTCGCGACGACCGACGCCCGGATCGATATACGCGATCTCGCCGGCGGCCTGGTTCGCTCCAGCCAGGACGCGTCCGCCGATCGTCACAGCGGCCGAGATGCCGGTGCCGAGGCTGACGTACAGGCCGGGATCGGTGCCGCGCAGTGCGCCGAACTTCAGCTCGGCCAGGGCTCCCGCGCGCACGTCGTTGCCCACCGCCGGCGGGTGGTCCAGGCCGAGGAGCCGTTGCATCTCGGCGGCCAGGGCGAGGTCTTCCCAGCCCGGCAGGTTCGGCGTGAGCAGGATCCGGTCGCTCTGCACGATGCCGGGGGCCACGGCGCCGTAGCCCGTGACCGTCAAGCCGTGGGCCCCGCCGGCCAGGGCCTCCAGGCGGCGGACGGCGCCGGCCGCGCGTTCCAGCGCTTGCCGCGGGCCTCGGTGCGCGTCCGTGTTCAGGCGCTCGCGCTCCAGCAGCGTGCCGTCGGGGCGCGCGAGGGCGGCCTCGATCTTCGTGCCGCCGAAGTCGATGCCGATGGCCGCGACTCCGGCGGCCGCTCCCTCAGCCGCCGTACCGACGGTCTCCTGTCTCTCCCATTTCATAGTTAGGATCATTTACTAAATACGCCCGAGCGTCAACGCCGGGACGATCACGGCCTGCGCGAATCGGAGTGAGATCGCGTCAGACCCGTGACGGGTGTCGCCCTGCGGATCTCATCTCCGTGTGATTTGCTCGGAGCATGAACGCCGGGGAGGCTGGGCGGGCCGCACGGCGCGGCGAGCCGGGCGAGGCGCGCGATCGGGGCACCGAGCAGTGGGCGGCCCGCGGCGTCGGGGGCTGGCTGATGATCGCGGCCGGGGTGCTCGTCAGCGGCGTCACGGCGCTCTCCGACCTGCGGCACGAACCGTTCCAGCCGACGACGCGGCTGCTCAACTACGTGCTGAGCGGCCTGGCGGCGCTGTTCGGCCTGCTGCTGTTGCGCGCGCCCGGCAAGGTCCCGTCCTGGCTGATCAATGTCCTGCCGTCGGTCGCGGCGATCATGGTGTGCATCCCGACGGCCGTGGACAGGTCGCCGAGCCCGCTCGGCCCGCTGCTGCTCACCTGGCCCGTGGCGTTCGCCGCCGCCGTGCTCTCCAAGCGCACGGCCTGGATCACGCTCGGGGTCGTGGCACTCGCGTTCGGGGTGCTCGCCTCGGCCGCCCGGGGCGTGGACGGACTGGTGCTGTGGGTGGAGGTGATCGCTTCGCTCACGGTCGTCTGCTGGATGGTGTCGCGGCTGCAGGCCCAGTCGAACCGGCTGCGTGCCGCGCTCGCGAGCCTCGCGCGCACGGATCCGCTCACCGAACTGGTCAACCGGCGCGGCTTCGACGAGGCACTGGCCCGCGAGCACTCGCGGCACGTGCGCGGCGGCCCGCCGATGGCCCTGCTGCTCATCGACATCGACCACTTCAAGCAGGTCAACGACTCGTGGGGCCATCAGGCGGGCGATCAGACGCTGCGGCGGCTCGGTACGCTGCTCAGCGATGGGTTCCGCACGATGGACGTCATCGGGCGGATCGGCGGCGAGGAGTTCGGCGTGCTGATCCCGGACAGCGGCCCCGACCACGCCCTCGCCCGCGCGCAAGAGATCTGCGACACCGTGCGCACGCAGACGCGCGCGTGGCCGCACCCGATCACGGTGAGCGTGGGCGTTGCGGTGAGTCTCGACACGAAGACCTCGCCGGAGGACCTCTTCGCCCTCGCCGACGCGAGCCTGTACACGGCCAAGGCGCTGGGCCGGGACCGCGTGGGCACCGCGGCGACGCAATCTCCGCGTTGACTCCGCGGCTGCCGCTGCCGGGCGCCCACCGCGAACTCACGCACGCTCCAGGAGCGTCTCGCCGTCGTTGTAGTGCGGCCCGTCTTTCACGGCGCCGATCATCGCCCGGCGGCGGGATGCGGCGCCGAGTCGGCCGGCGGTGCCTAAGCTGAGTCCATGGCCACGTGGGACGACGTACGGCGCATCGCCAATTCACTGCCCGAGGTGACCGAGGGCGAGCACTGGGGATCGACAGCCTGGCGCGTACGCAACGCCGGCTTCGTCTGGGAGCGGCCACTACGGCCGGCTGACCTGGATGCCTTGGGCGACGCCGCTCCCCCGCCCGGAACGATCCTCGCCGTGCGCGTGCCGGAGATCGGCGTGCGGGCCGCGCTGATCTCGAGCGAGCCGGAGATCTACTTCACCATCCCGCACTTCGACGGCTACCCGGCGGTCCTCGTCCGGCTCGACAGGATCGGCCGGGCGGAGCTGGAGGAGCTGATCATCGAGGCCTGGCTCTGCCGGGCGCCCAAGCGTCTGGCCCGGCAGTGGGAAGCGGACAACGGCACAGCGGAGTCGTGATCGGGCGGGCACCGTCTCAAGCTATTGAAGCTTGCCACCGCGGGATGGGGCACGGACGCGCTCTGAACGCCCGTGACCCACCACCACTCGCGGATCATACTCACGCAGAAAGTGACACAATCGGACGACCGAATCGTGGACACTAGCGTTCGAACGCACCAACAGCCGTCAGCGAACCCACCGCGCCACCCTCGCGCCATTCCACCCGCACGCCGCGCATGCCCTTCGCCCAGCCTTCGGCGATCTCCGCGAGCCGCCGCCGATCAAGGGGCGTCCGGCCCAGGCCGATCGCAAATCGAACCTCGCGCGCATCGGCTGATAGCGGCCGCGGCCAGGCATGAATGGCCGCGGACGAGCTCGCCGCCTCCAGCTGCCGGGTCAGGGCCCGCATACGTCCGCGCACCCGGCCCGGCACGTCGTCGAGGTCATTCCCTGTGCCCGCCTCGATGGTGACGAGCGCCCACGCGGCGTGCCGGCGGTGCAGCGGCGGCGGCTCGCACAGCCGCCGAGAAGTCTCCTCGAACGACTGGTCCGTTCGGGTGAGTTCCCAGCCCCGGTAGAGCTCTTCGACGAGCAGGTCGCGCGCTCCGGGACCGACCTGCGCGGTACACGAGCGGACGGGGGCGGTCGGAGTCAGGACGCAGACCGGGTCCGGCGTCGGCTCACCGGCTGCGCCGTCGAGCGCGACGGGCTGACGCCAGTCCCAGGCCGCCCACTCCGCGAAGAACCCCGCCAGGGTCGCGTCCTTCCCACGTGCGACGGTCCGCGCGGCGAGAACAGACCAGGCGAGGCCCGGCAGCCCGCCGAACGGCGCCGAATCAAGCCCGCGCGCCCTGGCCCACATCTTCACCTGCCGTGCGAGCCTCGCGAACGTCGCGGGATCGTCACGGACGACGCCGAGCACGGCTTCGGCGTCCGTCAGAGCGCTGAGCGCGATCGCGGCGGCCTCGGCGTACGCGGGACTACCGCTCGGCACGACGACGAGATCGACGCCGAGCCCACCGACATCGAGGCGTAGCCCGGGCACCCGTGCGCCGACGACCTGGCGCACGTGGGAAGCCTCGGGCAGCGCACGCACCAAGCGGCGCTCGATCTCGCCCAAGTCGACGGCGGCGCCGGGGAAGTCGGCGACCAGGTCCACATCGGCGCCGGGCAGTGCGCATCCCATTCGTCGCGAGCCGACGAGGTGCAGCGCGGCGGCGTCGAGGGCGGCCCGTATGCGTTCGACAGTGCGTTGCGCGCTGGCGGAGTCGGTGGCTGGCGAAGGTTCCGCCGGCGGCATCGGCTCGGTCGGCCACGTGAGCTTCCCGGTCCCGAGCTCGACCTCGGCGCGGATGCGCATCGGCTCGTCGCCGCGCCGGGAGAGTAATGCGAGCTTCCCGACCGTGGCCGTCATCGCGGGCAGAGCAGCGGCGCACGACAGTGCCACGCGCTGGGGATCTGTCGCGCGGCCGAGCGTGAGGTGTGGGGTGTAGCCGTCCTCGCGGCCACGGCAGCCCGGGAAGCGCTTCTGGAACTCGGTGTGCAGCGCGGTCCAGGACTCCGATCCGGCTGCGGCCGGGTCGAGCCAGACGGTCGCGCTGTCCCGGTGGCCGAAGGTATCGACGCCCACGAGTCGGGCGGTGAACGGTGCGACACGAGCGGCGGCTTCGGCGAGCAGTGGCTCGGCTCGCTCGAACTCGTGCTCCGGTACGAACCCGAACAGGACGTTGACGTGCGGAGGCCAGCGCCCGACCTGCGGGTCGTAGCGCTCACGCAGGTCGTTGATCGTCGGCCACAGCTCGCGCGGCGGAATCCAGGCCAGCGCGGTACGCGCCGTCGGCGGCGTGGAGCGGCCCTCCTGTCCGGGCTCGGCGGAGTCGGACTGCGCGAGGGCGGCCGTGACGCCGAAGTGGTCCGAGGGATACAGCCCGCGCTCATCCGGCACGTCGCCGACCAGGGACGCGGCTGCCGCGCGCACTCCCCCGCTGCCTGCGCGGAACAGAACTCTGTCGAGCCGGCCGGCCTTTCCCGTCAAGGAGCTGACCGCCGCCAAGGGGTTGAGGCCTGGATCGAACGTGGCCGTCTCGTCGTGCCGGCCGCGTGCCTCGGTCCACGCATCGGCGAGTCCGAGCGCGGCAGCGGGTTCGCCCGTCGAGTCGTTGAAGTCCCCCATGACGACCAGATCCGCGTCTACGCCACCGAACGCCGCGGCCAGTTCGGCCAGTTCGGCGACCCGCCGCGACTCCGCGTTCGCCGTGTGATTGCTCGTCAGGTGCGTGGTCGCGACGACGAGCGGTCCGGCCGGACCGGCCACGGTCATCGCGAGCGCGGCCTTATACGGGCCGAGCACACAGCGGGCCGCCTCAAGCACCGGCAACCGGGTCAGGAGCACCAGCCCGTCGTCTTCAACCGCCGCCTTTCCGGGGTTCGCCCAGAACGTGTAGCCTGCGCGCACCCACTCCTCGCGCGCGAGCACGGCCAGCAGAGGCTCCTCGACCTCCTGAAGCGCGATCACGTCGGCGTCAGCAGCGCGGTGACGGGCGCGAAGGACATCGAGCAGCAGCGGCCGGCGGGCGGCGGTGTCGATCCGGTCGGCGTCGTAGCGGTCCCACAGCGTGTTCCACGTCAGGACCCGGATAGCGGGAGGCCCGCCGGCGATGAGATCAGCGGACGGCTCAGGCGCCGGGCGCCAGGCCTGTGCGCCCTCGTCCCAGCGATGCGGCACGCACGCGCGAAGCGAGGGTGCGCGCAACTTCCGCTCGCGGGTGACGCGGCCGGCCCGCGAGGCGTCGATACGGTCGACTCCGGACTCCCGGTCCCACACCACCTCGCCGTCGGCCTCGACGAACACGATGCGGTGCCAGGGAACGTCCCCGCCGGGCACGAATGTGGCCAGCGCGACGCGCTTGACGCCGCCCTCGCGCCGGCTCACCCCGAACGTGAAGCGCGCGGGATCGAAGCGCGGGTCCCATCGCACCCGGTGGTAGATCTCCTCGCTCGTCCGCATGCCCACCCACTGTAGAGAGCGCCGCCGACAGTCTCGAACGTTTTATCGCCCGCCGGGGCCCCGTTCCGCCGCCTCAGCCGGGGAGGTCGACGATCAGCGGGCGGTGATCGGAGATCGCGGTCTCGGGGGCCTGGAAGGCGCGTACGGCCGAACGGGGGATGCCGGCGGCGAGGATGCGATCGAGTTGGATGCGCGGGTGGTGCGCGGGGTACGTCGCGGTCCGGGCCAGGTCGTGCCAGCGGTGTTCGAACGACGCGCCGGGTCGGCCCAGGCAGGCTGCGAGTTCGCTGCCCGCCAGTACTGCGCGCGGAAGGGGGCCGACGATGTTGAGGTCGCCGAGCAGCAGGTGGGGGTGCGGCAGGTCGGCGATCCACCGGGTGAACGCGGTGAGCTGCCAGAGGTTCCAGACGGGCACGAAGGAGAGGTGTGTCGCGACGACGGTGAGCGGGCCGCGCGGGCCTTCGACCACTGCGGCGATGGCGACGCGCGCGTGGTCGCGGACCATCGTCAGGCCTCTGCGGCCGACGACGCGCAGCGGCATGCCGGCCGGCGCGCCTGCGAACCTGCGTACACGCCACGACGTGACCGGGTGGCGCGACAGCAAGGCGATACCGTGCGACGACAGGCGCGTCGGGCGGTCGGCGTCGGCGGGGCCGTGGACGCTCAGGTCGGGCGCGTGGCTGTCCCGGACCCAGCCGACTTCAGGTATCGAACGTCCGTGGTACGCGGTGGCGTAGCGCCAGTCGGCGGCGCCCATCGCCGACGCGGCGAGCGCGGCCTGGTCGAGGTCGCCGGATCGCGGCTGGAACCGGTCGAGCTCCTGGAGCGCGAGGACGTCGGCGCCGAGCGCCGCGACCGCCTCGGCCAGCGGATTGCCGCGGTCCTCGGCGGGAAGCGGCAGCCGGCGGGTGTCGGTCACCGGCCGGCCGTGGAGCACGTTGAACGTCGCGATGCGCATCGTCGGGATCGTATCCGAACCGGATGAAATCCGTTGCTGAGCTTCAGCTGAGCGCGGCGGTCACGAAGCGCTCGGCGAGGCGGGCGATCTCGTCGTGGCCTGCGTCGGCGACGACGGCCGGCGGGACCACCTCGGTTCCGCAGCACACGGCGAAGGCTCCCTGGTCGAGGAAGTCGCGGGCGTTCGCCGAGCTGACGCCGCCGGAGGGTACCAGCTTGGCGTCCGGGAAGGGGCCGCGCAAGTCCTTGAGGTAGCGCGGGCCGACCGCCGAGGCGGGGAAGATCTTCACGGCCGCAGCGCCGAGATCCATCGCCTGCAGCACCTCGGTCGGCGTGAGGGCGCCGAGGAAGACGGGTATGCCGTGGCGGGCGGCGACGGTCGCCACTTCGGGGCGTACAGCCGGGGTGACCAGGAACTGCGCGCCCGCGTCGATCGCGGCGTGCGCCTGTTCGGCGGTCACTACGGTTCCGGCGCCGATGTGCTGGCCGGGCTTCTTGCCGGCCGCCGCCGCGGCGAGGACTTCGGGCAGCCCGGGCGTCGTGTAGGTGAATTCGACGGCGCGGATGCCGCCGGAGGCGAGCGCCGCGCACAGTTCCGCCGGGTCGGGGATGCGCGGAGCGCGGACCACGGCGAGTATCCGGTCCGCGGCTATGGTGGAAAGTGCCGAGTCGTCAGTCATGGTTTCCCCTCATCGACGAGCCCGTCGGCGGCGCGGCGCAGGGCGCGGCCGGCGAGGGCTCCGGTGTGCCGGCCGTCCGCAAGGGCTGCGACGCCGTTGACGAACACGTATTCGATTCCCGTGGCCTGCTGCCGCGGGCACTCGTACGTGGCGGTGTCGCGGATCGCCTCGGCCTCGAAGAGCACCAGGTCGGCGGCGTACCCGGGCCGGATCAGCCCTCGATCGCGCAACCGCAGCCTGCGTGCCGCATTGCCGGTCAGGTGCGCCACGCACTCCTCCAGGCCGAGTACGCCGAGCTCGCGGGTGTAGTGGCCGAGGTAGCGCGGGAAGGTTCCCCAGGCGCGCGGGTGCGGCCGCGCGCCGACGAGCAGGCCGTCGCTGCCGCCGGTGTGCGCCGGGTGGCGCATGATCGCGCGGACGTTCTCCTCGTGGCCCACGAGGTGCAGGATCGCGGTCGCGAGGTCGTCGGCGATCAGCAGTTCGCGGAAGACCTCGAAGGCCGGCCGGCCGCTGCCGCGCGACAGGTCCTCGATCGTGCGGCCCACGTTCGGCGTGAGCGCGGGATCGCCGACGCCGGAGATCTGGATCGTGCTCCAGTCCATCGGGACACGGTGGCAGCCGTCGGATCCGCGGATCTCGACGTCCTCCCGGATGCGCGCGCACGCGGCCGGGTCCTTGAGCAGCCGGAGCACGCCGTCGGGGCCTTCGGCCGAGGTCCAGCTCGGCAGCAGCGCGGCGAGCGTGGTCGATCCGGGCAGGTAGGGGTACGTGTCGAGACTGATGTCGCAGCCGTCTGCGATAGCGGCGTCGAGCAGTGCGAGCAGTTCGCCGGCGCGGCCGCGGTTGACGTCGAAGTTCATGGTCGCGTGCGCGAGGTGCAGGGGGCAGCCGGAGGCGCGCGACACGTCGATCATCTCGGCGTACGCCCCGAGGGCACCGGCGCCGTACGAGCGGTGGTGCGGCGCGAAGAATCCGCCCAGTTCACCGACCGTGCGGCACAGCTCGGTGATCTCGGCGGTCGTCGCGTACATCCCGGGCGTGTACCCGAGGCCGAAGGAGATGCCGACCGCGCCCTCTGCCATGCCGGTACGAATCAGAGCTTTCATACGTGCGAGCTCGTCCGCTGACGGCACGCGCGGGTCGTATCCGAGCACGAGCATGCGGACCGAGCCGTGCGGCACGAGGTAGCACGTGTTCGTCGCGATCCCGGAGGAGTCGAGGCGGTCGAGGTACTCCCCCACGCTGCGCCAGTTCCAGTCGAAGCCCTCGGGGTCCCCGTTCCAGCCGGCGATCTGGCGGCGGATGCCGTCCAGCGTCACATCGTCGACCGGCGCGTAGGCGAGGCCGTCCTGGCCGAGCAGTTCGAGCGTCACGCCCTGGCTGATCTTGGCCAGGTGCGCGGGCTCGGCGAGGAGCGCGAGGTCGGAGTGCGCGTGCATGTCGATGAATCCCGGCGCGAGCACGAGCCCTGCGACGTCGATCGAGCGGTCGGCGACGATCGGCGCGCCGGGACTCGCGATCTCGGCGATCCGGCCGCCGGCGATCACGACGTCCGCGCGGTAACGGGGCGAGCCGGTGCCGTCGACGACCGTCGCACCGCGCAGGGCGAGCCGTGTGCCGGACATCAGAAGTACGTCCTGACCAGGCCGGTGACGACCGGATCGGCGGCGGAGGCGTCGTCGAGGACCGGGATCAGCGACCACTTGTCGAACGCGGTGCACGGATGCGAGAGGCCGAGGCGGACGACGTCGCCGACGGCCAGATCGGAGCGTGGATCGAGGCGGACGAACGTGTGCTGATCCGCGATCGACGTGACCGAGCCGCGCATCGCGTCGAGCATCGGCAAGCCCTCGTCGAACGGGAAGTCGCGCTTGCCGCCGTCGAGCAGCGCCAGTGTCGCTTCAGGCCGGGACAGCACGCGCGCCCAACCGTGCATGGCCGAGGCCAGCGGCTTGCCGACGCCGCGCGAGAAGGGCGAGATGCCCGCGTAGAAGCCGTCGTCGTGAACGAGGTAGGCGCCCGAGCGGAGCAGAACCTTGACTCCGAGGCTCGACATCGGGCCGAGCACTTCGACGACCTGGTCGAAGAATGCGCTGCCGCCTGCGGTGATCCACACCGTGTCCAGGTCGCCGTAGAGGCCCGACGTCAGCAGCCTGCTGTGGAGTCCGGCCAGCCGGTGGAGGTAGTCCCGCACGGCTTCCAGGCTCTCGGGCGAGGCGTCGTGCGCGACGACGCCTTCGTATCCTGCGACGCCGATCAGCCGGAGCGTGGGCGTGGCGGCGACGGCCTCGGCGACGTCGAGCGCTTCGGTGATCGACCGCGCACCGGTGCGTCCACCGGGCGCTCCGAGCTCGACGAACACGTCGATCGGCCGCTGTGCGGCTCGGCCGCGCAACGCCTCGTCCATCAGCGCGACGGTGCGCCGCGAGTCGACCCAGCTGCTGAATTCGAAGGCGGGATCGGCGTCGAGCTCGGCCGAGATCCAGCGCATCGCGGCCGGATCGACCAGCGCGTTCGCCAGGTAGAGCCGCCGCACGCCGAAGGCGCGGCCGACGCGCAGCTGCGGCACGTTGGCGACCGTGATCCCGCGCGCCCCGGCCGCGAGCTGCCTGGCCCACAATTCCGGGGCCATCGTCGTCTTGCCGTGCGGCGCGAGTTCGACCCCTGCGTCGGTGCGGTACGCGGCCATGGCGGCGAGGTTGGCGTCCAGGGCCGGGGCGTCGAGCGTGAGCAGCGGGGTGCCGAGGTCGGACAGCCGCGGGCGGCCGGCGAGGAATTCCCCGATGGTCGTGCCCCAGGCGGAGACCGGGATCGCCTTGAACCGCCAGTCGAGCGGTTCGGAGGTGAGAGCGGACAGGGCCTCGTGGTCGATCGCATCCTGCGGGGCGGACATCCGGGCAACCTCCGTCGCATTGCAGAATACGCAACGTACATTGCGCAATGTGTTACGGAACTTGTAGCATCACGGCTCGACGAAGGTCAATGGAGAGCTTGAGGAGGGCACGTGCTAGACGCCGTCTGCATCGGCGAGACGATGGCGGTGCTCGTCCCCGAGCAGGCCGGGCCGCTCGAGGAGTCCGAGGTCTTCCGGCGCGGCGTGGGCGGTGCGGAATCGAACGTGGCCTGCGCGCTCGCGGCGCTCGGCGTGCCGACGGCCTGGATCAGCCGGCTCGGCGCGGACGGGTTCGGCCGCCTCGTCGTCACTCAGCTGGCAGAACGGGGGGTGGACACCTCGGCGGTCGCGATCGATCCGCAGCGGCCCACCGGCCTGTACGTCAAGGAGATCGCCCGGGATCGCAGCAGCAGGCTGCACTACTACCGCAGCGACTCGGCCGCCTCCGTCCTCGGCCCGGATTCGTTGGACGAGCCCGCGGCGTCCGCGCTGCTCGGCGAGGCCCGGCTCGTGCACCTGACCGGCGTGACCGCGGCGCTCGGATACCGCGCCGGGCACGAAGGCGGGCGCCGTCTCGTCGAAGCCGTGCTCGACCGGCGCAAGCCCGGGCAGCTGGTCAGCTTCGATCTCAACTGGCGGCCCCGGCTCTGGGACGGCATCGGCACCGGCAGGCCGGCCGCGATACTCGCCGAGCTCGCCAACCGGGCCGACGTCGTGCTTCTCGGCACGGACGAGGCCGAGGCGGTGTTCGGCACCGGTGATCCGCATCGTCTGCGTGCATTGTTGCCGGGTCCCCGCGTCCTGGTCGTGAAGGACTCGGGGCATCGCGTGACGGCGTTCGACGGCGACGGAGTGGTCGCCGAGCCCGCGCTCGCGGTCGAGGTCGTCGAGCCGATAGGTGCGGGCGACGCGTTCGCAGCCGGCTACCTGGCCGGGCTGCTGCGCGGCTACGACCAGCGGCGCCGCCTGCGCCTCGGGCACGTGTGCGCCGCGGCGGTGCTGATGGTCGCCGGGGATCACGGAACGCCGCCGGCGACCGCCGAGCTCGACGTGCTGCTGGCCTGCTCGGCATCCCAATGGTCTGCGGTGCGCGCGAGCGGGGGCGCATTCGCGGGGGCGGCGTCGTGAGCCAGAGCCTCGGCCGCGCGCTCCGGCTGCTGAACGAGCTCGGCGAAGGGCCGCGCTCGCTCGACGAGCTGGCCACGCTCCTCGACGTGCACAAGACCACCGTCCTGCGGCTGCTGCGCACGCTCGAGGACGACCGGCTCGTCTTCCGCGACGCCGCCTACCGCTACCACCTCGGCGCCGGCCTCTTCGCGCTGTCCAGCCGCGCGCTCGAACAGCGGCCGGTGCGCGCCACGGCGGCGCCGCATCTCGCCGCGCTCAACCGCGAGACCGGGCACACGGTCCACCTCGCGGCGTACGAGGGCGGCGAGGTCGTGTACATCGACAAATACGACTCGCGGCACCCGGTGCGGATGTACTCGCGGATCGGCCTGAGCGCGCGGCTGCACTGTACGGCCGTCGCGAAGGTGCTGCTCGCCGGGCTTCCTCAGGCCGAGCGGCGCGCCGTGGCCGAGTCGATCGAGTACGAGGTCATGACGCCGAACACGCTGACCGGCCCGGAAGCGCTGCTGGCCGAGCTCTCCAGGGTGGCCGAGCAGGGCTACGCCGTGGATCATGGCGAGCACGAGACCTTCATCAACTGCGTCGGAGCGCCGATCCGGGACGCCGGCGGCCGGGTCGTGGCCGCCGCCTCGATCTCGGTGCCCGCGGTGCTGCTCGACTTCGAGCAGGTGCTCGCCGTCCTGCCGGACCTGCTCAAGACGACGGCCGCGGCCTCCGCCGACTGCGGCTGGCACGAACACCGACCAAGAAAGCAGAACACCACTGATGCCTGATCAGAAGTCGGCGATCCGCACCGACGCCGCCCCGGCCCCCGCGCACACCTTCTCCCAGGGCGTGCGCAAGGGCCCGCTGCTGCAGGTCGCCGGACAAGGGCCGATGGATCCGGAGCTCGGCCGCTACATCGCGCTCGGCGACGTCAAGAGGCAGACGCTGCGCACGCTGGAGAACGTGCGGGCGATCCTGGAGGCGGGCGGCGCGGGCATCGAGGACGTGATCATGTTCCGCGTCTACCTGACCGCGCGCGAGGAGTTCGCGGCGATGAACGAGGCGTACGGCGAGTTCGTCGCCAAGCACGTGCCGAGCGGCATCGTGCCCGCGCGCACGACCGTGTTCACCGGCCTGCCGCACCCTGAGATGCTCGTCGAGATCGACGCCCTCGCCGTGGTTTCGGAGGACTCCTGATGAGTGACCGGAACTTCGAACTGCTGATCGGCACCTACACCGAGGGCCAGGATCCGGAGCGCGGGATCTTCCGGGCCGCGGTCACGCCCGACGGCACGCGGATCGAGTTGCGCGGGGTGACGTCGGTCGCGCCGAACGTGGATCCGACCTGGCTCGCGGCGAGCCCGGACGGCCGGTTCGTGCTCGGCGCGCAGGCGACCGGCGGATCAGGGACCTGCCACGCCGCGGTCGTCAACGGCGGTGCGCACGTCGTCGCGGCGGACTACGTATCGGGCTCGGTCGCCGCCCACCCGATCGCGGCGGACGGCACGCTCGGCGAGCGCAGCGGCTTCGCGCAGCACGCCGGCTCGGGCCCGTACGTCGAGCGGCAGGCCGGTCCGCACGCGCACATGATCGCCGAGGGGCCGAACGGCCGGTTCGTCCACGCGATCGACCTCGGCACCGACACCGTGTACGCGTACGAGATCGACGAGGCGAGCGGCGCGCTGATCGAGGCCTCCCGCTCGAAGCTCCGTCCGGCGTTCGGCCCGCGGCACCTGGCCTTCCACCCGGACGGCGAGCTCGGGTACGTGATCGGCGAGCTCGGGTTCGAGGTCGCGATCTGCGCGTACGAGGCGGCGACCGGCGAGCTCGATCCCCTTGCCTACCTGCCGATCGTGGACGACGGCGTGCTCGGCGAGGACTTCCCGTCAGGCATTCGAGTGAGCAACGACGGCCGGTTCCTCCATCTGGCGGTACGCGGCCCGGACACGCTGCGCACCTACAGCCTCGGCGACCCGCGCAGGCCCGAGCTGGTCTCCGTGGTCCCGACCGGCGGCAGGTGGCCGCGCGACATCGTCCTCTCCCCCGACGGCACGCTGCTGTTCTGCTCGAATCAGCAGTCGAACGACGTCACCGTGTTCGCGCTCGACCCGCGGACCGGCGTGCCGAGCGCGACGGGCGCCGTCCTCGCCGTTCCCGCGCCGTCGTGCGTCATCGTGCGCTGACGGACCGGCCCCGTTCGGATGTCGGCGGCCGCTGGTACGCTCCCTGCGAAGCGGCGGGAGTCCCACCGGGGAGAGGACGCGGCGCAATGGCTGGCTTGGGGATGCACCTCGCCATCGGCGAGGACGTCGTGGCCCGACTGCTCGCCGCGGACGACGACGCGGCCGTGATCGCGCTGGTCGAGGAGATCGAGGAGCGGTCGGAGCCGGGCTTCTCGTTCGGCACCGACCAGGCCTGGGATCCGCTGCACCGCTGCCTGACCGACGGGACGCTGTCCGTGGCGGCCGGCTCCTTCCCCCTGTCGCACGCGGTGCTCGGCGGCGTGCAGCTGTGCGAGGACCCGGAGTACCTGGTCTCGCTGGTGCGCGCCGACCAGGTCTCGGCGGTCGCCGACGCCCTGGCGCCGGTGGACGCGGCCTGGCTGCGGCGGCGTTACGACGCGCTCGAGTTCCCCGGGTACGGGCGCGTGCGCGGCGCGGAGGACTTCGCGTACCTCTGGGCCAACGTCGCGGGCATCGCAGCCTTCTACGAGGCCGCCGCGCAGGACGGCCGCACGGTGATCTTCTCGGTGGAGCTCTAGCGAGAAGGACGCCTGGAGTTTGCCCAGTGTTCGGCGTGTGCTCGGACGGCGAGATCGCGCGTTCGGCATATTTCCTCTGTGAGCGCAGAAACGGACGCCGGCGCGCGGCGATGGGTTCTCGCGGACGTCACCCGCACCGAGGGCCTGCACGTCGTGGACGAGGACGACGACGACCCCGTCCTCGTCGGCGCGGACGGCAACGCGGTGGACACCTGGCGGGAGAACTACCCCTACGACGAGCGGCTCTCGCGCGCCGCCTACGAACACGGCAAGCGGCTGCTGCAGATCGAGCTGCTCAAGCTGCAGAACTGGATCAAGGAGACCGGCGGCCGGCTGGTGATCCTGTTCGAGGGGCGCGACGCGGCGGGCAAGGGCGGCACGATCAAGCGCTTCACCGAGCACCTGAACCCGCGCGGCGCGCGCGTGGTCGCGCTGGAGAAGCCGACGGAGCGCGAGCGCTCGCAGTGGTACTTCCAGCGCTACGTCTCGCACCTGCCCGCGGCGGGCGAGATAGTCCTGTTCGACCGCTCCTGGTACAACCGCGCCGGCGTCGAGCGGGTGATGGGATTCTGCGATCCGGCCGAGTATCTGGAGTTCATGCGGCAGGCGCCGGAGTTCGAGCGGATGCTCGTGCGCGACGGCGTGCACCTGGTGAAATTCTGGTTCTCCGTCTCGCAGGCCGAGCAGCGCACCCGCTTCCTGATCCGCCAGGTCGACCCGGTGCGGCAGTGGAAGCTGAGCCCGATGGACCTCGCGTCGCTGGAGCGCTGGCATCAGTACACGGACGCGAAGGAGGCGATGTTCTTCCACACGGACACCGCCGACGCGCCGTGGACCGTCGTGAAGAGCAACGACAAGAAGCGGGCCAGGCTCGCCGCGATGCAGCACGTGCTCTCCCTGTTCCCGTACGCGAACAAGGAGCCGGAGATCGCGAAGGCGCCGGACCCGCTGATCCTCGGCTCGGCCGCGCTCGAGGTCGAGCGCAGCCTGGGCAACGGCGAGTCCGACCACATCCTGCCGCGGCTGTCCGGCCGCTGACCCGCTAGGCCGTGTGGTTCGGGCGGACCCAGCCGAAGGTACGCTCGACGGCGCGCTTCCAGTTCGCGTACTCGCTCTCGCGCCGCTCGGCGTCCATCGAGGGCAGCCACTGGGCGGCGCGGTGCCAGTTCCGGCGCAGTCCTTCGAGGTCGGGCCAGTAGCCGACGGCCAGACCCGCGGCGTACGCGGCGCCGAGCGAGACGGTCTCGGCCACCATCGGCCGCACCACGGGGGCGGGCAGCACGTCCGCGATGAACTGCATCAGCAGGTTGTCGGCGGTCATCCCGCCGTCCACCTTCAGGGTGCTGAGCTCGAGGCCCGAGTCGGCGTTCATCGCGTCGACCACCTCGCGGGTCTGCCAGCCGGTCGCCTCCAGCACCGCGCGGGCCAGGTGGCCCTTGGTGATGTACGAGGTCAGGCCGACGATGATGCCGCGCGCGTCGGCGCGCCAGTGCGGGGCGAACAGGCCGGAGAAAGCCGGGACGATGTAGCACCCGCCGTTGTCGTCGACCGTGCGGGCCAGCGTCTCGATCTCCGGGGCCGTCGTGATCAGGCCGAGGCTGTCGCGGAACCACTGGACCAGCGAGCCGGTCACCGCGATGGAGCCTTCGAGCGCGTAGACGGCCGGCTCGTCGCCGATCCGGTAGCCGACCGTGGTGAGCAGGCCGTGGCTGGAGCGGACCGGCACGGTTCCGGTGTTGAGCAGCAGGAAGCTGCCGGTGCCGTACGTGCACTTGGCCTCGCCCTGGGCGAAGCAGGTCTGGCCGAACAGCGCCGCCTGCTGGTCGCCGAGCGCTGCGCTGATCCGCACGCCGGGCACGGCCTTGGTCGCCGTGCCGTAGAGCTCGGCGTTCGAGCGGATCTCCGGCAGCATCGCGGCCGGGATGCCGAAGAACTCCAGCAGGTCCTTGTCCCACTGCAGCGTCTCGATGTTCATCAGCAGCGTGCGGCTCGCGTTGGTCACGTCGGTCACGTGCACGCCGCCGTCCACGCCGCCGGTCAGGTTCCACACCAGCCAGCTCTCCATCGTGCCGAACAGCACGTCGCCGCGCTCGGCCCGCTCGTAGAGGCCCGGGGTGTGGTCGAGCAGCCAGCGCAGCCGCGGCGCGGAGAAGTACGTGGCCAGCGGCAGCCCGGAGCGCTCCAGCACCAGTTCGGCGCCCGGCTGCCCGGCGAACTCCTCGACGAGCTC
>Ga0310811_10001214_pt1 | contig 33066 bp, 31 predicted proteins | sample YCmetagenome_FD_207642 | JGI IMG/M metagenome (GOLD analysis project Ga0310811, IMG submission 207642) | Soil microbial communities from experimental microcosm in Duke University, North Carolina, United States - YC | ecosystem: Engineered > Artificial ecosystem > Soil microcosm > Unclassified ...
GCCCGACACGCAGAAGACGTGCACGTCGGGCCCGTGGCGATGGCCCTTCTTATAGGTGCCGACGGGCATCTCCGATACGTGGGCGTGAATCGTGCCGTCGGCGAGCACCAGCTTGATGTTCGTCCCGCCGGCGCCGCGTCCCTCGTACGACTCGAGGCGGAGAGCGCCGACGTCTGGGATGAAGTTGGTCTCCCACATGTGGCGACCCGACCGCACCGAGACGAAATCGCCGTCGCCGCTGAAGTGACCGACACCCTCCCGCTCCGGAAATCGGGCATCGTTGCGGAAGACGAATTCCTCGTTGCGGAACATGTTGAAGACGGCAGGCAGGCTGCAGGCGAGGACGACGCGCGCGGGCGAGCGCCCCGAGGCATTGAACAGCTGGTACGGTGCGTTGAGCGGAATCGCGAACACACTCTTCTCGCCCCACTCGAACGCCTGCTCGCGGTCCATCCCGATGCGCACCACGGTGGTGCCGGAGCCGGAGAGCCCGTAGGCCACGGTCTCGAACAGATGCCGCATCGGGGCAGTACGGCCGCCCGGAGGTATCTCGAGCACGAAGAGGGTGAGGAAGTCGCTACGGCCCTTCACGTGGGCGATACAGCCCGGAATGCCAAACCGCGACCACGGCTTCACGTCGAGCGCGAGCAGATCGAGGCCGAAGTCCTCGTGGACCGGCACCCCCTCGCCCGCCGCCCACTCGACATAGGGGTCGCCGAGGATGCCCGCGGCGAGATCGGCCTCGGTCAGCTCGAGCTTCGGCTTGCCGGATTTCTCAACCACGCTGGTGTCCCTCGTACGGCAGCGTCACTGCGCGGCAATCTTAGCCTTGTACGGTGTCTCGTCGATGAACTGTCCCATGCGTGACTCGACGCCGGTCTTCTTGAGCTCGCGCAGATAAATCTCGTGGATGCGCGGGTCCTGGTCCTCGTACTCGATCTGGTTTCCACCGTCCTTGACCGAGGTGTCGACGCCGAAGTCGAACAGGCGGCGCTTCGATTCCACGAACGGATAGCGCTGGCTTCCGACGGCGATGGCGAGATAACGCGCGGGCGTCGGGTTGGTGTTGAAGTGCTGATGGAACATGCCGTCAGGCGGAGTGAACACGACACCGTGCTGCCAATCGACCCGCCGGAAATCCTTGTCGTCGGGATACCAGAGAAGCGAGTACCCGGTGCCGTGAACACAGAACACATGGAAGTCGGCGCCGTGGCGGTGGCCCTTCTTGTAGGTGCCGACCGGCATCTCCGACGAGTGCGCGTGCATGAGACCGTCGGCAAGGGTGAAGATGATCGAGCTGCCGCCGGCACCCCGTTCCTTCCAGCCGCGCAGCTCGAGCGTGGAGAGATCGGGAATGAAGTTGGTCTCCCACATATGCCGGCCGGGACGAACCGGCAGAAACTCGCCTTCGCCGGAGAAGAAGCGCCCTTCGCCCTCGCGCTCCGGGAATTGGTAGGGGTTGTTGAAAACAAATCCCTCGTTGTGGAAGACGTTGAGGATCAGCGGCAGGTTGGTTGCCGAGCACAGCCGTGCCCGGTCCTGGCCCGACCCGTTGAAGTGCTGGTACCGGGCGTTGAGCGGCAGCGCAAACAGGCTCTTCGGCCCCCACTCGAACGTGTGCCTGCGGCCGTCGCTGGCCTCCACGGTGGTCGAGCCGCGCCCCTCCAGCACGTAGATCACTTCCTCGAAAAGGTGCTGCTGCGGCGAAGTCCGCCCGCCAGGCGCCAAATCGATCAGGAACAGCGACATGAAGTCGCCGCGGCCCTTCATATGAACGACGGCCCCAGCCGCGTCGAAGCGGGCCCAGCGCCCGGTCTCGACCTTGAGGAGATCGACGCCGAAGTCCTCGACAACGGGGATGCCCTCACGCCGCACCCAGCCGAGATACGGATCAAGCAGGAACTTAACCGGCTTGTCTGAGCCGGCCGCCACAGAACTCGCCACGCTGTGCCTCCCTGAACGCGATGCGCGGCCGCGCAGCGGGCGCGGTCGTTTCGCACGATACGGGTCAAGGGTTCCGGCTGTGAAGCTGCGGAACGAGAAACTTGTTTTTCCTAAAATTCACGACCGCAGCGAGTTGTCCAGCGCGCCCTGGAGGTAGTCGAGCAACAACGTAAGCTTACGGGGCTGGCTGCGGGCGCGCGGGTAGAAGGCCCAGATCTGGCGATCGCAGACCGTTTCCTTGGGGAAGATCACCTTAAGCGTCTCGCCGAGAAGCTTCGCCGACGGCGCCAGCAACCGGCCGATACCGAGGCCGTCGCGCACGGCCGCGTGGACGGCCGACCAGTCGTCGGCGTGGTAGCGCCCCTTCACATTCACGCTGTAACGCTTCTTGCCGTCGGAGAACCACCACTGTTCTGCCGAGGGCTGAGTGGTGTAGACGACGCAATCGTGACGTGCGAGATCGCGCGGCTCCTTCGGCATGCCGGCGCGCTTGAAGTACTCTGGAGTCGCGCAGATGAGGTACTTGACCGGCGTGAGGGCGCGACATTCGACGCTGGTGTAGCGCAGATTGCTATCGTCGTCAGTCCCGCTGCGAATCGAGAGATCGAGACCGTTTTGGAGAACATCGACGTATGCCGCCTCGACGGTGAGGTCGATGGCAAGCGCCGGATGCTCGCTGAGGAACCGGTTGAGGATTGGCAGCACGATAAGCTGCCCCGTGCCCGGCGTGACGTGGATCTTCAGCGTCCCCGAAAGGGTCGCGTTGGCCTCGTGCACCGCGTCACGCGCCTGCTCTATCTCACGGAGGATCTTGAGGCAGCGGTCGTAGTAGATCTTGCCCGCCTCGGTGAGATTGAGGTCGTGGGTCGAGCGGTTAATCAGCCGCACGCCGAGTTCGCCCTCGAGCCGCGTCACCTGCTTGCTAATTGCCGAGGGCGTAAGGTTCAGGTCCTGCGCCGCCGCCGAGAAGCTGCCCCGCTCGACGACACGGACGAACATTTCCATGCCCGTCGTGTCACCCACGTTTCGCCCCTTTGGCGCGTCTCGCCAGAACGCTGTCGACCATCTCGGCCGCGAGCCCGACGTAGTTCGCGGGCTCGACCAGTGCCGCGAGATCGGTCTCCGACATGTGCTTCATGATCTCGGGATTGGCCTTGAGCACGTCGAGGAACGGACGACCGTCGTCGAGCGCGCGGCGACAGGCGTCATAGACGACATCGTGGGCGTTCTGACGGCCCATCATCGGCGCCAGCCCCATCATCACCGCCTCGGCGACGATCAGACCGCCGGTGAGGTCGAGGTTGGTGCGCATGCGCTTGCCGTCGACCTCGAGGCCGGATAGCAGGAAGTCCGCCTGGTGCAACGCGCTGGCGGTGAGCAGAAAGCTCTCAGGGACAGCGAGCCACTCGGCATGCCAGGGACCGGTCGCGCGCTCGTGGTCCTGGACCATGGCGTCCAGCATCAGCGCCACCTGCTGGCGCACGCCCTTGCCGCACGCGAGGATCAGCTCGCAACTTATCGGATTGCGCTTCTGCGGCATGGTCGAGCTCGCGCCGCGCCCGGGCGCGAACGGCTCGAACGCTTCGGCGAGCTCGTTCTGCATCATCAGCATGATGTCGGTCGCGATTTTGCCGAGCGAGCCGGTTACGAGCCCGAGGAACGTCACGACTTCGGCCAGCGAATCGCGCATGACGTGCCAGGTGATGGCGGGTTCGGCGAGCTTCAGCTCCTTTGCCAGTTCGCGCCGCACGTCGAGGCCCTTGTCGCCGAGCGAGGCCAGCGTGCCGGCGGCGCCGCCGAACTCGACCACCAGCGCGCGCGGCCGCACCTCGGCGAGGCGCTCGCGGTGACGGTCGATGGCGGCGAGCCATACCGCGGCCTTGTAGCCGAAGGTGATCGGCAGCGCGTGCTGGAGATGGGTGCGTCCGGCCATCGTGGTCGTGCGGTGGTCGCGCGCGAGTTTCGCAAGCGCCTCGGCGACGGCCGCCAGGCTTTTCTCCACGAGTTCCAGGCCTGCGCGCACCTGCAGCACCACGGCGCAGTCCATGATGTCCTGGGTCGTGGCACCCCAGTGGGCGTACTCGCCGAGTCCGTCGGCGCAGCGCTCGGCGATCTGGCGGACCAGCGGCAGGATCGGGTAGCCGACGCGCTCGGTCTCGCGCTTCAGGCGGACGAAGTCGATGTTGGCGATGCCGGCCTTGGCGGTGATCTCGGTGGCGGCCCGCGCCGGAATGATGCCGAGGCGTGCCTGGGCGCGGGCGAGCGCCGCCTCGACCTCGAGATAGCGTTCGACCAGCGCTTCGTCGGAGAACACCGCGCGCATCGGCTCGGTGCCGAAGAAGTCTCGGAACAAGGCGGAGTCGAACGGCGTGGACGGCATGAGGGGCTCCCTGGATGGTGCGCCATTGTTGTGAGGCGCCGCGCCGTTCGCAAGCCCTCAGGCGAAGCCTGTTGTCAGGACCCCGGGCGCTCGACCGACGACGCCTTGATCAGCGCGTAGACTTCGCGACCGGTCGCCAGCCGGAGGCGGTCGATGGCGTCGCGCGTCAGCCGCGCCAGGATCCCGGTATTCCCGATCCGGATCTGGACCAGCGCGTCGCCGCCACGATGTCCTTCGATCTCGCCGATGCGGCCGGAGAGGACGTTACGGACGCTGATGCCGTCGGGTCGCTCGGTCGCGACGATGACCTCGCGCGCCGGGATCAGGACGCGGACGCGGGCGCCGACGTCGGCGACGAACGCGCCGACCATCAGTTCGCCGCCGTCGAATCCGAGACGCGTGAGGCGGCGGCCGACGTCGTGGGCGAGCACCGTGGTATCGATGACGCTGGCCGCATCCGGCGCGTCGGAGATGCCGCGCACGTCGAGTCGGGCGGACAGCTCCGACATCGGTCCGGCCGCCGACACCCGCCCCTGCTCCACCACCACCAGGGTGCGCGCGAGCCGCTCGACCTCGGCGCGGGCGTGACTGACGTAGACGATGGCGAGCGACAGATCGTCACGCAGACGCTCGATGTACGGCAGGACCTCGGCCTTGCGCTCGGCATCGAGCGACGCCAGCGGCTCATCCATCAGCAGCAGTCGCGGCTGCGACAGCAGCGCCCGGCCGATGGCGACGCGCTGGCGCTCGCCACCCGACAGCGTGAGCGGACGCCGCTCCAGCAATGCGCCGATGCCGAGCAGCGCCACGACGTGGTCGAACGGAATCGGCCGGTCGTCGGCGGGCGCCCGTCGGAGCCCGTAGCGCAGGTTGTCGGCGATGCTGAGATGGGGAAACAGACGCGAGTCCTGGAACACGTAGCCGACGCGACGACGTTCGGCGGGCATGTCGATGCCCCGCGAAGAATCGAAGAACACGATGTCGCCGACCGCGATGCGGCCGCTCTGGGGACGCAACAATCCCGCGAGCGCGCGGACCACCGACGTCTTGCCGGCGCCGGACGGACCGAACAGCGCGGTGACGCCGGGCGTCGGCGCACGGAATGCGACGTCGATCGCGAAGGCGCCGAGCCGCGTGGCGATGGCGACGTCGATCAAGCGGCGCGCCCCAGCATCCGCCGGACTCGCCGCGCCGCCACTTCGGAGGCGATCAGACCGGCGACGGCGAGCACGAACGAGATCGTCGCGAGCCGCGCCGCGGCGGCGTCGCCGCCCGGCGTCTGGATCGCGGTATAGATCGCGAGCGGCAGCGTCCGGGTCTCGCCCGGAATGTTCGACGCGAACGTGATCACGGCGCCGAACTCGCCGAGGCTCGCCGCGAAGGCGACGATGACGCCCGACAGGATTCCGGGCGCCATGAGGGGCAGCGTGACGGTGCGGAAGCGGTCGAGCGGCCCGGCGCCCAATGTGCGCGCCGCCTCATCGAGGCCGAGGTCGAGCGCGTCGATCGACAGCCGCACCGCGCGCACGATGAGCGGAAACACCATCACGGCGGTCGCCAGCACAGCGCCGGCGGTGGTGAAGACGAGCCGGATGCCGAACGTCTCGTAGAGGAACGCCCCCAGGGGGCCGCGGATGCCGAACAGCATCAGCAGGACATAACCGACGACGACCGGCGGCAGCACCAGCGGCACGTGCGCCAGCGCGTCCAGCACGCCGCGCCCGAAAAAGCGGCCGCGCGCCAGCAACCACGCGACGCCGATCGCGACCGGCAGGCAGGCGACGACGCTGTACACCGCCACGATCAGGCTGATGCGCAGCGCACTCCATTCGTCGGGGGAAAGAAAATCGATCATGCCTCGCACCTCGAAGCATGATAGCGAAATATCCAGCCGGATATAACGCCCAATCGGCAGCCGAACGTCGTTAACGAACCGCCTTGAGGTCGTCCCTCTTCAGGTCGTCCAGGGCGAACCCGGCAATGCCCTTGTAACGATCGGAGAGCGCCCTGAGCTCGGCCTGGCTGATGAAGCGGTCGAGATCGTCGAACGGCCGGTCGCCCACGAGTTCCTCGACCTTCATGATGATGACGTCGGGCGGGCTTTCACGGTTGGTCCGGACCACCTTGTAGGCGGGCCCAATGCGCGCCGCCTCATAGGCCTTCAGCGCCGCCGCGGGGTCGTCCGGATGACGGGCGATCAGGTCGGCGAGCACCCGGGCGTCGACCGTCGCCTGGGCCGCGCCATTGGAGCCGCGCGGGTACATCGGATGCGCGGCATCGCCCACCAGCGTCACGCGTCCGAACGTCCAGCGGTCGACCGGATCGCGGTCGACCATCGGGTACTCGAGGATGAAGTCCGAGTCCCTCACCATCCGGGCGACGTCGAGCCAGTCGAACGTCCAGCTCGCGTAGACGTGGAGGAAGTCCTCGAGCCTGCCGGGCTTGTTCCAGTCGTTGCGACCGGGGCGGATGCCCTCGACCTCCGCCGTCCAGTTGATGAGCTGCCGGCCCTCACCGTCGATGTCGTCGATGATCGGGTAAATCACCATCTTGCCGGTCTTGATCGAGCCGACGCGGATGTAGGTGCGACCGTCGAAGATCGGCTTGCAGCGGGTGACGCCGCGCCAGGTGTTGATGCCGGCGAACTGGACGTCCTCGTTCGGGTAGAACTGCTTGCGCACGGTCGAATTGACGCCGTCGCAGGCGATCACCGCGCGTGCCCGCACCGGCGGCATCGCCCTGCCCGTCGAGGTCTCGACCAGGCGGACCAGCACCGCGTCGCCGTCCTGCTCGACGCCGACGCAGCCGCGATCGGTGACGATGCGATCGGCTCCGAGCCGCGCCAGCGCCGCGCGGTAGAGCACGAGGTGGAGCTTGCCGCGATGGATGCCGATCTCGGGCACGTCGTACCCGGCGAAGCGGCCGCGCGGCTCCTTGTAGATGAGCTGGCCGAATCGGTTGAAGAACGCGCTTTCGCGGTTCTCGATGCCGAGCGTCTCCAGTTCCTTGTCGACGCCGAGCGCGGTGAACTCGCGCATCGCGTGCGGCAGCAGGGTGATGCCGACGCCAAGCTCCTTCAGGTCCGGAACGCGCTCGTAGACGATGGAGTCGATTCCCCGCGCGTGGAGGTGCATGGCGAGGGTCAGGCCGGCGATGCCGCCGCCGACGATGACGATGGGATCCTGCGGAGCGGCCATCGGTCTACTCGGTCAGCAGGTGCCGCCACTTGGCGTAGGTGTCGTGCATCACCTTTTCGCTGGCGGCGGCGATCGGCGGGAAGGTGTCCTTGCGCGCCCATGGGCGGCAGGCGTCGATGATGGCGCGGGTGTTCTCGACCTGGCCCTTGGGCAGCATCGGGTCCAAGGGTCCGCTCCAGGCCTTGCCGATGATGTCGATGTCGACGGCGGGATCGCAGCGGGTCGACATCGCCCAGATGACGTCGAAGATGTTGGTCGGGTCGATGTCGTCGTCGACGACGATCACCCAGCGGCCGAGGTAGTTGCCAGCATGGCAACTGAACGCGAGGTGCCCGGCCTGGCGGGCATGGCCGGGGTACATCTGCTTGATCGACACGATGTTGAACATGCGGGCACCGCCCGCCTCGTGCGACCACACGCCGCGGATGCCGGGCAGACCCGCCTTCTCCATCTCGTCCCAGATCGTCGCCGCCTTGCTCACGCTTTTGGCGTAGATGAAATCGTGCGGCGGACGGCCAGGTCGTGCCGTCGTCAGGATCGGGTTGGTACGGTGATAGACGCGGCGGATGCGCACCGCCGGCTGGCTCTGCTCGCCGCTGGCGTAATAGCCGGTGAACTCGCCGAACGGACCCTCGGTGCGGACATCGTCCGGCACGATTTCGCCTTCGAGCACGATCTCGTCGCGCGCCGGGATCGGCAGGCCGTGGAGTTCGCTCTCGACCACCTCGAATGGGCGGCCGCGATGACCGCCGGCGTAGGCGTACTCGTTGACGCCGTAGTCGATCTCGTTGCCTGCGGTGATGAACAGCAGCGGATCGGTGCCGACGCTGATGGCCACCGGGCACGGCTGCCCCTTGGCGAAGTATTTCTCGCGGATCAGCCGCCCGTGCTTGCCCGGCGAAATCCAGAGACCGACGGTGTTCCGGTCGTAAACCTGGACGCGGTACGTGCCGACATTGACCCAGCCGGTGTCGGGATCCTTCATGATGACGAGGTCGTGGGTGCCGATGTAGCGGCCGCCGTCGACCTCATGCACGCGCGGCGTCGGGAACTTCAACAGGTCCACGTCGCCGTCGCGGTCGATGTTCTCGAGCACCGGCCCGGTCTTCACCGTGACCGGCGGAATGTGCCTGAAGCTCGAATGCATGCGGTCGCGATACGACTGCACCAGATCCATGGTCTGCTTGGGCTCGGGCAACCCGAACGTCAGCGCGCAGCGCTGGCGGCTGTTGCCGGCGCCCCAGACGACGCGATAGCCCTTGGGAAATCCCGGCACATCGTCGAACAGCAGCGCCGGCGGATTGTCCGGGCGCTCGTTGCCGAACATCTCGGAGATGCCGGCCATCTCCAGCTCCCAGTTCGCGCCCGAAACCTTTTTCACCTCGCCGAGGCGATCCGCGCGCTCGAGGAACTCGCGCAGGTCGTTGTGGACGCGGTTGTAATCGACCCAGCCGTGCCCGACACCTTCGGCTTTGCCGCTGTCGGTCGTGACGCCTTCGGACTTGCTATCAGCGCTCATCTGTCTTCCCCGTACGTGTGCGCCCCTGCTGGGTCGCGGCGACGCGCGGCCGAAACGGCACGCGGCTTCCGTCGCCGTGGCCCGCCATCAGCTTGTGCAAAAGCGCGAGAAGTTGGTCGCGGTCCGCCGGCGCCAACGGCTCGAGCAGACGCTCCTGGGCCTCGGCAGCGATCGCGCGGGCGCGCGCGAGCACGTCCCCGCCCTTTGTCGTCAGCGTCAGGCTGCACCGCCTTCGGTCGGTCGCATGGCCCTCGCGCCGCGCGAGATCGCGCGAGATCAGGCGGTCGACGACGTCGGCGGTGGTCGAGCGGTCGAGGCCGAGCATGGTGGCGACGCCGATCTGCTCGACGCCGGGATTCTGCTCGACCGCGTAGAGCACGCCGAACTGCGCCGGCGTGAGATCGAGTTCTTCGCAGCTCTCGCGGAAGATCGACACCGAGATCTGATGGCAGCGGCGCAGCAGGAATCCCGGGCGGTCGTAGATGTAGGACATCCCGACCGGCTGACCGTCCCCGGCCATCCGTTCGTCCGCCTGTTGAGCCGCTCGTGCGCGCATTGCTGTCCCTGTCGCGGTCGGAGTCGGATGGTCTGCCCGGCAATCGCCCGCCCCGGTTTCACCCGACCGCCGGCTCATTTTTCCGGTCCCCCGGCCGCCTGATTGTCTGTATACTGCCAATTCGGCGTCGGCGCGAAGGCGAAAATCGACGTCGCGTGCTCGGGATCACCCGTCCCGATCGCGGAGCAGATAAGAAGAATGGGGGAGGCACATGAGACTTTCGACGACGCTTTTCGTCGCCTCGCTGTCGTGCGCCGCGACGCTGCCGCTCGCGGGCGCGCACGCCGACGACTTCTATCGCGGCAAGACCATCACCATTCTCGTCGGCGGCACGGCGGGCGGTGGCTTCGACACCATCTCGCGAGTCATGTCGACGCACCTCGGCAAGTACATCCCGGGGAATCCGTCGTTCGTGGTCCGCGACGTACCCGGCGGCGGCGGTATCGTCGTCGCCAACACGATCTACAACGTCGCGCCGAAGGACGGCACGCAGATGGCCTACATCGGCCCGGTGGTCGTCCAGCCCCTGCTCTCGCCGGATAACAAGAGCATCCAGTTCGACGCGACGAAGATCACCTGGATCGGCAGCCTGGGCGTCACCAGCTCCGTACTGATAGCGTGGCATGAAACGCCGTTCAAGACCGCCCAGGACCTGTTCGACAAGCAGATGGTCGTGGCCGGCACCGGCGCCGCATCGACCACCGACATCTATCCCAAGGTCCTGAACGCCGTGCTCGGCACCAAGTTCAAGCTGATCACCGGCTATCAGGGCAGCAAGGAGACGTACATCGCGATCGAGCGCAAGGAAGCCGATGGCCGCTTCTCGGCGCTGGATTCGATCTACGCCACCGTTCCCGACTGGATCCCGAGCGGCAAGGCGCGCGTCATCCTGCAGGCGTCGGTCAACCGTCAGTCCGATCTTCCCGACATCCCGACCGCGGTCGACCTGGCGAAGACCGACGACCAGCGCCAGGCACTCGACTTCACGTTCCTTCCTTCCGAGATGGGACGGCCGATTGCGGCGCCGCCGGGGATCCCGAACGAGCAGAAGTCGATCCTGCGCACGGCGTTCGCCAAGATGATTGCCGACCCCTCCTTCCTCGCCGAGGCCAAGCAGCGTGGCATCGAGGTCAATGGGCCGATGACGGGCGAACAGGTCGAGGCCGCGGTAACGAAGATCTATGCGACACCGAAAGCCGTGGTCGATCAGGTCATCAAGGCGATGCAATGAACCGAAGTCGGGGGACAGCGATGCGCATTGTGAGTTACGGGGTGACACACGGCCTCGCGCTCGCCGTCGCCCTCGTCGTCGCGCATGGGGCCGCGGCCCAGAGCGTCGAGGAGTTCTACAAGTCGCACCCGATCACCATCGCGGTCGGGTTCACGGCGGGCGGCGGCTACGATCTCGCCGCGCGCACGGTCGGCCGCTACTGGAACCGATACATTCCCGGCACGCCCACCATCGTCATCCAGAATATGCCGGGCGCCGGCAGCCTGAAGTCGATCAACTACATCTACAACGTCGCGCCGAAGGACGGCTCGCAGCTCGCGGTGTTCTCGCGCGGCGTGCCGGTCGAACCGCTGCTCGGCGACGACCAGGCCCACTTCGATCCCCAGAAGCTCAACTGGATCGGCAGCCCGAGCAAGGAGACCAACGTTGTCTTCGCGTGGGCAACGAAGCCGTTCAAGACCTTCCAGGACACCATCGACCGGCAGATGGTGGTGTCGACCACGGGCTCGGGCGCCGACACCCAGATCTTCCCGCTGGTGCTCAACAGCATTTTCAAGACCAAGTTCAAGCTGATCACCGGCTATCCCGGCGCCGCCGAGACGCTGCTCGCGGTCGAGCGCGGCGAGGCCGACGGCCAGGCCGGCCTTTCGTGGGGCTACATCAACGCCAGCAAGGGAAGCTGGGTGCAGGAGAAGAAGATCAACGTGCTGCTCCAGCTCGCGCTTGAGAAGCACCGCGACCTGCCCGACGTGCCGCTGGTGATGGACATCGTCAAGAACGACGACGACCGCCAGCTGCTCGAGCTGTTCCTGTCGCGTCTGCCGATGGCGTGGCCGTTCGCCGCCCCGCCCGACGTGCCGCAGGAGCGCGTCGCGGCGCTGCGCCAGGCGTTCGACCGGACAATGACCGACCCCGAGTTCATCGCCGAGGCCAAGCGCCAGAACCTCGAAGTCGAGCCGATGACCGGCGATGCCATCGCCGTGCTGATGAAACGGGTGTACGCGAGTTCGCCCGCGGTCACCGTGCGCGCCCGCGCCATCGCCGAGGAAGGCCGCAAGAAGTAGCTGCTCGATGCCGCAAATAAGAAGGGCGGTGCTCACATGCACCGCCCTTTTCCTTTTTGCCGGAACGTTCCGCTAGGCCGCGCCGCGGAACGGATTGAGCTTCTTGAAGAAGGCGCTGACGCGGTGCCGGCGCTGCTCGTAGGCGACGACGCTGGCGTCGGTCACCCAGTTCATCTGGATCGCGCGGCGCTGCCCCTCGAACGGCTCATGGCCGTGCCACGACCGCTCGGAGCGCTTGAACACCAGCAGCGTGCCGCCGGTCGGGGAGACCTCCTCGGCGACGTCGTCGAGGGTCGGCGTGCGCAGCAGGCGCAGGCGGCCGCCGTCGGCCTCCCACGCCTGGTTGAGGTAAAGCAGCACGGTGATGATCTTCGTGCCGGTGTCGGTGTGGATCTTGCCGTCGCCGCGGTGGCAGCGGCCGCGCACCGTGAACATGGTCGGGCGGCCGGAGAGTTCGATGCCGAATTTCGACTCGATCGCCTCGCGGAATTCGGGGCCGTCCATCTCGGCGATCAGCGTGTCGAACGCGCCGTGGACGTCGAGCTCGCTCAAGGGCAGCGAGCCCGTCGTCGCGATGTTCGGAAAGTCGCCGATCACCTTGGCCAGCGCCTCGGAGGGCACGAAGTTGGGGACGACGAGATATTCGTAGGGCGCGGTCTTGAGCGGCGTCGCCCGCAGGGCTTCGAGGTCGAGAAGGCTCATCGCACTCCTGAGGGGATTCGGTGAAGGGACCGTCGGTTCGTCGACGCGTCGCGGATCAGGTGCGCCGCGCGTGGAACGCGTAGGCGATCGCGTCCGCGATCTCGCCGGTGGCATTTAACGGCACGGGTTGCCAGTTATCAAGGCGGCCCTCGAACCGGCGCGCGGCACCCCGCGCGTACATGCCGTCGAGGAAACGGCGGAACTTGGGCGATCCACCCTCGAGCTCGATGACGTACACCGGCTTTCCGGTCGCCGCCGCCTCGCCCACCATGTTGACCGAGTCGCAGGTGACGATGACCGCGTCGGCGCTGCCGAGGTAACCGAAATACGGATTGTTGCCGCGGCCGTCCCACATCACGGCGGCGCGGCCGACGACGCGGTCGCGGATGATCCGCTGTTGCGATTCGCCGGTGCGGCGCGACGGCGTGATCATCAGGCCGGCACCGTCGTCGAGCAGCATGACCAGCATGTCGGCGATTTTCGACGCCGCGTCTTCCGAGAGCTTGTACACGGCGTTGCTGCCCCCGAGCAGCACGGCGACCCGCGGATGCGGCAGGCGCTCGGTGACCGCCGACAGCTTCGCCGCCTCGGCGGCAAGCCGCTGCGGCGACAGGCGATGGGGCGACGTCAGCGTCGACAGCACGTTCGGGCCGCGAAGCTGGTCGTGCTCCGGCGCCCAGACGAAATCGAACTGCGTCGGCGAGACCACCGGGTTCTGCAGCACGGCGACGAAGGCATGGCCCTTCGCCGCTTCGCGGATCTTGCGAGCGTACGGGATCGCCTGGCGGCCCGACGCGATCACGAGATCGGGCCATGGCGGCGCGATCGCCGAATCAGGCGCCGCGAAGCCCCACGGCGCCAGCCAGCGCCACGGCGGCGGCGGATTGACCCGCTTAAGCTCGGGCTCGACGCCAAGCGCCTCGGCCACGCCCAGGGCCTGCGCTTCGAAGCCGGCGGCACCGTTGGTCACGATCCAGGTCCGCACGCCTAGCGGCGCAAGCGAAGCGCGGCCGGAGGACTGATCCTGCATGGACGGGACAGACTCGATCGTTCGTACGGAAGTGCGGGCACTCGGGTGCCGCGGAGGCAAGATAGGCGGAGGGATACGATCCAGAAAGGCAATTCTGCGCCGTTTGACCTCGGTTCCCGGCAAAAGAATGGGCCGGACGGCGAAGCCATCCGGCCCAAGAGAACGCCGGGGGTGGAGAGGGCCGGCGTTCCCACGTGCGCGTCGGGGGGCTAGCGCCCGACGTGCACCTGGCTCGGTGTGGTAAAGGCGCCGATGGCGGCACCTGCCGCGCCACCGACGATCGCGCCCGCAAGCCAGCTACCGCTGATCGCGCCGATCACCGCGCCGCCGGCCGCGCCGAGAGCACCACCGCTCAAGGCACGTTCCTGCTGCTGGTTCAGGTTCGAGCAGCCGCTTGCCGTAGTTGCGAGCATGAGCAATGCGAGGGCTCCTGCAAACTTCTTGTTCGTCCTAGTCATGGGAGTCACTCCTTCCTTCTCTTGTTCTTCGCTCGTCGCCGGTCGACTGCCGGCGTCGCGCTTCACCACTGACCTCAAAAAAACGTCGGCGATCGGCCGACACACACAAGGGTCCGATCGGATTTCGGCAACTTCACGGCACGACACTGCCAAACATTTGCCGCGTTCGGCCGTGAATAAGGCAACTTCAAGGCACCGAGGCCGCCCAGCGGTAGTCGCGTTCTCCTACGCGCGACAGCCCGTCCTCGACGCGACGCAGCAAGTCGCCGGCGTCGGCAAGTTCGTCGGTCCAGTAGTGCAGCGACAGAACCCGTTCCGCCCGGTTCGGCATCAACGCGTCGTCGATGATTCGATTCACCTGCGCCTCGATCATCGAGTCGCCCCGCGCCTGGATCAGGCAGCGGTCGAGGTGGAGAAAGCCGATGTCGCCATTGGCGAGAATCCCGAGGGGCCCAAACGCTTCGAGGCGCGGCACGAGCTTGGCCACGGCCACGCGCACCGAAATGCCCTTGGGACGGATCATGAAGAGGGAGCAGCGCAGATGCATGCTGCCGAGGAGACGACACGCGGCCTGGAGGTCCGACATGAAGCCTTCGCCGCTGCCCGCCGATAGACGGACCGGCTGCGAAGCTGCGTTATCGACGTCGGACGGATTCCACATGCCCCCGCACCTCCCAAAAAAACTCGGGGGCCATACCCCTAAGCGCGCCTTGGATGATGTGCGGGGAATCATGATGGAAGGGCGGCATCGATGCGGCAATTTCGTGGCGCGTCGTCCGCAATCTAAAATTCGAATGGAATTGCGGTGCGTTGGCGCGACGCATTGCATCGAAGCGCGAAGTACGAACGCTCCGAGTTATCAACAGCGGTAGCGAATCACCGCGCGGTGATCAGCGCGCGACCGGCATCGTCACCGTGACCGCGAAGCCGCGCTCGCCCCGGTTTGCGACATCGACGCGGCCGCCCATTGCGGAGACGTTGCGCCGAACCACCCACAGGCCGATGCCGAAGTGCGTAGACGCGTCCTGTCCCGGACGGTGGGTGAAGTAGCGGTCGAAAATACGCTCGAAGTTGCGTGGATCGACCCCCGGCCCCTCGTCCTCGACGATGAGTCGGACGTCGTCGCCGCTCGCGCCGAGCGTCACGCTCACGGTCCCACCCTTCTGCGAAAAGCTCACGGCGTTCTCGACGACGTGCTCGACCACGACCTCGAGATTTTCCTCGCCACCCATGACCGCGAGTCCGGGCGCGACCTCGCTGCGCAGCACGACGCCCTGCTCGGAGATGCGGTCGCGGTAGGCGTGCAGCATTCGCGTCAGGAGCGCCGACACATTGACCCGCTCGCGCGGCATGTCGATCAGCGAAGCCAGGATCTCGTCCATGTGGCGGGCTGCACCGACGAGCGAGTCCAGCCGATCGACCGAGCGCTCGATGAGCTGCAGGGCGCGACGTCCGCGAGTATCGTCCTCCGGCACGGAGCGCCGCAGCGGCTCGAGCGACTGCGAGATGACCGCGATCGGCGTCTTGAAGGCATGGGCATTCTGCTCGGCGGCATCGCGCAGTTCGTCCGCCGCCTCGCGCACCGTCCGCACCAGGCGATCGAACTCCTCAGCCGCCGGCGCGAGCTCGGCGAGATCGTTCGCCGCCGCGACCGACGGCTCGGCCGCGTCCGTGGCGGCGGCAGCGCCGAGAACCGCAAAGCGCGTCAGGCTCCGCTGCACACCGGCGAACGCCGTCCACGAGACTCCGGCCGCGACTGCGAACAGCCCGGCGACGATGGCGATGGCCACGACCCCGGCGCCCGCGGCGACGAGCACGCCGCAGCCCACGAGAACGGATACGACATAGGTGACGATGAGGGTGGTCCGCCTGGTCGCGAGCGACGACCGGCTCTGCCGAGGATTGCTTACAGACCGGCCGGGGCCCCGATCATGGCTTTCGCCAGCGGTAACCGAATCCTGGATAGTTTTCGATCGAGTCAAATCGCTCATCGATCTCACGGAACTTTTGGCGAATACGTTTGATGAAGGTTCTTACGTTGGCGCGATAGCCTTCGGGCCCGACTCCGGCTGTGAAGCCCTCGCCGCGCACCAGGTCGTAGATGTCACGATACCTCACGTCGGCCCCCGCGCGCGAGGCCATCAAATGAACGATGTTGAACTCGCTCAACGTCAGCGGCACCTCGCGACCGTCCCACAGCGCGCGGTGCGACTTGAGGTTGAGCTCGAGTTCCCCAAGCGACACCATTTCATCGGTGACACTCACCGCAGCACCACCCGCCTGTCCGCGCACTCCGTTGAGAATCAGTTCGATGCGCTTCAGCAGGATCACGAAGCTGCGCGACTTCTCGACGAAGTCGACCGCGCCGCTGGCCAGCGCCGATTCCTCGTAAATCTGGTCTGTCAGCGTGGTGAGGAAGATCACCGGCGTCTCGACGCCGCCCTGACGCACCCGGCGCAGGACTTCGATGCCGGTGAGCCCCGGCATTTTCCAGTCGAGGATCACCAGGTCCGCCGGGGGCTCGTTGCCGCCCGCCAGATGTTCAATCGCTTCCTCGCCGTTGGCCGCCGTCTCCACCACGAATCCCGCATCCGCAAGGTTCTGCGCGAGGGATTCGCGGAAGAATTCGTCATCATCCACAACGAGGACACGCTTGCCGGCCGCCATCACTTCAACGCTTGCTTCCGCCACGCTGAGCCTCCTGAATCGACGCGGGACACATCGGCCGAGCGCCCCGCGACCGTTCGGGCGCACGGAAGCGGCGCGTGAGCACCCTCCCTGCGCGCGCATCCGACAGCCGAACCATGTGCTCTGGCATTCCGATCCGTTCCGTCACCTGCCCCTCGCCCAACCCCTAAGTTCCGAAGACCGCCTTGACGCGACCGCTTCGCCCCGAAATATCGAGCAAGCTATTGAAAAACTTTGAACCGTGCGCCCCATGAGGCGTAAAAACGAGCGGGGCGTCAAGCCTGCTGAAAGATCCCGAGTCCGACCGCCCCCGGGCTAATAAGCCCGTCGCCCAGCGCCAAGCTGCGTTGCCCGCGTTTTGACGCAAAGCAGGGAGAAAAACGAACACCGATGGCACAGGTTCCTGTGGGTGTCCGACTCTCGCCAGCCGCTGAGCGAAGTTTCGCAGACTGCCCAACCGCCGCACAACTGAGCACAATATGACGGCCCCCCGCATTCAAGACACGCTCCGCCCCGTCCGCGTCCCGGCCGGCAGCGCGGTCTAGGGGCCGCCGCGCACCGCAGGACTCAGCGAATTGCAGCGTGTAAGCGGAAGTTGGTGGGTTCGGGAGCTCCCGGCATGATCGAACGATGGCTGCGTCTGGGCCTGGCGCTCGCGGTCCTCTCCGTGAGCGGCGCGGGCGTCTTTGCCGCAACCGCACCCGACACTCCCGAGCACCGCGCGCTCCACCTCCTCAATCGCATCGCCTATGGCCCTCGGCCCGGGGACGTCGAACGCGTCGCCGCGATGGGAGTCGACAAGTACATCGACCAGCAACTCTCGCCGCGCTCGATCGAGGAATCGCCGAAACTGCTGCAGCGTCTCGGCGAGCTGAAAACACTCCGCATGACGCCGCCGCAACTGTTCGATCGCTACGAGCCGCATCCGGTCTTCGGCCGCAGGCCGACTCCGGACGAGGCCAAGGCGATCCGTGAGGAATCGCGGATCATCGTGCGCGAGGCCATCGAAGCGCGGCTGTTGCGCGCGACGATGAGCGAGCGGCGCCTCGAGCAGGTGATGACCGATTTCTGGTTCAACCACTTCAACGTCTTCGTCGGCAAGGGACTCGATCGTCTGTGGATCGGCTCCTTCGAGGAGCAGGCGATCCGGCCGCACGCGCTCGGAAAATTCCGTGATCTGCTCGGCGCGACGGCGAGGCATCCGGCGATGCTGTTCTATCTCGACAACTGGCAGAATTCGGCGCCGGGCAGCCACGGGCCCGGCGGCCGCGAATTCGGGCTCAACGAGAACTACGCCCGCGAGATCATGGAGCTGCACACCCTCGGCGTCGACGGCGGTTACACCCAGGCCGACGTCATCGCGCTCGCGCGCATCTTCACCGGCTGGGGTCTGCCGCGCGGCCTGAGACTCGCGAAGGGATCGAGCGACAACGGCTTCGCCTTCGATGCGTCGCGCCACGACAAAGGCACCAAGACCTTCCTCGGACACGTGATCCAGCCGAACGGCATCGCCGAGGGCGAGCAGGCGCTGGATATTCTCGCCCGCAGCCCGGCCACGGCGCATCACATCTCGTTCCAACTCGCTCAATACTTCGTCTCCGACAATCCGAGCCCCAAGCTGGTCGACGCTCTCGCCAAGACGTTCCACGACACCGACGGCGATATCCGCGAAGTGCTGCGCACACTGTTCAAGAGCGACGAGTTCTGGGCGTCCGATTCGGCGCAGGCGAAGTTCAAGAGCCCCTATGAATACGTGGTCTCGGCGCTCCGTCTCGCCGACGTGACCATCGCCGATCCACGCCCCGTCGCTGGCCTCCTCGCCCAGCTCGGCATGCCGCTTTATGGCTGCCAGACCCCCGACGGCTACAAGACGACGAGCGACGCCTGGCTCAATCCCGACGCAATGACTCGCCGTGTGAATTTCGCCACCGCTCTCGGTGCCGGACGGACGCGCATCGCCAATCCTGACATGGCGCCGGATTCGGCGACACCGCTCGACGCCGACCACCTGATCGCGGCGCTTGGCGGCGATGTAACGCCCAAGACCGTCGCTGCCGTCAACGCCGCGCCGCGGCCGCTCAAGGCCGCGCTGGTCCTCGGCAGTCCTGAGTTCATGACGCGCTGATGTGGAGTCGCAGATGATCGACCGCCGCACCTTCCTCGCGCTCACCGCCGGCGTCGGCACCGCGACGCTGCTTCCCGGCCTCGGCAAGGCCTGGGCCGCCGCCGGCACCGGCACCAGGCGACTGGTCGTGGTGTTCCTGCGCGGCGCCGTCGACGGGCTCAACGTCGTCGTGCCGCACGGCGACAGCGCCTACTACGAAGCGCGTCCGTCGATCGCCATCGCGCGCGGCGCCGAGGGCTTCCTCGATCTCGACGGACACTTCGGGCTCAACCCCGCGCTGATCGACATGCAGCCGTTATGGCGCGAGCGCCGCCTCGCCTTCGTGCACGCCTTCGGCTCGCCCGATCCGTCGCGGTCCCACTTCGACGCCCAGGCGATGATGGAGACCGGCACGCCCGGCAACGCCGGCGCGCGCGTCGGCTGGCTCAACCGCCTCGCGTCCTCCCTGCCCCATCGCGGCACCACCGCCGACGCGATCAGCCTCGGGCCGACCACGCCACGCATTCTCGCCGGGCCGGCGCCCGTCACCAACGTCGACGCCGGGCCGAACGCCGGGCGCCCGATCCCGCTCGACCGGCCGCAGGTCAACGACGCGTTCGCCCGCCTCTACGACGGCGACGACGCGATGAGCCGCGCCTTCCATGAGGGCCAGCAGGCGCGTCGCCAGATCCTTGCCGACCTCGAGCAAGAGATGCAGGCCGCCGACAACGGCGCGCCGTCGGTCAACGGCTTTCCCGCGCAGGCCAAGCGCCTGGCCTCGATCGTCCGCCGCGACAGCGCGATCAAGGTCGCGTTCGTGGCTCTGGGCGGCTGGGACACCCACGTCAACCAGGGCAGTTCGCGCGGCCAGCTCGCCAACCGGCTGCAGGCACTTGGTCAGGGATTGGCGACGTTCACCAAGGAGCTCGGCCCCACGCTCGACGAGACCGTCATCCTGGTGATCTCCGAGTTCGGGCGCACGGTGCGCGAGAACGGCAACGGCGGCACGGACCACGGCCACGGCAACGTCATGTGGGCGATGGGCGGGCCGATCAACGGCGGCGCGGTCTACGGCGACTGGCCCGGGCTCGCGACCGATCGCCTCTACCAGAGTCGCGACCTCGCCGTCACCAGCGACTTCCGCACCGTCATCGCGACGGTGATCGAGCGACACCTGGGCCTGCCCGACGCGACGCTTGCCAAGATCTTCCCGGAAATCCCGCAGCCGCAGGCACCCTACGAGCGGCTGCTCAACGCGTAGGTCAGCTCAGGTCTTCGGCCGGCTGTGGACGTGCGGCTGGTGCCCGCCGTGGCTGTGGTGGTGATACGAGTGCTTGCCTGAGACCTTGGTCTCGACCGGCACGGCGCTGAGCGTGCCGTGGCGGACGCCGGTTTCCGCCATCACACCGTCGGCGAATTTGCGGACCTGCTCGGTGTCGCCTTCCAGCACCGCGACCTCCATGCAGTTCTCGTGATCGAGATGGACGTGCAGCGTCGAGCGCACGATGTCGTGGCTCGCGTGCTGGGTGTCGGTGAGCCGGCGGCTGAGCTCGCGCTCGTGATGGTTGTAGATGTAGGAGAGACAGGCGACGCAGTGCCCCGTCTCGTCCTCGGTGAGCCGCTCGCCTTCCAGCCGGTCGCGCAGGATGTCGCGCACCGCCTCCGAGCGGTTGGCATAGCCGTGCCGCTCGAGGTAGCTGTTGAACTGCTCGAGCAGCTTGCCGTCGAGCGACACCGTGAAGCGTTCCATGACTCACCTCGCTCGCGCTCGGCGGAGCGCGCTTGCCGTTTCCGTCGCGTCACCCCTGCGAAAGCAGGGGTCCAGAGCGGCCGCACTGGATTCCCGCGTCCGCGGGAACGACGAAACCCCTCACATGAGGCAATCCAGCATAGCGCAGCGGCGTCAGAACGTCTTCGACACCGTCAGGACGACGCGATCGCAGGAGCTGACGCACTGGACCTTGGGCAGGTCGGTTTTGACGTATTCGAGCTTGAGGTCGAGCCCGACCACATTCGTCCCGAGCCCGACCGACCAGTCCCAATAGTCGTTGTTCAGCGCGCGCACGTGGTTTTGGAATGACGAATGTCCGACGTGCGCCATTCCCGTCAGGTAGCGGCCGATCGGCACCTCGACGCCGGTCTGGATGTACCACTCGGTGCCGGAGTTGTACTGGTACTCGGGCGACCAGCTCACGCCGACGTATGGCTTCGCCCACTCGAGATCGTAGTCGCCCTTCGCGGTGAACTCGAAGAAGTCGAAGTCGAGACCGTCGGGGTGCTTCGCCCCGGGATAGGTGACATAGACGCCCGACAGGTCGTAGCCGAAGTCGCCGAGGTCGCCCTTGAAGCCCAGGGTGTAGTCGATCTCGACCTTGCCAGAGTCCTCCGGCGGCGGCTTGTCGACGTTCGAGCCGAACACCGAGAAATAAGCGCCGGTGTCGTGCTCAAACGTGAGCGTCGGCTGAAGCCCCGGCACGCCGGGCCGGGTGTTCGACTTGCCGCGCGCGAAATACTCGGTCGTGAACGCGATCGTGCCGGTGAATTTGCCGCCGAGCGCCGATTCGGGCAGCAGCGACGGCTTCTCGTCGTCGGCCCGGGCAGGAATAGCGACGCCGCACAGCGCGGCCACCACCACGATCGAAATAGTCTTTTTCAGCATCCCCACCAATCTCTCCCGGGTCTCATCACGGTCGTATGATTTTTCTTGGATTTCTCATACAGCAGCGTGACAATACCTATCAAGGCTTCAATGAGGTTGCCGACCCGGTTCGCGAGTCGGTATGATCTTTGGGAAAATCTTAATACGATAAAAAGCGGGCGCCGTCCGGGCGCCGGCATCGCGAGGTGAGGCGTGCGTACGTTCCTGTCCCTGTTCGACGACGAGGCCCACAATATCCGCAACAAGGGCTTCGGTATCTACGCCTTCCTGATCGCCGCCAACGTCCTCGCCTGGGCCTGGGCCCTGATCGAATTCGGCGACAGTCCGGTGCTGCTCGGCGCCGCGTTCCTCGCCTACATCTTCGGCCTGCGCCACGCCGTCGATGCCGACCACATCGCCGCCATCGACAATGTCGTCCGCAAGCTGATGCAGACCGGCAAGCGCCCGCTCGCCGTCGGCTTCTTCTTTTCGCTCGGCCATTCGACGGTGGTGATCCTCGCCGTCGTCGCCATCGCCGCGACCGCCGCCGCGCTGCAGACCCAGTTCGAGGGCTTCAAGGAGGTCGGCGGCATCATCGGCACCAGCGTCTCGGCCGCCTTCCTGCTGATTCTGGCCCTCGCCAACCTGATGATCCTGCGCGGCGTTTGGAAAAGCTTCCAGCACGTGCGCCGCGGCGGCAGCCTGAACGAGGACGATCTCGACCTCCTGATGTCGAAGAGCGGCTTCTTCGCGCGCATCTTCCGGCCGCTGTTCCGCACCGTGAACCGCAGCTGGCACATGTATCCGCTCGGCTTCCTGTTCGGGCTGGGCTTCGACACCGCGACCGAGATCGGCTTGCTCGGCCTGTCGGCGATGCAGGCCGCCCAGGGCATGTCGATGTGGTCCGTACTGGTGTTCCCGGCGCTCTTCACCGCCGGCATGGCGCTGGTCGACACCATGGACAGCGGCCTGATGGTCGGCGCCTACGGCTGGGCGTTCGTCAATCCGGTCCGCAAGCTCTGGTACAACCTCACCATCACCGCGGTCTCGGTCCTGGTCGCGGTGCTGATCGGCGGCCTCGAGGCGCTCGGCCTGATCTCCGACAAGCTCGGGCTCGAAGGCGCGTTCTGGGCGATGATCGAGGAGCTCAACGACGATCTCGCGAGCTTCGGCTTCGTCGTCATCGGCGTGTTCATCGTGAGCTGGATCGCCTCGCTGCTGATCTACCGCTGGAAGCGCTTCGATCAGATCGTCCCCGAGAAGATGATCGCCGCCGAGTAGGCGACCCTGCGCCTGGCTCCCCAACCGCATCCCCGTCGCCTGGTCATCGCACCCCAGATCTTCGGCTGACAGGCCCCTGACCCGGACAGGGCCGACCGCCAAGTCTCCGGTCTGGCGTTGCCCTAATTGTACAATTTATTTATGTTTATACGGTAACCGGCCCCAGACCCGGCCTTCTGTCCCCCGTCGCAACCCGCCGCGGAAACCCGCGCTCCCCGTCATTACGGGGGGTCCCGGGCGGAGCGCCAAGACCGATCCGTCCATGCGCCCCCCGTTTCCAGGGTTTCGGGCCATAGCGAAACGCGCCGGGAGCCATCGCGAAGAGCTACTTCGGTTGCCTCCGATACCGATTTCCAGCCGGGCTTCGATTTGCTATCAAAGGATCAAGTGCAAATGATAATGATTCTCAGTTAGAGGCCCAGATGGTGTCCTGGCGTTCCCTGTCTCTCCCGGCGCGCGCGGCCGCGGCCGCGCTGATCGCCGGAGTCGCGTTCACCGCCGTCCCCGCCCGGGCCGACGACCCGACCGTCCGCATCACCATCAAGGACCACAAGTTCGATCCCGAGGTTGTCGAGGTTCCCGCCGGCGTCAAGGTGACCGTGATCGTGAAGAACGAGGACTCCACGCCCGAAGAGTTCGAGAGCACCGAGCTCCGCCGCGAGAAGGTCATTCCCGGAGGACAGGAAGGAACGATCTACATCGGCCCGCTCCGCCCAGGCAGCTACGAGTTTTTCGGCGACTTCAATCCGAAGACTGCCCGCGGCCGAATCGTCGCGAAGTAATCCGTCGCGAAACACGAGGACCATCATGCTTGCCACCGCCATCATCGTCTTCCGCGAAGTCCTCGAGGCTTCCCTGATCATCAGCATCGTGCTGGCGGCATCGAAGGGACTGGCCGGCCGCAACACGTGGGTCGGCGGCGGCATCGCCGCGGGCGTGGCGGGCGCCGTCCTCGTCGCGGTGTTCGCCGAGGCACTGGCGGAGGCCGCGGCCGGCATGGGCCAGGAGTTGTTCAATGCCTCCATCCTGCTCGCCGCGGTGCTGATGCTCGGCTGGCACAATGTATGGATGTCGCAGCACGGGCGCGAAATGGCGAAGTCCGTGGGCGAAGTCGGCCGCGCCGTGGCGGCTGGCGACCGCCCGCTGTACGCGCTCGCCATCGTCTGCGCCGTCGCGGTTCTGCGCGAAGGCTCGGAGACGGTTCTGTTCCTCTACGGCATCGCCAGCACCAGCGGCGAAGGCCCCACGGCGATGTTGATCGGCGGCGCGACCGGTGTCGCCGGCGGAGTCGCCCTCGGCATCGCGCTCTATTTCGGGCTGCTCAGCATCCCGATGCGCCACCTGTTCACGGTCACCAACTGGATGATTTTGCTGCTCGCCGCCGGCATGGCGTCGCAGGCCGCGGGCTTCCTGGTCCAGGCCGACCTAGTGCCGCCGCTCGGCGACGCCGTGTGGGACACCTCCTGGCTCCTCACCGAGAGCAGCATCTTCGGCAAGGTCCTCCATGCACTGGTCGGTTACGTCTCCCGCCCGGCCGGCATACAGGTGGCGTTCTTCGTCGTCACCATCGTCGTCATCGAGACGTTCACCCTCCTCGTCGCCCGCAACGGCGAGGCCACCCGGAAAATGGCAACCCGATAATCATGAAGCCATCCGTTCCCCTCCTCGCCCTCGCTGCCCTCGGCGCGCTCGGGGCTTTTGCCGCGCCTGCGCGCGCCGACTTCAAGGTTCAGGAGCCGACCGTCGAATATCGTGAGCTCGAATTCGAGCACAAGGGCTCGATCACGTTCGACAAGAAGAACTCCGGCAAGAACCACAAACAGAGCTATGTCGGCGAGATCGGCTACGGCGTGACGCCGTGGTGGATGGTCAAGCTCGAGGGCGAATGGGGCGCCGATGCCGACCAGCGGACGCGCTACGAAGCGACAACGCTCGAGAACACCTTCCAGCTCACGCCCCAGGGGAAGTATTGGGCAGACCTCGGCCTGTTCTTCGAGTACTCGCGCTCGAACCGCCGTGAGGACGCCGATACCATCGAATTCGGCCCCATCATCCAGAAGCAGACCGACGGCTTCTTCAACTCCGACCTGCTGCACACCGCCAATCTCTTCATCGAAAAGCAGGTCGGCCACAACCACAACGAAGACACCACGTTTGCTCCGGCGTGGCAGTCTCGCCTGCTGCTGAATCAGTACTTCGAGCCGGGCGTCGAGTATTATGGCGAGATCGGCAAAGTTGACCGTCCCGGAAAGCCGACGGAGCAGGAGCATCGCGTCGGCCCGATGTTCGCCGGCGCCTTCGTGTTCGAGCCCGGCTGGGGCAAGGTGAAATACCAGCTTGGCTACCTGTGGGCGCTCACGCCCGCGACCGAAAACGGCGCCGTGCGCTGGCTGCTCGAGTACGAGCTCGCGTTCTGAGTTAGCGCGGCTCGGTCGAGAAGTTGCTGAAGGTGATGTCCGGGGCGCTGATGTTGTGGCGCCCCGGCGTCAGCCGACCGGCGGTCAGCGTCGTCACCCGCGCGCCGGGAAACGCCAGGATCGGCTGCCGCCGGTCGCGGCCGTCCTCATCGCGCCATACCACCTCCGCCGCGTCGGCGTTGGTGTCCGTCACGAACATCGAGCGCAGCGCCGCGAACGGGAGCGGAGCCGCCGAGCCGCTGAGAGTGGCGTCGACATCGATGCGGGTATTGTCGACGGCGGCGATGTGAACCGTGGCGCGTCCGCCGCGCGCAAGCTCGAGGACGACGCTCGCGTTGGCCGGATCGATCGCCACGCGATTGATCGCGACATACGGCCGCTCGCCGGATTCCACCGGGCCTACGAGGAAGGAACTGCCGTAGGCGGTCGCGGGCGCGGCCTGCGTCCCCTCGCCCCGCCCGGGAGGCGCCAGCGGACGCGCGCGCCAATAGCCGTCCGGCGGATAGAGGACGAGTACCTCCTCGTGCTTTGCGCCGCGCGTCCATATCTGGATCAGATGGACGTCGTCGAACGGCTGGCCGGCGACCGACACCTGAAAGGGTGGGCGCCAGAACGTCGGATAGGTAATCCCGACGATCTCCCAGTTGTCGGACGACCCGAGCACGCGGCGCGCCGGTGCGTAGCTCGTCCCGGTGGGCGGCGGTGGCGGCGGACAGTGGGTGACGTCCGGCGCCGTGTTGTCGTCCTTCAAGTCGCCGAGGTACACGGGGTGACGCGCCTCGATCCGAAAGCTCCGGACATCGCCCGACATCAGGCGGAGGTCGACATTGTCTTCCTCGGCGCACAGGGTCGGAGTCGATTGATTCGCGACGTCGACGGCGATCTCGTCTGCAAGGGCCGCGGTCGAAATGACGAGCAACGCGAACGCGGCAACGAAACGCTTAATCATCGACGGCAACATCCGCAGTGGCTGTGAGCGGCGCGACCGGCACGGGCCGCGCGGTAAACGTCGGAGCAGTCCGCAGGCGCCGGAGTTCGGCCGGCAGACCGAAGTCCTCCGGAACTCCATTGAGCCCCCGGCGCACGAACGCCGCGCCGACCGCGGGGTGCGCCGAGAACACCGCGAAGGGCACGGCGAGCACGTAGCCGGCGATCAGCGGCGTGCTCCACGCCAGCACCGTCGGGCTCAAAGCGGCCAGCGCGCCCGTCACGGCGACCCCGAACAGCGTCTGGGGCCAGAGCTCGCGCAGCGCATCCATCCACGAGACATGACCCGTGTCGCGCGCCTGCCCGCCCCACGTGATCGATCGGCCAAACGCAAGCCCGACCATGAAGATGCTGGTGCGCAGCGTCACGATGGCGCCGAGCACATAGCAAAACGCGATCTCGATGACCGCGCCGGCGATGAACCGCGCGGGGCCTCCGTAGCGCTCCGTGGCGCCGCTGAAGGCGATGTCGAGCAGTCCCGCGATCTTCGGCATCAGCGACATCGCCTGAAAGACGATGAACAGACCGATGGCCAGTTCCGCCGGGAACGTGGCGGCGTCCTCGCCATCGATGAGCTTGAACGGCAGCAGGGCGATGGTCGCGGTCCACGCCGGAACGCTGACGAACATCAGGATCGCCCAGACGAGCTGGAAGCGGCTCATGAACGGCAATCCCGGCATCGCCAGCAGCCGCCAGTACTGCATGTTGCCCTGGCACCAGCGCAGGTCGCGGCGGCTGAACTCCAGCACGTTCGGCGGATTTTCCTCCCAGCTCCCGGTTTCGACGGGCAGCACGCGGACCTCGTATCCGGCCCGCCGCATCAGCACCGCCTCGACCTGGTCGTGTGACAGGATGTGACCGCCAAGTGGCGGCTGACCCGGAAGCACCGGCAGGTCGCAGTGCGCAACGAACGGGGCGATGCGGACCAGCGCGTTGTGGCCCCAGAACGGCCCGCAGTCGCCGCCCCACCACGCGCTGCCCATGGTGTAGGACCGCATGCCATGGCGCATGCCGAATTGGAACACGCGGGCAAACGCGCTGTCGGACGGCATCCCGACCACGAGGCTCTGCAACAGGCCAAGTCTTGGATAACACTCCATGATCCGCACCATGGCGATGACGGTCTCGCCGGCCATGATGCTGTCCGCATCGAGCGGCAGCATAAGGTCGAACTCGTCGCCCCAGCGCTCGCAGAAATCCCGAAGATTGCCCGCCTTGTAGCCGGTGTTCTCGGTCCGGCGCCGGTAGACGATGGTGGCGTCAATCTCGGCATCCTGCCATTCCTGGACGGCCGCATTCTCCCGCGCGGCGATCTCGAGATCCGAGGTGTCGCTGAGCAGGAAATAGGCAAACCGATCGCCGGCCCCGGTGCGATCGAGGCTCGCCTTCACCGCCATCAACCGCGCGAGCGCCCGGCCGGGATCCTCGTTGCGCAGCGTCATCAATACGGCAGTACGCAGGGCGATTGGCGTGCCGGCCGCGCCCGCGGCGGCAAACGGAGCGACGCGACCGAGGCCGTCGCGGACGCCGTGCAACAGCCATAGCCCCAGGATAGCGTTCCAGAATCCCAGCACGGTCCACGGTGCACCGATCGCGGCGGCAACGAACAGTGTGACATCCGGCCACGACCAGCCCCCGGCACCGAGCACGCGGGCCAGCACCGCGAGAAACGCGGCGTAGGTCAAGATGTTGAGGGAGAGGACGAGAGCGCGGCGGCGATGCAACAGGCGCGTGTTCTGGAGCCCGGCCGGCGTCACCTCGCCGGCGACGGGGGTCTTGGTCATGATGTTGTCGGTTCCGGCTCGCTCGGGCGTTCCATTATGGTAGACGATATTACACCGCGCATGCGTCCCCAATAAACGCTGACACGGAGGATCGCATGAATACCCTGCACCCCGCCGCATCTGAAGCGACATCGTCGACCCTTACCGCGACTGCCCTGTGGTACGTCGGCAACGGCCGCGCCGAGCTGCGCACCGCACCGCTCGCTCCCCCGGGCGACCACGCACTGGTTCGCATGGAGTGGAGCGGCATCAGCCGCGGCACCGAGCGTCTCGTGCTCGAGGGCCGGGTGCCGCCGTCGGAACGCAAGTCGATGCGCGCGCCGCACCAGGAAGGCGAGTTTCCGTTTCCAGTGAAGTACGGCTACTCCGCCGTCGGCCGCGTCCAGAGCGGGCCGCGCCACCTCATCGACCGGCTGGTGTTCTCGCTCTATCCGCACCAGGACCGATTCACCGTCCCGGCGGATTGGCTGGTGCCGGTTCCCGAAGGAGTGCCGGGCAAGCGTGCCGTGCTCGCCGCCAACATGGAGACGGCGCTCAACGCGGTGTGGGATTCCGGCGCGGGCCCCGGCGACCGCATCGCGGTGGTCGGCGGCGGTATCGTCGGAATGCTGATCGCCTACGTGTGCGCGCGCATTCCCGGAACCGAGGTCATCGTCTGCGACGTCGTTCACGAACGCGCGCCCATTGCGCATGCGCTCGGGGCCGTGTTCGAGGTGCCGCACGCGCTGCAGCACGAAGAGGCCGACATCGTCTTCCACACCAGCGCGACATCGGCCGGCCTCACGACCGCCATTCTCGCCTGCGCCAACGAGGCAAGCATCGTCGAGGTGAGCTGGTACGGCGATGGAACCGTTCCGGTGCCGCTGGGCGGCGCGTTCCACAGCCGTCGACTGCGGCTCATCTCGTCGCAGGTGGGCCAGGTCGCGCCGTCGCACCGCACGCGCTGGCCCCATCGCCGTCGTCTCGCCAAGGCGCTCGATCTCCTTGCCGACGATTGCCTTGACGGACTCATCACCGGCGAGGTTGCATTCGCCGACCTTCCCAACGCCCTGCCCCGGCTGCTCGCCCCGAGCACGTCGGAGCTGGTCACCGCCGTCCGCTACTGATCCGCTCCCGCCATCGAGGTTCGTATGTACGCCGTCGAAGTTCGCGACCACATCATGATCGCCCACACCCTGAAGGGCGATCTGTTCGGCCCGGCGCAGCGCCTGCACGGCGCGACGTTCGTGGTCGACGTCGCGTTCTTCCGCGACACGCTGACGCCCGACAATGTCGTGGTCGACATCGGCCGCGCCACCGACGCACTCGGCAGCGTGCTGTCGCCGCTGCGTTACCAGAACCTCGATGACGTCGCCGGGCTCAAGAGCAGGCTGACGACGACCGAGTTCCTGTGCCGCCACATCTTCGACGGCATGGCCAGGGCGGCGCGCGCCGGTGACCTCGGTCCGGGCTCCGACGGCGTGACGCAGATCCGCGTCACGCTCCACGAATCGCACGTTGCCCGGGCCTGGTTCGAAGGACCGGTGAGTGCGTGATCTCGCCTTCGCGATCCCGGGCGACCTCACCAGCCCAACGGGCGGCTACGAATACGACCGACGCCTGATCGCATTGCTCTCCGCGCACTTTCGCGTCCGCCACATCGAGTTGCCGGCGAGCTTTCCGCATCCGACGGCTGGCGATCTCGCATCCACCGCCCGGGCACTCGCCGATATCGCGCGCGACGCGATGCTGCTCGTCGACGGCTTGGCCTACGGCGCGTTCAGTTCCGACCTTGTCGCAAACATCCGCGCGCCGATCGCCGCGCTGGTTCATCATCCGTTGGCCTACGAAACCGGACTGTCGGACGCGTGCCGAGCATCGGTGCAGGCGAGCGAGCGCGCGGCGTTGGCGCGGGCGCGCACCGTGATCGCCACCAGCCCGTCGACGCGGACGATCCTCGAGCGGGAGTATGGCGTGCCGTCGTCGCGACTGTTCGTCGCCGAGCCCGGCACCGACCGTGTCGAACGGGCGCGTGGCGCGGGCGACGTGCCGACCATCCTCGCCGTCGGCGCGGTGTCGCCGCGCAAGGGCTACGACGTTCTGGTCGACGCGCTGCGGCCGCTTGCCGACCGCGCGTGGCGCGCGGTGATCGTCGGCAGCCTCGTTCACGACCCGAAAACGGCCGAGAGGCTGCGCCGCCAAATCGAGGCGTCCGGGCTCGGCGATCGGGTGAGGCTGACAGGCGCGGTCAGCGCCGCCGATCTGGCCGAGTTCTATGCGACCGCCGACGTGTTCGTGCTGTCGTCGCTCTACGAGGGCTACGGCATGGCGCTCGCCGACGCCATGACGCGCGGCCTCGCGATCGTCTCGACGACCGGCGGCGCCGCATCGGAAACCGTGCCCGACGGCGCCGCCCTCAAGGTCCCTCCGGCCGACGTTCGCGCGTTGTCGTATGCCATCGCACGCGTCCTCGCCGACGCCGACCTCCGGCGCTCGCTCGCCGACGCGTCGTGGCACGCCGGCCAGCGCCTGCCGCGCTGGGAGGACACCGCCGGCATCGTCGCCGCCGCACTCGAGAGCGCGGCATGAACGACTTCAGCCCCGAATGGCTGCGGCTGCGCGAGCCCGCCGATCACCGCTCCCGCAGCCCGGAGATCGCGGCGGCGGTCGCCCGGCTCTTCTCCGACAAGCGGAACGTCTCGATCGTCGATCTCGGCTCGGGACTGGGCTCGAACCTGCGGGCGCTGGCGCCGGCGCTGCCGTGCGACCAGTCGTGGCGGCTGGTCGATCATGATCGCCACATGCTCGATGCCGCGCGCGAGGAGTTGGCGCGCTGGGTGCCCGCCCGCAGCGAAGTCGATTCGCTCGTCCTGGAACCTGGAGGACAGCGCGTCACGGTGACGACGTACTGCGTCGATCTCGCCCATGCCGTCGACGCGCTGTTCGCGCCGCGTCCCGATCTCGTCACCGCCGCCGCGCTGTTCGATCTCGTGTCCGCCGAATGGATCGGCAGGCTGGCGGATGCGGCCGAACGCCACCAGGTTCCGGTCTACGCCGCGCTGACCTACGACGGCGACGACTGGGGCGAACCTGCCCATCCGCTCGACGAGGCAATGCTGGAAGCGCTGCACGTCCATCAGCACCGCGACAAGGGCTTCGGTCCCGCCGCCGGCCCCGACGCCATCGCCATCATGCGCCAGGCGTTCGCGGCGCGGCGCTTCGACGTGCGCACGGCACCGAGCCCTTGGATTCTCGACGATTCCGACTCGGCGATGCTGACGATGCTCGGCGCCGGCGTGATCCAGGCGGTGCGCGAGACCGGCTTTCTCGGCGCCGATGAGCTACGCGAGTGGCGCCACGCTCATATGCCCGACGGCCGCTGGCGCGGCGTCAGGTGGACCGTCGGACACGTCGATTTTCTCGCGGTCCCCCGAGCGATCTGGTGAGGCGTTCGCCCCAGCCCTCGGGCAGCATGCGCGCAAGAACGCCGTCGCGCTCGATGAAGCCGTGCATCAGCGCGGCGCCGATGTGCAGCGCCAGCGTCGCCGTCATCAGGTACGCGGCCGAGATGTGGAACAGGAAGATGGTCTCGCCGAGGTGCTGGTTCTTCTGGAACAGCGCCGGCAGGCTAAACAGCCCATACACCGGGATCGGGGTCCCGGTGTACGCCGACGCCCCCGCCCAGCCCAAGAGCGGCACGACGATGATCAGCACGTAGAGCAGACGATGCACCGCCGACGCGCTGATGCGCTGCCACCTGCGAAGCCGTTCGTACGGCGGCGGCGCGCCGCGGATCAGCCGCACCGCGACGCGCAGGCAGGCGAGCGCGAAAATGGTCGCGCCGAACGATTCGTGGATCTCGAAGAGATTGTCCTGGAGATGCCCCGACGGCAGGCGGGTCATCGTGAGCCCGATCGGAATGATCGACAGGACGAAGGCCGCCATGATCCAGTGGATCAGCTTGGCGAGCGGCGAATAGCTGGTGACGGTCATCGCACGGTTCCCCTCGCGGGGGATCATGGCGTGGCGGGCCGGAGGTCGCAATCGAAGAGAACGTTGCCGTCGGGCAGCACATAGACGTCGGCCGCGGGCCGCAGCGCCTTGTCGAGCGCGCTGATCGGCGTCATCTCGAGCGACGGCTTGCCCGAGCCGATGATCACCGGCGCGACCATGACGTGGAAGCGGTCGACGCAGCCGGCGTCGAGGAAGCGCGAGATGGTGTCGGCGCCGCCTTCCACCAGGATGCGCCGGAGCCCGCGCGCGAACAGCGCGGCGACGATCTCGGCCGGCGGGATCTGCCCGTTGGCGTCGGCGTCGAGATGGAGAGCTTCGACGCCGTCGGGCGTCGGCCCGTCGATCGCGGCACTGTCGGTGGCGCGGACGATGTAGCGCGGCGTGTCTCCGCTTTGCACGCACCGCGCGTCGAGCGGCACGCGGCCGCGCGGATCGAGGACGACGCGCGCGGGGTTGCGGCCCGGCACGCGCCGGACGGTGAGCTGCGGGTTGTCGGCGACGACGGTGCCGACGCCGACCACGACCGCGTCGACGTGGGCGCGCAGCGCGTGCAGATGATCAAGCGCGCATGAGCCCGAGATGTCGCGCGACTCGCCGGTGTCGGTGGCGATGCGGCCGTCGAGCGACTGGCCGAGCTGCGCGACGACAAACGGCCGCGACGGATCGGCGCGCAGGATCGCCGCAAACGCGGCGGCGGTCCCGGCGCGATCGGTCTCGGACCGGCCGGTCTTGGCGCGGCCGGTATCGGACCGGAAAGCATCCTGGTGCTGGGGGACGACGCCCGACGAATCGCACTGCGATTCGCGTTGAAGCCCGGTGGTTTCCATCGGCGTCATCACGCTCATCTGAAAAGACGGTACCATCGAATGATGGGACCGCCAAGCACGGCACCAGCGCGTGAACCCCGTAACAAAACAATGAGGTTCCGGGTCTACTCGCCGTCGGTCTTTTGAGGCAATATCGCCGCGCGTCGAGGGGCTCCGCTTCGGCCCGTCGCCCGCATCTACGACAAACACGGCATAAAAGCCGACAAGCCGAGAGTCCGCGCGCCCGTCATGAAGTTCCTCCGTATCTATACCCGCGTCCTCGGGCT
>Ga0310811_10001215_pt1 | contig 33050 bp, 34 predicted proteins | sample YCmetagenome_FD_207642 | JGI IMG/M metagenome (GOLD analysis project Ga0310811, IMG submission 207642) | Soil microbial communities from experimental microcosm in Duke University, North Carolina, United States - YC | ecosystem: Engineered > Artificial ecosystem > Soil microcosm > Unclassified ...
AACCTGTATGAGATCAATTTTGGCAGCGCCAAGAAGAAGACGGCGCTGTTCATGGGGAATGACAAGATAACGTTGACGGGAACGGTGGACGATCTGAAAGAATTGCAGGCAAAGGGCTCTCCTTCCAATGATGATTTTCTGACCTTTCAGAAGACCTTCAATCCTTATTTTGCCCGTTTGAATGCGGTGAACCAACTGGCAAATTCTCCGGCGGGGGCAAAAAGTAAAGATTCTCTCTTTTCAGTGTTCAAACGTATTGCCGACACCGTTGAGACCGAGGAAGATCACTTCATTGAAAGCAGGAAATCTTCTTTTGTATCCCCTTTTATCATCGTAGTGCTGAACCAGCTGTCGGATGATGTGGCCCTACAGGAGAAAAGGCTGAGCTCCCTTTCTCCGGAAGTGCAAAAAGGCTATTATGCCCAATACCTGCAAAAACAGATCGCCGACACCAAGGTAGGAGCAGTGGGCACGGAAGCCATTGAATTTACCCAGAATGATACGGCCGGTCATGCCGTTGCCCTGTCTTCCTTTAAAGGCAAATATGTGCTGGTGGATTTCTGGGCCAGCTGGTGCGGTCCCTGCCGGATGGAAAACCCCAATGTGGTGACCACCTATAAGAAATTCAAGGATAAGAATTTTACCGTACTGGGTGTCTCTCTGGACAAAGCCAAAGAGCCCTGGGTCAAGGCCATTAAAGATGACGGTCTTGCCTGGACGCAGGTCAGCGATCTGAAATTCTGGTATAATGAAGTAGCCGTCAAATATCATATCCAGAGTATTCCCCAGAACTTCCTCATCGACCCCAACGGGAAGATTGTCGGCAGAAATCTGCGGGGACCGGATCTGCAGGCCAAACTCTGCGAGTTGCTGGGCTGTAATTAAGTCGGGCTCCCTGGCCTGAAACGGCAGAAAGACGGACTGAAGAAGATAGACCGGCGAGGGCTCTGTAAGAAAGGGCTCTCGCCGGTCATTGTATTAGTTGATGTCTTTTCCCTGCTGCAGCATCGGGATGTATTTTTCTATGTTGTCCTTATTGGCTTTATCAGGAGCCTGGGCTTGCGCCTTTTGCAAAAAAGCCAGGGCTTTTTTGTAGTCGCCTACGGCGGAATAACCCCTGGCCATGCCCATGTTGGTAGTGAACTCACCCGGATGTTTGTCGTAATTCAGTTTAAAGGTGTCAAAAGCATCCTTGGCTCTTTTCTGCATCAGCAATTGCCGGGCATATTGATGTACTTCGGCCATCTGTCCCAGGGGCAGAGCTTCTTTCATGATAGCGTCGGCTTCGTCTTTCTTGCCCTGCAGACTAAGGACCTGTGCTTTGGTGGAGAGGGTCTGGAAATTCTTTTGTCCGACGAAAGGCGTGGTGATGGCGTAATCCGCCCATGTCAGGGCTTCATCCAAATTGGTGTTGTGCTGGATGCAGAATTGGGCGGCCTGGTCCCAGGCATTCCAGGTAAAACCCTTGTCACTTCTCAGCTCCCGGCGGAAAGAGGCCAGCTGCAGTCCGGTATAGTCTACGTCCACTTTAAAAGGGATCATTAATTTTTCCCATTGCAAGGCGATGGTCGCGGAACTTTCTTTTTGGTCGCGGAATTCATATTTCAGCCATTCCACCGAATTATCAAGAGGCACCGGTTTTACTTTTACCTGTAAGGCATCTTCTTTCGGATCATAAAAGAAACTTCCCCAGGAGCTGGAATTCCGGGAAAAGATAAGGGTGCATTGCCCGGGGTCGTAAGCGACAAAGAAACCGTATTTGCCTGCCGGCAGGTCCTGTCCTTCGATCTTAACATCGGTGCTGAATTCTATCGTTGTATTTTCATTGGCGCCTGCTCTCCAGGGGGCAGCCTTGCTGGTGCCAAAACCCTGGTCGGTATAACCGGCAGGGATCAGCTTTCCCCAGATCTGCCCCTCCCTGCCTTTTACACCGGGACGATCGTAGTGGATCGTGATATCGGTCAGGCCGATGCGTTCGCCAATGACGGCTTTTTTGTTGCCGCCACCGGGTGCGGTGGTCAATTGGGCATTGGTGAGAGCCGTAAATCCAGCCAGGAAAAAGGCCAGCAAGGAGGAGGCCATGAAAAGTCTTTTCATATGCAGTTTTTTATCAGGTTAACAAAATAGATGACTTGCGGGCAGGTGGTTTACTCAAATATATAATGCTTTTTTGCGGTTCCGGGGATTTTTATACCGAAGGCGGAAAAACGGGATGTAAAGTATTGCAGGGAGGTGGCGGGGCCCGGTCAAGTCGCCGGGAGGCTATCCGGACTATTGCAACTGTCTCTTATATAATTGCACGGAATTTTCATACCCCAGGTACAGCGCGTCCGCGATGAGGGCATGACCGATGGATACTTCTTCCAGACCAGGGATGTTCTGCGCAAAATAACGAAGGTTGTGCAGGTCCAGGTCGTGACCGGCATTCAGGCCTAAGCCCAGTTCCCCGGCCCGGATGGCTGCGGCCCGGTAAGGGGCGATGGCTTTTTCCCGGTCTTCATGATAGTGATGGGCATAGGCTTCCGTATACAATTCGATCCGGTCTGTCCCGGTGGCTGCCGCTCCTTCCACCATGGCGATGACGGGGTCTACGAAAAGGGATACACGGATCCCGGCCTTTTTAAAGACACCGATGATCTCCACCAGGTAGTCTTTGTAGCGAAGGGTATCCCAGCCATGGTTGGAGGTGATCTGGTCCAGGGCGTCCGGTACCAGGGTCACCTGGGTGGGTTGGGCAGCCAGTACGAGGTCGACAAATTTTTGTTCCTGGCTATTGCCTTCGATATTAAATTCCGTGGTGATGATCTTCTTTATGTCAAAGACATCTTTATAACGGATATGTCTTTCGTCCGGCCGGGGATGAACGGTAACACCATCGGCGCCGAATAACTGGGCGTCTACGGCGGCTTTTACTACATCGGGATTGTTACCTCCCCGGCTATTGCGTAACGTGGCGAATTTGTTGATGTTGACGGAAAGCTTTGTCATAAGGCAAAGGTAAGAATAAAAAGAGGGGCCAAGGTAGGCCCCACTAGTTTTGCGACGGTCGGTTGCTCGTATTTTTATTGCTTCAGCAGCATGGTCTGATAAATGGTGTCTCCCTCAGCGCTTTTGATGTCCAGTTGGTAAGATCCCAGTTGTAAGGATTCCAGGTCGGCAAGGGGTATTTTATTCATTCCTTTACCCAGCCCGGCGCCTAACATGCGAATGATCCTTGAATTTTGCAGATCGGCCAAAAGGATGATGCAATCTTTGTTCTCTGCACAGGTGACTTCGATGTTAATGAAGTACTTGAACGGGTTTGGATAAACTGAAATTTCAGTAGGCATAACAAATGAAATTACTTGAGATGATCACGATAGACGTTAGTAACTACCCGTACCGGTACCAATTCGGGCATCTTTCTATTTGTGAGCTGTAAGGAGGTAAGAGTGGAGATAAGGCTTTGGGTGATGTTGCTGATCGCTTTCATATTGAACGGTTTCCTAACCTATATTCCATTTTGCGGCCAGAAATTCAATATGTTGCTAATCAATAATTTAGCCGTTGCAAAGAAAAGACTTTTTTCCCATAATGGGAGCAAGTTACCAATTTTTGGGAAAATTGCGTAATTGTACGGCCTGGATTGCGGAAATTACGATCCTAGAACCGGGCTACCAGCTTCAGGTTCAACAGGCGGGGGGTAAGGCGGTTGGGGAGGGCATAGGTGGTGTTGGAAAAATCCTTGATGAGCGTATAGGAGATGGTATTCGCCCTGTCAATGAGGTTAAATACTTCCAGGGTGGCCCAGATATTCTCAAAATTGCGGAAGGGGCTATGGCTCCGGCGATTGCTTTTCTCGCTATCGAGCAAAAGGGCGCTGAAGCCGATGTCGATGCGGATATAAGGGTCGATGGTCAAGGCGTTGCGGTAGCGAAGGTTGCCGGGAATGGAAAAGGGCAGGTTGCTGCCATACAGGAAATTCAGGTATACTTTGAGGTTCTTGTTGGTCGCAAGATAATCCTGAAGGAAGAGACCGAAGGTGAAGAGCCGGTCGGTCGGTCTTCTCACCCAGCCTGCGTTGGTTTTTGCGCTGTCAATGGGATGGTGCAGGGAGTCCAGCGTATAGGTATAGAAGGATGTATCGATCTTTTCCATGGTCTTCATAAACCCAAGGCTGACCCAGCTCTCCGCATCTTTTACCAGCTCTCCGAACAAGCGGAATTCCAGCCCCGTCGCATAGGCTTTGGCGTCATTCAACCCAAAGTACTGGATATGTACGTTGTTGATATCATAAGGGTCCACTCTTGTCATCTGCTTGTAGTAGGCTTCGGTGGTGAAGCGGAAAGGACGGTCGCCCATTTTGAAATTACGATCTATGCCGGCCACTACCTGCCAGCTGCGCTGTGCCTTCAGGTCTCTGTTGAGCGTGCCATCCGGTCGCAGCATTTCCCGGAAGAAGGGTGGTTGGTCATAGATACCCAGGGCTGCCCGGTAGACGATGTCTTTGGCGGACCCACGCGGTTTCCAGGAAGCGCCAATCCTGGGAGACAGCAGTAATTCTTTATTCAGGGTATTGTAATTATACCGCAATCCGCCTTGCAGGGTGAAGCCGCTGGAATCCCTGAACAAAATATTATCCTGTATAAAACCGGTCAGGCGGGTGATTGACAGATCGTCTTTGGATTTTACCACGTTGCTCACTCCGGGTAAACCGGGAATATAAGGCAGGGAATAACCCGCCGAATCCTGGTATTGCCATTCGTTCAGCTGGTCATGCACCACTTGCCGCTCGGCGCTGAGGCCCCACTGGAAAAAGTGCCGGCGCCAGTTGAGATAACCCTTATGCGTGGCGTTCCACACGGTGATGTCCAGCCGGTCCCGGGCGTAATTCTGATAGGTGCCTGCTCCGAGGGGGTTGGTGATCAGGCCAAAGGTGGCGCTGGATTTGTCAAAGTCCCGGTCCCCGAACAGATAGGCGCCGGTGATATCGTAAGATTGTTGTTCCTTGTCTTCGAACCGGGAGACCATCCACTTCATCTTTAAATTTTTTCTCCACTGCTGGGACAGGGATAATCCCAGCATATTGGTCTGGTATTTATCGATCTCCTGTCCGTCGAAGTAGGTATCCAGTCCCAGGTTGGCGGTGTAATACGGGGAAAACACCGAAGAGGTCTGCTGACTGGATTCCGGTATCAGATGGAATTTAGTCTGGGAGATATTACCCATCAATTCCAGGAGGTTCCGGGGGGTCAACTGGTAGGTGAGCAGGGCCTGGAAGTCGGCGGAAGAAGGGGAATAACTGCCTTTTGTCTCCTGGCTGCTGAAAAGCGTTTTGTTGGTCCGGTTGCGTGCTCCCAGGAGGTAAGTGAATTTGCTATTGGCGCTGGTTCCTTCGAGGTGCAGCCCCTGTTCCAGCAGGCCCAGGTAGGCGGAACCACCGAAGCCCCGGGGTTTTTTATATTGGATGTCCAGGGCCGAGGACATTTTATCTCCGTATTTTGCCTGGAAGCCTCCTGTATAAAAGCTGACGCTTTTTGTCATTTCCGGGTTGATAAAGCTCAATCCTTCTTGTTGGGCATTATTCACCAGGTAGGGGCGGAAAACTTCAAAATCGTTTACATAGATCAGGTTCTCATCATAGTTGCCACCCCGGACGGAGTATTGGGAGGTCAGCTCATTGTTTGATCCTACGATGATCTTGATCAGGCTTTCGATGCCGCCGATGGGGGCGGGGATATTGATCGCATTTTTGGGGTTTAGCTTTACAAGGCCCGCTTCTCCCTTTTCCCGTTGATCCGAGACGACCACCTCCTGTAGCTGCCGGGCGCCCCTTTCCATCCGAATGACAATATGTTCTTCTTCCTTCTCATTCAACAGGAAATTACGCTGCTCCGTCTTATAGCCCGTGAAGGAGAATACCAGGGCAAAAGCTTTTTCCGATGGTACCTTGATGCGGAAAGTGCCTGAGTCGGTGGTAATGATGCCGGATTGTCTGCCTAAAAGAACGACAGATACCCCGGGCAGCGCCGCTTCATTTTCATCGAGGATTTTACCGGATACGAAGGCCGGTTTTTTTTGCGCCAGTGCGGTCTGGAAGAGCAACAGGGAGGGGATCAGCAAGGCGGCGAGTACAATTCTCAATGAAAAAAGCGTTTAAGATGTCCGAAATTAAACAGATTTGACGGTAAAAGATAACGAACTACGTGGTATTTTATGTTTATTTGGAGTCATGAATAAAATGATCTTTTGGGGTTTGTTTTGTTTTTGGATGTTGACGGCCTGCCGGCAGGGGAGTGCCCGGCATAAAGGGGAGGGGAAAGCCGGCGATGAGAAAGTGCTTCCCGATGCCGGCCAACCGATCAGCATCACGGACCTGGATACTGCCATGGTCTCTTTAAAGACGTCGAAGGCCGTGGCCCTGTCGGATGTGGTCAGCCAGCTGTGGAAATTTGCAGATGCTGATAAATCACATTGGAATGAGATCTTCTGGGATTCGGTGACCGATACCCGGCAATATCCCGAATGGGTCCTCTTTCCGGACCATTCCGTTACAGCGAATGCCCGGTGCGGGATGAAGATAGGGCAGTGGCAATTGAACAAGGATACCCGGGAACTGATACTGAAGTATCAGGGGACCAGCCAGACCTATCTTGTCCGGGATATCGCCCTGAAGCAACTGGAGCTGATATGGAAGAAAGAAGATGGGGCGATCGAACTCCGGCTTTCGGCAGATGCCCTCGTGCACAAGCGTCCTGTGGAAGACCCTTTTTATCCTGCCAATAATCAATGGAGAATTAAACCGGTGGCGTCTGAAACGCATGATCAGATCCGGGCGCGGATAAAAGGCTGCGTCCATTTTTATTCCCTGTTCTTTTTGGACAATCATCAGCGGCAGGCGATGGAGATCTCGTTTAGTGGCTTGCCCTCTTGTTTCATCTGGTATAATGGAGGCATCGGGATGCAGCCCAGGACAACGCTGGATAAGAAATGGATCGACTGTTTTTATTCCAGCGCGGAAGCCTATGTGGCCTACGACCTGCTGTCCACCCAATTGGGCAAGCACGAGCTGAAATGGCCCGAACATCCTACCAGCTGGGTCAAACAGACAGGGGATGTACTGGAGCAGTTGGCGAATAAGTTTTAGTCTGCGTTCTTCAGCGCCCTGATAGTAGCTTTGGGATCGGCGGATTTAAAGACACTGCTGCCTGCGACCAGTACGTCGGCGCCTGCGCGGGTAATACTGCCGGCATTCTCCAGGGATACGCCTCCGTCGATCTCTATCAGGGTCTGCCCATCCAGTCCTCTTTCATGGATCATACGTCTGAGGTTACGTATCTTCTGATAAGTATGGGGGATGAATGTTTGTCCGCCAAAGCCTGGGTTAACGCTCATGATCAGTACCAGGTCAAGGTCCTGAAGGATATCGGAGAGGAATTCCACGGGCGTATGGGGGTTGAGGACCACACCGGCTTTCATGTCCAGGGACTTTATCTGCTGGATATTCCGGTGTAGGTGGCGACAGGCTTCATAATGTACGCTGATGCGGTCAGCTCCTGCTTTTTTAAATGCCTCGGTGTACTTCTCCGGCTCTTCGATCATAAGGTGTACGTCACAGGTCTTGGTGGTTGTCTTACAGATCTGTTCGATTACCGGAAGGCCGAAGCTGATATTGGGGACAAATCGTCCGTCCATCACATCCAGGTGAAACCAGTCGGCCTGACTTTCGTTCAGCATTTTGCATTCTTCCTCCAGCCGGAGAAAGTTCGAGGCCAATAAGGAAGGCGCTATTAGAGGCATAGAGTCAAATTTATTAAAGATACTTATTTCAGCCGTTTGATCGCTTCATCAGCCTCTGTAAAATCTTTATCGAGAGAAAGGGCCCGTTGATAGTAGGATATGGCGTCTTCTTTACTGCCGGCAACTTCATAACAGCGCCCGATCCAATAATAACCATCCGGGTAGGTATTGGAGACCTCGACGCTCATCCGGAAAGTCTTCAGCGCTGCTTCATAGTTTTTTTGCTTGAAGAGGGCGATGCCTTTTTCGAGATGGGCATCCGTAAATTTCCAGTCCCGCCGGATACAGGAATCGAATTGCACGACCGCTAATTTGTAGGACCCGATATTGGAATAGTAGATCCCTTTGATGAAAAAAGGGTCCAGTAGTTCATGGGCCAGATCTTTACGCAGCACTTCGTCGCAGAGCTCCAGGGCTTTGCTATTCCTGTTCTCGGCATAGAGATGCGCCAATTCCAGGGCATAGGTATTGACAGGTTGGATCGCAAAGGCTTTTTGCAGGGCTGTAAGGGCGCCTGCCGTGTCCTTTGCTTTTTCCAGCAGCAGCCCTCTTTCATACCAGGCTTCAAAATTAAGCGAGTCTTTCTGCAGCAGGGTATCGTACAGGTTGAGGGCTTCCTTCATCTTCCCGGCTTGTACGTAGGCATCTCCCAGCATGTTGGAGAAGTTGTCATTGTCAGGAAATCTCTCCCGGCAATCCTGTAATAATTTTGCCGCCTCACCTGTCCGGCCCAGGATGGCGAGGGTAGATGCATAGCGGAGACCGGTGGCCTCATCGGGGTGAAGGTTCCAGGATTTTTTGTAATCTTCTGCCGCCAGTTCGTGCAGGTTGTTCCGGGATAAGAGCTCCGCCCTTCTAAAATACAGCTCCGCCTGGTCAGCCGGCTTCGATTGCCGGATGCTGTCCGTCAGGGGGGCGAAAGGAGTTTGTTTCAGCACGGTGGCTTCCTCTTCCTTTTTAACGGGTCCTTTGCAGGATAAGACCAAGAAGCCTATATAGATCAGTGATAAAAAATAGGGTCCCTTTAATTGGTTCATAGGACAAAACTAACAGTTTCCGGCAACTTTGCGCCTATCGGCTCAGGAGATTAAAAGCTTTTGTGCCTTCCTCGTTGATGACCTGGGCGATCAGACAGGTCCCGGGAGTCACCGAAGCGGGCAGGTTCACCGGGTATAACGTTTGTCCTTTCAGGGAGGTGCGGAATAACAGCTGGCCGCTCAGGGTAAATACATTCAACAGCAGAGGGCTGGTCGAAGCCGTTCTTATGTAGAAGGTGCGCCCGGTGACGGGGTTGGGATAAATGCTGACGGCTGTTGGCGTTTGGGTTATGTTTACCACACTGATCTTTGAGTAAAAGGTGTTACCGTTCCTGTCTACCACCTGGATGCGGTAATTGTTGACGCCAGGGGAAACATCGGGGTCATTGAAATAATAGTCGCTCAGGGCATAACCATTGGCTGTTATGGTTCCTATCGTTGTCCAGTCCCGGCTGTTCGTGCTGCGCTGCACCTGGAAATGATCTGCATTGTTGTTGCTGCCATATGACCAGGACAGGGCGACGGTGCCCGTGCCGGTGGCAGTCGCGGAGAGGTCGATATCAGCGATGGCCAATGCGATACAGCCTAATGCCCCGACGCTGTTGAGGGTGGCGCATCCATACACGTAGTTGGTCGTACAGGCATGGGGGTTGGCGCCGCCGCAGCTGATGGAATTGGAAGCCGTATTATAATTGGTGTTGGCACCGCCGGAAGAGGTATATTTATATGCATGGCTATTTTGATAGCTATTGTTGCCATTGCTGACCTTGATCATGGAGTTGTCGACGATGTTCAGCGCCGTGCCTGAATTATAAAAAAGGTAAGCGGTACTGGCCAGCGTCCCGTCCCCGATGAATAATTCGCTGCTGTTCTTGAGCACAATGGGTGAATTTGCCTCAATGTGCGAGCTGCCGTTCAGGAATATCGAACTGCCGCTGGAGGTAAGGGTCCCTCCGTTATTGAACAAATAAGAGGAATTGGAAAAGGAGAAAACGGAATTCGTTATCGCGATGCCTTTGGTGGAGGTTATGGAAGAAGTCCCGGAGAGAGTGAAATTGGTATTGGTAAAGGTATTGACGTTGCTTTGAAGCGTCATAGCCTGGTCATTCATATGAATGTTGGCATCTGTGAAGGTGCACGTCTGGCACGTAGTTGCTGCGTTGATGCTCATGCGGTCTCCGGCAAAAGTGGTGCCGGTATAGAAGGTGGCGGCCTGGTTGACCGCGATACTGTCCGAAGAGAAAGTACTTCCCTGGAAGGTGGTGGCGCCATTCATCAGCAAGGTGTCGCTGCTGAAGCTGACGTTGGAGTAAAAAGAGAAGTTTTGTGTGATATTTACTGTGCCACCGGTAAAAGTACAGGTGCCGCAGGAACCGGAATTTTTGTCAAGGGTAAAAGTGATGCCGGGGGTTATGTTGAAAATACAATTCGAACAATTGCTTCCGACGAGTGTAGTCCAGGAACTGTTGGAGGTAATAGTATACGTTGCCGGAGGCGTGCTATTCCCATGAACGAAGGGTGTTAAGACCACGGATAAGAGGACAGAAAGGGTTAGTTTCATATAAAGTGTTGTTTCGAAAGGATATTGGACGTAAAACACCTCCCTTGGGTCCAAAATGATGCCATGGATGTAAGTGATTGATAATCAATGTAAAAGCAATAAGTGTTTGCATGTATTGTTTTCCCAATTCCGGAAAATTTTCCCAACGTAGTATAGCCTTGGGGTTGTAGCTTTGCGCTCAATTATTTAAATTCTAAACTTTAACGGCATGTATACCGGACTATTACACCTGCATAGTTTCCTGCGCTGGATCATTCTTTTATTAGCATTGATCGCCATTTTTAAGAGTTATGCCGGTATGACGGCCGGGAAGCCTTTTACGGCGGGAGATAAGAAGACGGGGCTGTTCCTGATGATAGCCGCCCATACGACGTTGTTAATTGGATTATATCAGTGGCTGGTGGGCCCCTGGGGGTTAAAGAATATAGAGAATATGGGGATGGGAGCTGTCATGAAAGACCCGGTAGCGCGATTTTATGGGGTGGAGCATTTAACGGGTATGATCATCGCTATTGTCCTTATAACGATCGGCCGGGGTGTTGGTAAGAAGAATATTCCGGATCGCACCAAACATAAAAAGACATTCTGGTTCTTCCTGGTGGCTTTACTGATCATTTTGGCTTCTATACCCTGGCCTTTCCGGGCGGGGATTTCGAGGCCCTGGTTTTGAGTTTGTCGGGACAGGTTTTTTGGAAAAAAACTTATATCCATCCTTCTTTAAAGGCTTTGCTTACCAATTCGTTGGTATTATTAAGCTGCGTCTTATGAAACATGTTTTTTCGATGTGTATCAACTGTTTGTTTGGTTATATTTAAAATATCTCCAATCTCTTTGCTTGTTTTACCTTTTGTTAAAAGGATAAGTATTTCTTTTTCCCGTTCGCTGAACATTTCTTCCTTCCTGAGAAAAGGATTGGTGACATTTACATTTAAATACGAAGGTTCTCCATCCAGGCCAATATATGACATGGCAGGTTTGCCGTGAGGTTTTAAGTGCGAAATATCCGTGTGAACAATTAATGTTCTAAAAACATTGCCTGAATCATCTGTATGTATGACTACTACCTGCATCATTATCCTGGCATACGACCCGTCTTTTTTTCTAGCGCGGTAATCAAAACGCATTTTGTATTTCATTTGCTTTTCCGGCGGTAATCCCAATATAAACTGAGAAGCGCAATCCTGACAAGCTAAAAACCAGGCACGGTCATCGGGATGCACAATTTCCATAATAAATTGTGTTGATATTTCTTGTGGTATATAGCCGAGGACCTGCTCTACCTCCCTGCTGACAAAATCGAATTCCAGTTTCTGAAAATTAAATATGTAGTAGCAGCACTCGCCTACCTGAAAATAGGTAAGTAGTTTTTTATATAATTCAAGCTCTATCTGCAGTAGATCAGTAACTTCTTTTCCGCTGGCAACGCGTTTCCATACTTTGCTGGCTTCATCATTAAACAAGTCCAGTTTCATAGCGGCTGGTATAGCTCTTTGAAAAATGAGATATTAATAAAATAAAAAATATTTACCTATTAATAGGTATTGTTTGCAACTAAAATACGGCTTTATTTTATCTGACAAAAATGCTCATATTTTAAACCCCAAATACATACACAATGGCAACCTTAACAGGTGTTAGAATTCACATCAACGTTGGAGACGGAGTGGACAATGACTCGTCCGTGCTTTTTCAGTTATATCATCTTAACCCGGCAAATGTTATTGCAACGCATTCGGATAGTAACGTTCCCAACAATACTCCGTTTGACAGGGAGCTGACCATAGTTAATAGCACGCTGGATAAAACTCAGATCAATCAGACCACGTTTTATCTTGAAATCAATGCTCACGGGCGGGATACCTTCAATGGAAATTTGAACATATATTTTACTTACTCAGATGGTTCGACAAATTCATTTGGCTACGGAGCTTTCGAAATTGGAACCTTTCATATGTCAAATTCGACAAGAAAACAAGTTAATAATGTAGCTTAAATAAAAAACAGGATATAAAATAAAATGCCGCCCGGATACTCCGGGCGGCTTAATTTTTTTGTCAGGGCCAACAATTTCCAGGTTCGTTCGTGGGGATCGGATCAAGTCTTTTCAGGTACATAACGTCTTCCAGGCTTTGCCACTGGCATTTGTTGATCTTTTAAAGGATTTTTGGATGTTGAAGTTCAGTGTCGATTTGGGATCAGTGGTTTTGATTTTTTAGTGATTGGATTGGGTGCAGGGTTTTTCGAAGAATGGGATTTTAAAGGATTTTTGGTTCTCAAGGTTTGGATTCGGGATCTTGTTTTTCTTCAGATTTTGGATTTCGATTTTGATCTTTCAATCAGGATTTGGATGTTGTTCTTTCGTCGGATAGTTGGATGTCGATCGGATTTTCAGGATTTTTGGATGTTGGGTTTTTCGGATGTTTGGATCTTTGTTGGTCTTTCGGATGTTTGGATTCGATTTGGTTTTTCGTGGACGTTGGTTTCGGTTTTTCGTGGATCTGGATGTTGGTTTTTTAGGGCTTGGATTTTTTGGTTTTTCAGGATCTGGGTTTATCTCGTTTGCTGATACAAAGATGTAAAACACCAGGGGGAATCGGAAACTTTTTCGACTAACCTTCGATTCTACCCGACGAAAGAAAGATTTACCCGACGAATGGAATTAGAGGATATTCAGCCGGCCGGATAATTCCTCTTTATGGGCTTTGCCGACAGGGATCTGGTTGCCCTGCAGATAGATGGTATTCCCCCTTATATCTTCAATTTTAGTAATATTTACTATATATGAGCGATGTACTTTTAGGAATTTTTGCCCTATTAATTTCTCTTCCATATTCTTTAGGGTGCTGTAGGTAATATAGCTTTTCCCGGCCGTGACGAACTTGACGTAGTCGCGCATGCTCTCCAGGAAGAGAATATCGTCTTTCAGGATCCGGACCAGTTTGTCTTCCGCCTTAATGAAGAGGAAATCCATGTCGGCAGCGGGGGAAGGTGAGGCAGGCTGTATAGCCGGGATCTGCGTCGCCACCTGGATCTTTTGAATGGCTTCCATGAAACGCTTGTAGGTAAAGGGTTTCTTTAAATAGTCGCTGACATTATATTGGAAAGCGTCGAATGCGTATTCTGTTTTAGAAGTGGTAAGGATGATCCTCGGGGAGTAGGTGAGCTGATCCAGCAGATCGAAGCCGCTGGCTCCCGGCATTTCTATATCTAAAAAGATCAGGTCTACCTTGTGGTCGTCCAGGAACCGGAGAGCGTCTTCTGCATTCAGGAAATGCCCTTTCACCTCGATCAGCTCGCTTTTTTCACAGAATTTCCTGAGAAAGTCAGCGGCTATCTGTATGTCTTCCACTATGATACAAGATGTCTTCATCAGAGGCGATTTTTCCAGGGTATGTTATTCATTCTCTTCATTAAATAATTTCAGCCTGGTATATTCGGTTTCTATTATGTGCTGAGCTTTTTCTTTTTTCTGAAGAAGGATCTCATAATCCTTTTCCAGCTCTTCCGGCGACCGGCTGTTACAACTATCTTCGAACTGCTGACAGAACTCCTGCAGATCGGTGAAGCCTACATACCCGAATAAGGTTTTACATGTATGGACACTGGTACGCAATTCGGTAATATTCCTGTTATGATAAGCGGCCTCCACCTGTTTCCAATAACCGGGAAGGTCCCTTAAGAAATCTTCAAATACGGTCTCTGCGTAGATCGTATCACCTTCGAATAGTTCATCTAAAAAAACCGCGTTCAGGCTGCCATTGAAAACGAATTTGCCGGAAGGGGATTTTTCCATAAAATCACAATTTTTTTATTCAGGTTTCGTTTAAGTGTATATATGTAAAAACTACATATATTGTTTGTCAAACGGACCCAGTCTTTATCCAGACGGGAAATAGTTGCAATTATTGTTTTAAAATCCAAATTGTTATGAAAAAATTTCGACCCCTACTCCTGTTGCTCATAACATGTGGTGTTATGAGCTCTTCAACTGCATTCAGCCAGGTGAAGTGTAATCTGTTACAGGTGAATAATGCTGCTGCGGCCACTCGTTCTTCTAACATGAGCTACTGGTTTGGTGTCATGGAGTTACCTTTTCTTTTTATCTCTGTATTCTTTGCCTTTCTTACGGCCTATGCGCTGAAAGGAGGAAAGTTTGGGAAAGGCATGACCTTTATGGCCTGGGGTTTCCTGGTAATGGCCGTCGGGCATCTTCACATGCAGATAGAGCACTATTATGGGTTCAACCTGTTCAAATCCCTGCTGGGACAGATTAGCGGATCCATTGCCTGGTTTGCCGCTCTCATCGTTACCTGGGGACTGTCGGGACTTGGATTTTATTCCATTTACAAGGCCAGTAAGGGCGCATAGATCTTGTGTGGGTGAGATCATGATCAAGATCAAGGGTACTTCTCATGCTGAAAAATTTCCTGAAGGTAAAAAAAAGAGGTGCTACCGGTAAAACGAGTGGCACTCATTCGCATTTATACAAGGCTCTATTCGAATTTCTGATCGGGCGGATCTCTATTCCCGGAAAGGCCGAGCAATTGATCCAGCTGGGACATAAGTCCGCCGGTAAGAAAGCGGAAGAGGCTTTTCATACCTATCTCCTTTTCGAGAAATATCTTACTTCATTTGAGCAGACGGAGCAATATACGCGGGAGTCTCTTCGGGAGAGCGTCCGGCAGCGATTCCCGGCTTTACTGCAGGAGCCCATCTTCAATCTCCTCTATGTACCGGAGGCAGAACAGAAGAACACGCTGGCTACCCAATTCCTTCATGCTTTTCTGGCAAATGTCAGCGATAAATTCGGACGTACGGGAGAGGGTTATTTCGAGAAAAAGATAAAGGAGCTCACCTTACTGGAAGAAAGGAAGGGGGAGGCCGATGTCTTTCGAAAGTTGCAGTTCTTAAGTTTTGAAGCCTTCCAGTTTGTCGGTGGCAATTATGGGGAGACCTTAGCGGGCAAGATCTTTGAAAAGACCTATGAGACTTTCTCCGCTAAATATAAGGAGCTGGAATTCTTTCCTCACATGCTGGCGCTGATCCCGAAAGAAATAGTAGACCGGGGACACCTGGGAATCTTTTCGCAGGCGCAGATCGAGCAGATATTTTTGGAGAAACTGGCGGAATCGGAGCAGCTCAATATTGCCCTGGACCAGAAGATAAAAGAGAACGAAGAGACGCAAAGGCTATTGAGGAAGAACGAGCTCATGCTGAGCAGTGTCATCTCCTCTGCCCTGGATGCCATTGTGATCACGAACCAGGATGGGACCATTATCCGCTGGAATGCCGCTGCGGCGGAAATATTCGGCTATACGGAAGACGAGGTGCTGGGCCGCACTTTTATGGAGACCATAATACCCGACTCTTTCCTGAAAGTACATGGGAAGGAGTTCTACCATTTTCTGAAGGGCAGCACCAATATCCTCAATAAACGGCTGGAGATGACCGGTATGCGTAAGAGTGGCGCGGAATTCCCCATGGAACTGACCATCACGGCTATCCAGCATGACAATGATTTTTATCTCAACGGATTTATCAGGGATATTTCCAGCCGCAGACAGCGGGAGCAGGAGCTGGTGCAGATGAAAGAGAAGGCCGAGCAGGCTGCGAAAGCAAAGTCCCAGTTCCTCAGCGTCATGAGCCACGAGCTGCGTACGCCGCTGAATGCCGTTATCGGGATTACCCACCTGATGCTCCAGGGCAATCCCAGGGAGGATCAGCAGGAAGACCTGCGGACCTTGCAATTTTCCGGGGAGAGCCTTCTGCATATTATTAACGACATCCTTGATTTCACCAAGCTGGATTCCGGGAAGATAGAATTGTCCGCTATTGATTTCAATCTTCGGGAGCTGGTCCAGAGCCTTTATCAGTCTTTCAGTTACAAGGCACGGGAAAAGAATATCGTATTCGACGTCGAATACGATGAGAATATGCCCTTTATGGTGAAGGGCGATAGTTTCCGGTTATCCCAGGTATTGAATAACCTGATCAGCAATGCCATAAAGTTTACGAACAAAGGATCTGTCAAATTGAGGGTTGAAATGCTGGAGAACAGGATCCATTCTTTTATCACAAAATTCTATGTCATCGATACGGGGATCGGGATCCCTTTCGAAAAGAAAGATAAGATCTTCGAGCAGTTTACACAGGCAGATAGTGATACGACCCGTTTGTATGGAGGGACCGGGCTGGGGCTTTCCATCTCGGCCAAACTGGTAGAGTTGATGGACAGCTCTATCCTCATCGACAGTGTGGTCGGAGAGGGATCTGATTTCCATTTCAGTATCGTACTGCAGAAAGCAGATACGGTAGAGGTGGCGATGCCCATACCCAAAGCGATCGTGAAGAATAATGATGCTTTTCAAAAGAAGCTCATTCTGCTGGCTGAGGATAATTTGTTCAATGCCAATATTGCACGCCGCTTCATCAAAGGCTGGGGGGCGGATATAGACATCGTGGTGGACGGGAGACAGGCATTGGAGTTTACCTTTCGAAGAAGATACGACCTTATTCTGATGGACGTGCAAATGCCGCTGCTGGATGGATTTGCCTGTACGAAGAAGATCCGTAAGCATTTGCCGGATATCCCTATCATCGCCGTTACGGCCTCTCCTAAGAACGAGATCATCGGGCAGATCATGGCTTGTGGCATGAATGATTTTGTCAGCAAGCCTTTTAAGCCGAACGAGCTGCGCAGTAAGATGCTGGAATATCTCTGATAAGAGCCTCCCGCGGGAAGTCGACTATCTTTTCCCTAACTCTATCACTTCACAATCTTTCATATTATTTCCGTCGATGGTAAAGCGGATGAGTGTCCGCACTTGATGCCATCCCTGGTTGCCTGCCGCCCCGGGATTCATGTGCAGGCATTGCAGCCGTTCGTCATACATGACCTTCAGGATATGGGAGTGACCGCAGATGAATAGCTGGGGAGGATTGGCTTCCAGTTCTTTTTTGACAGCAGGGTTGTACCGGGGTGGATAACCGCCGATATGGATCATCAATACGTTGACGTCCTCCGACTGCCAGCGCAATTTCTCCGGGTAACGGCTTCTGATATCCTGTCCATCGATATTGCCATAGACTCCGCGCAGGGGCTTGAAAGCTGCCAGCCGGTCTGCCAGTTCCACGGTGCCGAAGTCGCCCGCATGCCAGATCTCGTCACATTTCTCAAAGTGACGGAAGACATTCTCATCTAAAAAGTGGTGGGTGTCGGATATCAGCCCGATTCGTAACATGGTATAGGAATTAATCGATGAGGCTATCCTGTCTTAGTTGCTGCATGACCATCACTACTCCGGGGGCCTGCCTGGTCTCCTGTCCGTAGGCCGCCGTATCAAAATAACGGAGGGCTCCGATCTCGGCTGCGGGACGTGGTTCCTGCCGGAGTTCATACTGGTAACAGTCCTGGGCCATCAGGACCCCTTCCGGCTCGCCGAAGGCGGGCGCTTTGATGTGCGTATAAAAGGTCAGCTCCGTGGGGTCCGGTGAAATGTTGAGCTCCTCCTGTACTTCTCTAACCAGGGCCATGAGGGTAGTTTCCCCTTCGTCTGCCTTGCCTCCCGGCAGATAAAAGGCCTCTTTGTTATTGCTGAAAGCCAGCAGCAGTTTTCGGTCCCTGATCACGACCAGTCCCGCGGTTATCAAAGTCATCCTATTTTTAAATTGAGGCCGTAAGTTACAATAATCTGGCACATTTTATTACCTTTATGCCAACGATCAGCTTATGCCTTACTTCCGCAATTTCACTTACTGGATCGACAAGCGTGGCTGGAAATACTATTTCCTCATGGTCGCATTGGCAGCTTCGCGCCGGGAGGGACTCCTCTCTCTGCACTTTTAATTTTCGATCACCTTAAATCACACACAATGCCACATTATCATACACTGGGGACTATCCCTCATAAACGTCATACCCAATTTCGCAAACCGGATGGAGCCCTTTATGCTGAACAATTGTTCTCCACCGAAGGCTTCAGCAACGACTATTCTTTATTATACCATTGTCATCCGCCTACGGAGATCATTCGTACGGATGACCCCTTTGATGTGATGCCCCGGATTGCGGAGGAAAAAATGTTGAAGCATCGCAGCCTGGAGGGATGGAATATACAGCCTGAAGAGGATTACCTGAAAAGCCGCAAGGCCGTGCTGGTGAACAATGATGTTCATATCGTGCTGGCAGCTCCCCAGCAGAGTATGTCCGATTATTTCTACAAGAATGCCGATGCAGATGAAATGATCTTTATCCATAAAGGCAATGGGGTGCTGAAGACGATGTATGGCAACCTGCAATTCGGGTATGGAGATTACCTGGTGGTGCCCAGGGGTACCATCTATCAGATAGAGTTCTTCGAGCCGGACAACCGGCTCTTTATTGTCGAATCTTTCAGTCCCATCCGTTATCCCAAAAAATACCTGAGCCCCTATGGACAGCTGCTGGAGCATTCCCCCTATTGTGAAAGGGATATCCGGGGGCCGCATCATCTGGAGACGATAGACCAGAAAGGAGATTTCCTGATCCAGACCAAAAAGAAAGGAAGGATCTATGGGATCCACTATGGCCATCATCCTTTTGATGTGGTGGGATGGGATGGTTATTGTTATCCATTTGCGTTCAGCATCCATGACTTCGAACCTATAACGGGGAGGGTGCATCAGCCCCCGCCGGTGCATCAGACCTTTGAAGGGCATAATTTTGTCGTATGTTCTTTTTGTCCCCGTCTCTTCGATTATCACCCTCAATCGATCCCCGCACCGTATAATCACAGTAATATTGACAGCGACGAACTCTTATACTATGTGGATGGGGACTTCATGAGCCGGAAAAACGTCACCAAAGGCATGATTACCCTGCACCCCGGTGGCATCCCCCATGGACCGCACCCGGGAGCCGTCGAGCGCAGCATCGGGGCTAAGGAGACAAAGGAACTGGCGGTGATGGTGGATACTTTCCATCCTTTAATGCTGACCGTAGAAGCGCTGGAGATCGAGAATTCGGGATATACCATGAGCTGGGCGGAGTGAGGGGCTTTTTACCCTAAATTCGTTGGGAAATAATTTTTCCCCTTATGTCTCGAAAGAAAGCCTTTTCCATGGGCCGCCGTTGGTTAAGACCTGGCCGTTGGTTCCATTCATTTCTGGCGCCTCTCCTGGTGACCCTATTGCTGGGCTCCTGTCATTCCAAAGAGCCGGCGGACCTGGTCTTGCTTCATGGGCGCGTCTATAAGGTTGATAGCACCTTTGGCAGGGCGCAGGCGTTTGCTGTAAAGGATGGAAAGATCATCGCGGTAGGCACTGACCAGGAAATATCCCGGCGATACCAGCCCCACCGGGTGATCGATGCGATGGGGAAGGCCGTTTATCCGGGTTTTATCGATGCCCATGCTCATTTTGTCGGGTACGGGCAGTCGTTATTCGCTGTCTCTCTTTTTGGCTGCACCAGCTTTGAGGAGGTGACGGAAAGGGTGAAACAATTTGCCCAGGCTCATCCGAACCTCCCCTGGATAACGGGCCGTGGCTGGGATCAGAATAAATTTCCCGGAAAGTCCTTTCCTGATAATACGATGCTCAATAATTTATTTCCTACGACTCCCGTAGTGCTGGAAAGAGTGGATGGCCATGCGGTTATCGCCAATGCCAGGGCGTTGGAAATAGCCGGGGTACAACCGGGACAGCAATTGACGGGTGGCGAGGTTGAGACAAAGGGTGGAAGGCTGACGGGCATCCTGGTCGACAATGCCCAGCGGCTGGTAAATGCCAGGATCCCCTCCCTCTCGGCCACTGACTATGAGCAAAGGCTGGTGGCGGCCCAGGAGCATTGTTTTGCCCAGGGATTGACCACGGTGACGGATTGTGGGCTCAACAGGTACGATATCGAAATGATCGATTCCCTTCAAAAAGCGGGCAAATTAAAGATGCGCCTTTATGTGATGATGAGTGATAATAAGGACAACCTGGATTATTATCTTCCCAAAGGACCGTATAAGACCGACCGCCTCTATGTAAAAGGGGTGAAGGCCTATGCCGATGGGGCCCTGGGCAGCCGGGGCGCTTGTCTTTTGCAGCCTTATGATGACAAACCGGGCTGGGTTGGCTTCTTATTAAGCAACCCTGCCCATTATGATTCGCTGGCCAAACGGCTGCTGGGGACGGATTTTCAACTGTGCACCCACGCGATCGGCGACTCTGCCAACCGGGTGATCCTTACCGTCTATAATAAGTACCTGGGAGGGAGGAATGACCGACGTTGGCGGATCGAACATGCTCAGGTGATCAACCAGCGGGATTTCGCCCTGTTCGGGCGGGGGGATATCATACCCTCGGTTCAACCCACCCATGCCACCAGTGACATGTATTGGGCCGGCGACCGTCTGGGCAGCGAGCGGCTTAGGGGAGGGTATGCTTACCGGCAGTTGTTGGAACAGAACGGTTGGTTACCCCTGGGCACGGATTTCCCGGTGGAGGATATCAGCCCCTTCAAGACCTTTCTGGCAGCCGTATTCAGAGTGGATGCCAAGGGCTACCCCAGGAGAGGGTTTCAACCGGAGAATGCCCTTAGCCGGGAAGAAACGGTCCGGGGTATGACGATCTGGGCGGCCAGGGCGGATTGTCTTGAAAAAGAGGTGGGCAGTATCGAGCCGGGCAAAAAGGCCGATTTTATTATCCTGGACAAGGACCTGATGCAGGTTGCCCCGGAAGAGGTCCTGCAGACCAAGGTGCTGGTTACGTATTCAGGGGGCATGCCGGTATACCAGGCGAAATAATCGTCGGCTCTGCCGGCAGCCATCGATGGCAGGGCTGCAAGGAACCGTCGCGCGGAGGGATCCGTACCGGGCAGTGACCGGGCTACTCATTATAATCTAAGCACTTACTCAGTATAATTTTAGGCGGGTGGCGTCAGGCCACTTGCCCGATCCCTTGTTATTTTGCCAATTAAAATTACAGTAACCTTAAAAAAAAGTTATGGAATACAGGGAATTGGGAGAATCGGGGGTTTCGGCTTCAGCAATCACCTTCGGGGCATGGGCTATCGGGGGATGGATGTGGGGAGGGGCCGAGCGTAAGGATGCGGTAGCCGCGATCCGTGCTTCTTATGAGCGGGGAGTTACCTCCATCGATACGGCGCCGGTCTATGGAATGGGCCTCAGTGAGGAGATTGTGGGAGAGGCCCTGGAGGGCATCCCCCGGGATAAGGTGCAGATCCTGACGAAATATGGCATGCGTTGGGATGAGAAAAAGGGGGATTTTGGCTTTAGCAGCCGGGATAATGCAGGAAATCCGATAGATATTTACAAGAACGGAAGGAAGGAGAGTATCATTAAGGAGTGTGAGGACAGCCTGCGGCGGCTACGGACGGATTATATCGACCTTTTTCAGATCCATTGGCCTGACAGAACTACTCCGGTGGAGGAGACCATGGCAGCGGTGGCCGGTCTGATCCAACAGGGTAAAGTGCGGGCTGCCGGAGTATGTAACTATGATACGGCGTTGATGAAAAAGGCGGAGGCAAGCCTTCTGCTGGCTTCGGACCAGGTGCCTTTCAGTATGGTGAACCGGGACATTGAGAAAGAGTTGACCCCTTACTGTATTGCCAATAAGAAAGCCATTTTAGCTTATAGTCCCTTACAGCGGGGGCTGTTGACGGGAAAGATCAGGCCGGGGCAGGCCTTTGGGGAAGGCGATACCCGTGCGGGAAACAAGTTCTTCAAGGATGAAAATGTGGTCCGGATCAACGACTTTCTGGACAAGCTGCGTCCGTTGGCCGCTGCCAAGGGCGCCACGCTGTCCCAACTGGTTATCCGCTGGACGCTGGAGCGGCCTGGCATTACCATTGCGCTGGTAGGGGCCCGGGATGCGCAGCAGGCCATTCAGAATGCGGAGGCGATACAGGTGAAGCTGTCTGTTGAGGAGATCAGCTTTATTAATGGGGAGCTGGGGAAACTGCAATTGGTAGAGTAGGGAGCGGTTTGGATGGAGTAGGGGGGTCGATTTAGGGGATCCAAAAGTTCTTGGGATTTAAGACCAAATGCCGTAAATTCGGAAATAACCATAAAACGATTGGCATATGATCAAATTTCATGAATGTAAAATAGGGGATATCGTGTTGGCCGAGTTTGATGGCCGGCGTTCTGAGGGAGAAGTGATCGAACTGAATGGTGAAGATAAGGAGGTCTGTGTGCAGACCAGTGTGCAGGATTTTTGGTTTACCCCGGATCAATTGTACCCCATACCCCTGGATGACGATCAATTGGCAAAGTTTCATTTTGAAAGGCAGGAATTACCGGATGGTTCGGTAAAATACCTCAATGGGCCTTTTCGCATTCTATTGTCTCAAAAAGGGAATTTCTCCCATTTTGAGATGTGGTATAGGGAAGACCGGAGGCATATTACGCAGCCGCTCATGGTGCATGAGCTACAGAACCACTACCGCCAGATGACCAAGGTGGAGCTGGTTCGGGATTTATCCAAGGCTTAAATAACAGTGGGTTCGGCCCGGTTTGGGTGGATCAGGCAATGGCGGCTGAGGCGGCCCGGGCTTTTTTTAACTAAAGGTTAAATTTTTTTCCTCATTTTTCATAATTCAGTATTATATTCCTATCTTTGCGCTCCCAAAATCTGTATGGCTAAACAAACACTCATTAAACAAGATGGTACGATTATAGAAGCCTTATCCAATGCTATGTTCAAGGTAAAGTTGGAAAACGGGCACGAAATATTGGCCACCATCTCCGGGAAAATGAGGATGAATTATATCCGGATCCTGCCAGGTGATAAGGTAGGGGTGGAAATGAGTCCATACGATTTGACCAGGGGAAGAATTATATTCAGATACAAATAATAATTATTGTCATGAAAGTCAGAGCGTCTATTAAAAAGCGTAGTGCTGATTGTAAGATTGTGAGAAGGAAGGGTAAGCTTTATGTTATCAACAAGAAGAACCCCCGTTTTAAGCAACGTCAGGGATAATTCCTCTTTATCATTCGTTAAATCGTAAATAGAAATATAATATGGCTCGTATTGCCGGTGTAGACTTACCAAAAAATAAAAGAGGGGAGATCGGACTTACCTATATATTCGGTATTGGCCGTTCGACAGCACAGTATATCCTGAACAAAGCGGGTATTAGCCTGGATAAGAAGGTGCATGAGTGGAATGACGATGAACTGAACGCCATCCGTACTACCATTACCAATGAGTTCAAGGTAGAAGGCGCTCTTCGTTCTGAAGTGCAGATGAGCATCAAACGTTTGTTGGATATTGCCTGCTACCGTGGGTTACGTCATCGTAAGGGTCTGCCGGTCCGTGGCCAGCGTACCCGCACCAACAGCCGTACACGTAAAGGCAAGCGTAAGACGGTTGCCGGTAAGAAGAAGATCGCTAAGAAATAATATAATTCCCGGTATATGGTTTCAGGTTTTCAACTTGGAACCATATACCATTTTGCACTATTTCTATTTGAATCAATTACGGATACCGGGTGCAAGGCGGAGGATTGATTCAGGCCTGGATTTCCAGGTTCTATTTTAAACAAAAAAAGAGACTACCTCATTTAACAGATCATGGCAAAAGCACAACAACCCAGCGCCAAAGCCGCTGCGAAAAAAAGAGTTGTAAAAGTTGACGTCTACGGAGATGCGCATATCACCGCCAGCTTCAACAATATCATCATCAGCCTCACCAACAAGAATGGCCAGGTCATTTCCTGGAGCAGCGCCGGTAAGATGGGCTTCAAGGGTTCCAAGAAGAATACCCCTTATGCTGCGCAGATGGCTTCTTCCGATGCCGCCAAGACGGCCCTGGATGCAGGCCTGAAGAAAGTGGATGTCTTTGTAAAAGGCCCTGGCAGCGGTCGTGAGAGCGCCATCCGTGCCTTAGCCAACAATGGCATCGAAGTGGTGATGATCAAGGATGTGACTCCGCTGCCCCACAATGGCTGCCGTCCTCCCAAGAAACGTAGGGTATAATTATTAAGACATAGATGGACCACTGGGTCCATCGGCCGAAGGCCAATCATTAGAAAATATTTCGCCGAAAGGCATATTTCTAAGGAAGACTTCGGCGAAATATTTCAGAGCTGAGCAGGATTCAATTTTAAGATTTTTAGATAATCCTGTTCGGGAACTTAAAAATCTAACCAATTTATTATGGCACGTTACACAGGTCCAAAGACCAGAATTTGTCGCATTTTCGGCGAGCCTATCTTAGGCAACGGTAAGTATTTAACCAAGAACAGCAATCCTCCCGGACAGCACGGCGGTACCAAGAAGCGTAAAGCACCCGGAGAGTATGCATTGCAGTTAAAGGAAAAACAAAAGGCCAAGTATACCTACGGTATCCTGGAGCGCCAGTTCCGCAATACTTTTGATGAAGCTAACCGCCGCAAGGGGGTTACGGGTGAGAACCTGATCAAGTTGCTGGAAAGCCGTCTGGATAATACCGTTTACCGGTTAGGCATTGCTCCTTCCCGTCCTGCTGCCCGTCAGCTGGTCACGCACAAGCATATTACCGTGAACGGAGAAGTGGTCAATGTCCCCTCTTTCCAACTGAAAGCGGGTGATGTGATCAGCCTGAAAGAATCTACCCAGGGCAATACCGGCATTACCAGCCATATCCGTGGCAAGAATCCTAAGTTCAACTGGCTGGATTGGTCCGACAGTGAATTTAAGGGCACCTTTATTGCCGCTCCTGAACGTGAGAGCGTTCCTGAGAACATTAAGGAGCAGTTGATTGTTGAGTTGTATTCTAAATAATCCTAACCCCGTGAGGGGAATTAGGGCACAATAAAAGTTAAACAGTAAATTTAAATATGGCCATTTTAAATTTCCAGAAACCAGACAAAATCATTCTTCAAAAAGCGACTGATTTTGAAGCTCAGTTCGAATTTCGTCCTTTGGAGCCGGGTTATGGTGTAACCATCGGTAACGCACTGCGCAGGGTGTTACTGAGCTCGCTCGAAGGCTACGCAATCGTTGGGGTCAAGATCGAAGGAGCCGACCATGAGTTCGCCACGCTGAAAGGTGTGACGGAAGACGTGGTGGAGATCATTTTGAACCTGAAACAAGTTCGTTTCAAGAAAAAAGTTGAACACGAAGTAGCTCAGGAGAAGATCACGCTGAGTCTGAAGAACAGAACTGAGTTCACTGCCGGAACCCTGGGCGAATCTACTCCCAGCTTCGAGGTGATGAACCCGGGCCTGCTTATCTGTACCCTGGATTCTTCTGCTAAACTGGACATCGAGATCACGATCGGAAAAGGCCGTGGTTATGTTCCTGCAGAAGATAATAAACCCAAAGATGCGCCATTCGGTTATATCCCCACAGATGCTATTTTCACTCCTATCAAGAATGTGAAATACTCCATCGAAAACACGCGTGTGGAACAGCGCACTGACTTTGAAAAGCTGATCATGGAAGTATCGACCGATGGCACCATCCATCCGGAAGAGGCTGTTAAGCAGGCTTCCCGTATCCTGATCCAGCACCTGATGATCATCACGGATGAGAATATCACTTTCGACAATAAAGAAGAGAAGAAAGAAGACCTGGTCGACGAACAGACCTTGCAGCTGCGTAAGATCCTGAAGACTCCCCTGGAAGACCTGGATCTTTCCGTACGTGCCTTCAACTGTCTGAAAGCCGCCAAGATCAATAGTCTGAGCGAACTGGTGACCTACGAACAGGAAGACCTGATGAAGTTCCGCAATTTCGGACAGAAATCCCTGGCTGAAATCGAACAGGTACTGGGAGAAAGAGGCTTGCATTTCGGGATGGATCTCGGCAAGCTGAAAGTGGATGATGAATGATGTTTACCGGTCGGCCGCTATCATAGCGACCGACCTTTTTTTTAATATAGTCTTGTAATTCCTGACACGGTGCAAGGCTTCAAAATTTACATGTCATGCGTCACGGAGACAAAATCAACAACCTCAGCAGAACGGCTTCCCATCGTAAGGCCCTGTTGAGCAATTTAGCCAGTCAGCTGATCACCCACAAAAGGATCGTTACAACCCTGGCCAAAGCAAAAGCTTTAAGGACCTATGTGGAGCCCCTGATCACCAAGGCAAAAGAAAATACTACTCATCAGCGCCGGATCGTATTCAGCTACCTGCAGGACAAAGACGTCGTTGCTGAATTGTTCGGGACCGTTGCTGAAAAAATCGCCGGTCGTCCCGGTGGTTATACCCGGATCATCAAATTAGGCGCCCGTGTCGGTGACAATGCCGAGACAGCCCTGATCGAACTGGTGGATTTCAACGAGATCTATGGTAAGGGTAAAGGAGAAGCAAAAGAAGCAACGGCTAAGAAAACACGTCGTTCGGGTGGAAGGGGTAAGAAAGCTGGCGCCACCGCGCAGGCTGAAGGTACCGAAGCCGCCGAACCCGCTAACGAAGCAGCTCCCGCCGCTGAAACAAAGAAATCAACGAAAAAAGAGAAGAAGGAAGCTGAATAAGATTTGCCGAAATTGCGCCTTAGTAAAAAATGGCGCATTTCCGTCAAATATTTAATGATTGTCCTTCGGACAAGAGGCTTGCAGCCTCTAAGTTGAAATATTAGTACGAAAAAGGCCAGGCTGTCAAAAGCATGGCCTTTTTTGTGTCTGGAAATTTGGTAATTTTGCAAAACTTTTTACAATAAATGTCCCACACAACTTCCCACACCTCCGCCATCCTGTTGCTCGAAGACGGCTCCGTTCATTATGGTAAAGCATTTGGTAAAACAGGCACCACCACGGGTGAGATCTGTTTCAATACAGGGATGACCGGTTACCAGGAAGTATTCACTGATCCGAGTTATTATGGACAGGTATTGATCATGAACAGTGTACATATCGGCAATTATGGGGTGAAGGACAGCGATATTGAATCCGACAGTGTTAAGATCCGCGGACTGATCGGCCGCAACCTGGAGGAACAGTTCTCCCGCAAACAGGCCAAAGGCTCCCTGGATGAATACCTCAAGGCCAATAATATCGTCTGTATCGAAGGCGTGGACACCCGGGCCCTGGTTGCCCATGTCCGTGTCAAAGGGGCTATGAATTGCATTATCTCTTCCGAAATCACCGACCTGGATGCATTAAAGGCCCTATTGGCCAAGACCCCTTCCATGGACGGATTGGAGCTGGCTTCCGTTGTCAGCACGGAGAAAGAATATGAGTTGGGGGACCCCGGGTCCGGCATCCGCATCGCCGTACTGGACTATGGGGTCAAGCAGCACATTTTACAATGTATGGTAGAAAGGGGCGCCTATGTAAAGGTATTCCCCGCCAGGACGCCGCTGAGCAAACTCAGGGAGTTCAAACCACACGGTTATTTCCTTTCCAATGGCCCCGGCGATCCTGCGCCTATGGACTATGCTGTGCCGACCGTAAAGGAGATCCTGGCCGAGAAGAAGCCTTTATTCGGCATTTGTCTGGGACACCAGCTGCTGGCGCTGGCCAACGACATCCCTACGTTCAAGATGCACCATGGCCACCGGGGGCTCAACCATCCGGTGAAGAACCTGGTTACGGGCAGGTGCGAGATCACCACCCAGAACCATGGATTTGGCGTAGACCCCGTTGCTGTGAAAAAAGCGGCTAATATCGAGATCACCCATCTGAACCTGAACGATGAGTCCATTGAGGGGATCCGTTTGAAAGACCGTCCGGCCTTCTCCGTGCAATACCACCCGGAAGCTACTCCCGGACCGCACGACAGCCGTTATCTCTTCGACGATTTTATAGCGCTGATTAAAAAGCATCAATAAGTATGCAAATAGCTATCATCAACGGTCCCAATCTGAACCTGCTAGGCACCCGGGAGCCGGAGGTTTACGGCAGCCAGACCTTCGAACAATATTTTTCCGTCCTGAAGGAGAAATACCCTGCTATCGGGTTCACCTATTTCCAGAGCAATGTAGAAGGAGAGCTGATCAACGAATTGCAGCGGGTGGGCTTCTCCTATGATGGCATCATTTTGAACCCGGGTGGGTATACACATACTTCGGTAGCGATAGGGGATGCTATTGCGGCGATCAAGACACCGGTGATAGAGGTGCACATCAGCAATGTGCATGCGCGGGAAGAGTTCCGGAAGATCTCTCATGTGTCTGCCAAAGCAAAGGGTACTATCATGGGGTTGGGGCTGAAGGGATATGAACTGGCGGTTAATTACTTCTTATAGAAAGACCCGCATCATCAACGCAAAGCCCGTATCCTTGCGGGGATCATCCGTCTTCCGGATAATGTGCAGCCCGCTGGGGCTCCAGATCTTGAACACCTCTCCTTTTTTCCGGTTTGCGATCTCATGCTCAATCTGGGGTAACAGGACACCCCGGGCTATCCAACCCAGGTCTCCCTTGGTAGCTGCTTCTCCACCCATGGAATACGACTGTGCCATCTCTTCGAAGGTGGCTGAGCCATTCTTTATTCTCCCCAGGATTTTGTCACCGATGGAGTCCGCAATCCGGCGACGAAATACAGAGGTGTCGATAAAGATCTGCCCGACATGGTAGAATTCGTTGGGCGCCTTGGTCAGGATCTGCACCAGGAACCGGCCGCTCTTGTCTCCATAAGGGCCATATACTTTTTTCTCCTTCCCGTTGTAGGCCAGGCTATCGGCCAGGCTGTTAAAACCCCGGGTCTTCGTGACGACGATGGTATCGATCGTGAACCTTTTTTGCAGGATCTGCTTGGCGTACAGGACGGGATTGGGTGATTTCTCCAGTTCGGACTTTATTTGCGGAACGGTGAACTTTTTGGCCTGGGCTTGCATTTGGGCTATCATTTCCGCCTCCTGGGCCGGGGTAAGCTGTCGCTGCTGGCCCTGTGCCGGAGGCTGATTTTGCGTCTTTGACTGGGCCCGGGTCATCAGGCTGCTAAAAAGGAGGGAAATACCTATTATGAAAAGATGCTTCATATCTGTCAGTTGAGGGTGCAAATATCATAAATTGGAATGATTTTCGTTCTCTAATCAGGGAACCGGCCTGATCCGGGGATAAAACCAGTAACGATGCGGCGGATTATTTTCCTTTTCTCCTTGATTATCTTGCAGCTATGCGCCTTTCAGGGCCATGCTCAGTGGAAGGACTTTACGATCAGCCCTAAAGGGGATACCCTGAATTGTCTCGATCAACAGGATAGGAAGCAAGGCCGGTGGGTGAACCATTTCGATGAAGTGCGGGGAGAGCCTGGATTTGAAGAGGAGGGGGTCTATAAGAACGGTCGTAAAGAGGGGACCTGGCGGTTATATAGCCTGTCCGGCGACCTGATAGGCGTTGAATACTATAAATGGGGCAATAAGGATGGGGTCTGCCAATACTTTGGGATCAATGGGACCCTCTTGCGGGAAGAAGGCTGGAGAGCGTTGAATCCTGACAAACAATATGACACGCTGACGATAGAAGACATCGACCACCTGGATAAATATAAGACTGTCATCGTGAAGAATGAAGGGGTCGCCATCAAGGACGGCACCTGGAAATTCTACGATCCTACGACAGGTATGGTGGCCAGAACGGAGGTCTACACGCTGGGTAAACGGGAAACGCCTAAAAATACGGGGTCCACAGCCACTACGGCCCCTCCCAAGACCCAGACAAAACCCAAGGAAGTGCTGGATTTCGAAAAGAAAGCCGGAAAAAAGAAGGTGAAAGTGCAGAATGGCAGCGCGTTTTAAAGGCGAAAAAATTTCCGAAAGAATAGTACCTGGTAATCGATGCTGTTCCGCCAGTAAGCGCCATTGTGGCCTCCCGGACGCTCAGTATAGTCATGATCGATCTTTTTATCCAGTAGTTTTTGATGAAGACTGCGGTTGACAGTCAGGAAGAAGTCGCTGGTCCCGCAGTCGAAGATCAGCGCCAGCTGACCGTTCTGCAGGTCGTCCACTGCATGGACGACGGTATTATTTTCCCAGTTGGCCTTATTGGCTATGGTATCTCCCAGGTCTTTTTTTAGGCCCCAGTTATTGGGGAAAGGGCGGAAGTCCACGCCGCCGCTGGTGGCGCCTGCCGCTCCGAAAAGGTCTTTATGCCGGATGGCCAGGTACAAGGCACCGTGCCCACCCATGCTGAGACCGGTGATGGCCCGATGTCCCCGGTCGCTGAGCGTTGGGTAGTGGGTGTCGATATAAGGGATCAATTCTTTACTCATGAAGGTCTCATACCGGACCGAAGGATCGACGGGACTGTCGAAGTACCAGCTGTCGTAGCCGCCATCGGGGCATACGAAGAGAATACCCATTTCGTCCGCGTCCTGTTGCAGTTGCGGGGCCGTGGCGGGCCACTGGGCATAGCTGCCGCTATGTCCATGCAGCAGGTAGATGACAGGCCAGCGGGTGCCGGCGGCGGCATGCTGAGGACGGATGATGACACATTTGATGTCTTTATTCATCGCGGTGCTGTGTACGGCGATGGAGTCAGTTTGTGCGGAGCAGGCGGTGGCGAAGTATAAGAAGAAGAGGGGGAAGAGTCGTTTCATGCGGTCATTTTATCAGGTAAATATACGGCAATGTGCATATTTTCTATCCTGGCCGGTGACGCTAAATACTAAATTTGTTTTAGTGCCTCGCGATGGTGATAGCGAAAGGTAAGAAACCGTATTTATGAATTAAAAATTGAAATTTTATGGGACTGATTTATGCAGAAGTGGAATTGATCAATAACGTTGATATAATGGATGCCCGTCGCTACATGATCGGGGAAGAAGAGATCAGACGTATGCGCGTCACGATGCTCGTGGACAGCGGGTCTTTTATGATGGTCATTAATGAGACGATCAGGGAATACCTGGGCCTTCCTATCAAAGAAAAGGGGAGGGCAGTGCAGCTTGCCGATGGCAGTTGGGTGGAATATGATGTTGTGGGACCTATCGATGTCAGGTTTGCAGACAGGCAAGCTACCTGTAATGCTTTTGTTCTTCCGGGAGATTGCGAACCTTTGTTGGGCGCCATCCCTATGGAAGAGATGAATGTGATCATACATCCCAGCAGGCAGGAGTTGATAGTGCATCCTGCGTATCCCCGAAGTAATGCTTACAGATTGTAAGACGGACCACGGGTCCGTCGGCCGAAGGCCCATCATAAGATTCGAATGCCCGTAAAACCAGTTTACGGGCATTCGCTCTTTATGTTGATTGTCCTAAAAAGCTTTCTTCTCCTGTGCCTGTTGCATCGGATTATTCGTCTGCGGGATGCTGCGCAGCAACTGCTGTTTGGCCTTAAAGACCTGGAACTTGCTCTCGGTCGTTACGGCAGGCCAGCTGTTATTGCTTTCGTCGATATCAGCCGTCTCCCTGTTGGGGTCCAGCTTGATGCTCTGCACTTCTTTATCCTTGATGAACAGCTTGGTCAGATGGCCCTCATTCTTGCGCCAGACCTGGGCAGGAATGCGTTCGACCTCCTTACTGCCATCCTTGTAGGTCCACTCGATGATGATGGGCATCACCAGGCCGCCCTTATTGCTGAACTGCAGCTCATAGAATTGCTTGGATTTGACTTTTTCCCTGGTTGCATCATCCATCGGCTCGTCATACTGGGTGATGTGCTGCGCATATTTCGTCGTGTCATAAGGGATAATGCCGCGGGAATATTTCCAGTAGAAATCATGCAGGGCGGTGTCGGCGTCCGTTGCGAAGGTGATGCTCTTATCGTTGCGGTTACGCTCCTTGGATACATCCTGGGGGAATTTGCCATCCGGCAGGGGCTTGTCGATGCTTTTCATGATGGTAGTATCGACTTTAGCCGGGGGATGGTCCAGGTCGGCGGTAAAATGTTTGACACTATCCAGGGAGAGATCGACTGCGTCGATGCCATAGAACCAGCCACGCCAGAACCAGTCGAGGTTTTCAGCGCTGGCATCGTTCATGGTGCGGAAGAGGTCGGCCGGAGTGGGGTGTTTGAAAGCCCAGCGGCGGGCATATTCCTTAAAAGCATAATCGAACAGCTCACGGCCCATGATCGTCTCGCGAAGGATGTTGAGGCCCGTAGCGGGTTTGGTATAGGCGTTGGGACCGAAGTTGACGATGTTCTCCGAGTTGGTCATGATGGGCTCCAGCTGCTCTTTCGGCAGCTTCATATAATCCACAATAGCCCAGGCTGGCCCTTTTCCGCGAACGGGGAATTTATTATCCCAGAGCTCTTCGGTGAGGTATTCGACAAAAGAGTTAAGGCCTTCGTCCATCCAGGACCATTGTCTTTCGTCACTGTTGATGATCATGGGGAAGAAGTTGTGCCCTACTTCATGGATGACGACGCCCAACATACCGTATTTCGTCGCTTCGCTATAGGAGCCATCTTTTTCCGTCCTGCCGTAATTGAAGCAGATCATCGGGTATTCCATCCCGTTGGATGCTTCCACGCTCTGTGCGACGGGGTAGGGGAAGGGAATGGTAAAGTGGGAATAGGTCTTGATGGTATGGGCCACCGCCTTGGTCGAGAATTTCCGGTACAGGGGATAGGCTTCGGGGCCATAATAGCTCATACACATTACCTTTTTCCCTTCCACATAGGCGGGCATGGCGTCCATGACGAACCGGCGGCTGGAGCCCCAGGCGAAGTCACGTACGTTGTCAGCCTTGAAGATCCAGGTCTTTTTAGCTTTGTTCTTTTTTACTTCCGACGCTTTTGCTTCGGTGAGTGTAACGATCTCGATGGGCTCTTTGGAAGTCTGAGCCTGCTGCCAGCGGCCGAATTG
>Ga0310811_10001216_pt1 | contig 33048 bp, 33 predicted proteins | sample YCmetagenome_FD_207642 | JGI IMG/M metagenome (GOLD analysis project Ga0310811, IMG submission 207642) | Soil microbial communities from experimental microcosm in Duke University, North Carolina, United States - YC | ecosystem: Engineered > Artificial ecosystem > Soil microcosm > Unclassified ...
TTCTTCGACCTGGACCTCGGCTCCGCCGATGATCAGCAGCGTCTCATGGATGATGCCAACCTGAGTGTGACCCTTCAGGCCGGCTATGGCGCGCTGCAAGGCGACCGGCTCCAGCAATACGCGCTCCAGCGTTATGCCGCCCTCCACCTCGCCGAACAACTTCATCTCCCCGACCCGACCCAACAGGAAATCTCCGAGCATGTGCAGACGCTTCGCGCTTTCGCCGGCCAGGACGGCCAGTTCGACGCCAAGCGCTACGCCGATTTCCGCGACAGCCTCAAGACCAACCCGCGCCTCCGCGAGAGCGATGTGCTCCGCGTGCTCGCCGACGACGTCATCTACAACCGTGTTGAGAAACTTCTCTCCGGACCGGGCTACGTCCTGGCTTCCGACGTGAAAAACCAGCTCATCCGCGCCGACTCACTCTGGACCATCGCCGCCATCGACGTGGACTACACCAGCTTCACCCTCAAGATCGACCCTGCCGCCGCCGATCTCGAAAAATACTTTGAGGACAACTCCTTCCGCTACGAAATCCCCCCCAAAGTCAGTCTCGAGTATCTCAATTTCCCCGCCGCCGATTTCGTTTCCAAGGTCAATGTGACCGACGCCGAGGTGCGCGCCTATTACGACGCCAACCCCGCCCGCTTCCCGAAACCCGCCGACGCCAAGACGCCCTCGCTCATCACCCCGCCCGCCGGCCCCGATGCCGACTTCGCCGCTGTCCGCCCCCAGGTCGAAGCCGCCCTCAAGCTGGAACGCGCCCAGCGCCTCGCCGCCGAAACCGCCTCCGATGTTTCTGTCGCCCTCTACGAAGGCAAAGTGACCGCCGCCGGCCTCGATGCCTTCCTCGCGCCGCGAAAGCTCGTTCTGAAGTCAGCCGCTCCTTTCGACCACGACAACGTTCCGGCCGAACTCGCCGGCCCTCAAGTCGCCGACGAAGCCTTCAAGCTCGGTGCCGACAAACCCTTCTCCGACGTCGTCACCACTGCTAGCGGCGCCGCCATCTTGGTATGGAAAAACACCATTCCCGCCCGCAAGCCCGCCCTCGCCGAGGTCACGGCCCGCGTCACCGCCGACTACCTCGAAAACGAAAAGCGCAAACGCTTCGTTGATCTTGGTCGCAGCCTCCGCGAGACCCTGGAAGCCCGCCTCAAAGCCGGCGACACTCTCGACAAAGCCGTCGAGGCCGCCCGCGCGACCACCACCGCCAAGATCACGGTAAAGACCTGGCCGGCCTTCACCCTCGCGACCCCGCCCAAGGACATCGACTACTCGCTCTACGGCGCCATCGACACCCTGCAAAAAGGTGGTCTCTCCCAAATGGTGATTGCTGGCGACAAAGGCATCATCGCCTACGCCGTCGACAAAAAATTACCCGACCTCGATCCGACGAGCGCGAAGTATATCGAAACACGCGACAAAATCGCCAGTTACACAGCTTCGCGCGACTCCAGCGACGCCCTGCGCACGATCATTGACAACGAGCTCGCCAAGTCGGCCCCGGCGGTCGAGCAATAAGAGTTCCCGCCCGACGATTTTCAAAGCGGCCCCCGCGGGCCGCTTTTTTTTGCGGCCTATTTTTACGGGCGGAAGAAAGTGACTGGCCAAAACTTTCTTCGCATGGTGGGGTTTGCCCCGCATGCCCCTGTATCGCTACATCCCCGCCAAAGCTCCGTGCAAACTGTGCGGCGACGGATTCGAACACCGCCAGAGCGCCGGCGAGCCTTCACTCTCCGCCTGCCCCACCTGCGGACAGGCCGTTTCCCGCACCATGCCGCAGCCGGTCAACACCCCGAAAATCACGGCGCCCCTGTCCGTCTCCAGCGCCAAGCAAGCCGGCTTCACTGTGCTTAAGCGCACCTCCAACGGTGATTTCGAAAAACAATAATCGCCCTCTTTCGCCATCATCATGATCCGCCCGTCTGTGTTTTGTGCAGCCCTTGCGCTTGCCATCCTCCCCGTCGCTTTTGCCCAGGAAAAGCCCGCTTCCGTGCTCACGCTTCAGGAATGCGTGGACCGGGCACTCAATAAAAATTTCGATCTGCAAATCCAGCGCTTCTCGACCTTGAATGCACGCGACAACGTGATCGAGGCGGATGCCGGCTATGATCCCACCCTGCTCGTAAGCGGCAGCGCCGCAGGCAGCAAAGACACCAACGCTTCCCCGACCTCCACTTCCAGGCAAGATCAGGCCCGTCTGGCCGTCACCCAGAAGATCGTCACCGGTGCTTCGCTCACCGCCAGCACCGCACTGGATAGAAGCAGGGTCAGCCCCTACACCGCTCCGCCTTTCTACAATCCCGTCTACAACAGCGACGTTTCCCTTTCCATCAGGCAACCCTTGCTCCAAGGCGCCGGCGTCACCATCAACCGCGCCGCCATCGCCAGGGCCAAGCTTGGCGTCACCCTCGCCAACTATAATTTCAAAAGCGTCGTGCTCAACGTCGTCCGCAATGTCGAAGGCGCCTACTACAACCTGGCTTTCGCCCGCGAACAACTGAAGGTCTACCAGTTCAGTCTCGAAGTCGCCCAAAAGCTCCTCGACGAAAATGAATCCCGCCGCAAAACCGGCGTCGCCACCGATCTCGAGGTTCTGCAGTCGCAAGTCGGCGTGGCCAATGCCAACCGCAACATCCTCCTCGCCAAACAAACCGTCCGGGATAGCGAAGACGCCCTCACCCAGCTCATCGGCCAGTTCGAGTTCAACTCACCTGTCGGCACCGTTCGCCTCTCCGACGACCCCGTGCCCGGAGTTTCCTTCGATCACTCTTACGCCCTCGCACTCGTCAACCAGCCCGACTACGCCGCCGGAAAAGTATTCGCTGAACAACTGAAGCTCGACGCCGCCGTGGCAAAAAACAACCGCCTCCCCTCGCTCGATCTCGGCGGAGCCGTCGGCTACAACAGCAAGGATAGCGACTCCTACGGCAGCGCCGCCGGCAACGCCTGGTCCGGTGATTCCTACAACTGGCAGGTCGACCTCACGCTCACATTGCCATGGGGGTTGCGGGCCGAGCGCGCCCGCTACCGCGAGGCCCTCTCCACCTTGAGTCAACAGGAGTCGGCCCTCCGCCAGCTCGATCAAAGCATTCTCGTGCAGGTGCGCTCCGCCGTCCGTTCCGTCGATACAAACCGAGAAACCGTGAAGATATCCGGTCTCTCCACCCAGTTGAGCGAAAAACAATTCGAATTTGAAAAAGCCCGCTACGAAGCCGGCCTCTCCACCTTCCGTTTTGTGCAACAATCCCAGGCCGACCTGGACACCGCCCGCGTCAACGAACTTCAGGCACGCGTCAACCTGCGCCTTTCCCTCGCCGATCTTGCCCGTCTGGAAGGCAGCTCCCTTGATCGCTATAAGATCAAGCTTGAGGACTGATCCTCCGGCTCAGAACAAGTCAGCCACCGTCGCCGCCTCCGCCGCGAGCACGCGGTGCTCCGGCATCTGGGAGCGAAACCATGTCCGTTGTTTCTTCACCAGTCCGCGCGTATTTTTGGCGATCTCTCCGGGAAGCTCTGTTTCAGCCAATTCGCCATCCAGCACGGCCAGCGTTTCCCGATAACCGATCGCCCGCGCCGCGCTGAGATTTTTTTCCAACCCTGCCGCGCGTAGCCGCCGCACTTCATCCACCAATCCGGACGCCAGCATCGCATCGACGCGCTTTGCGATCCGCCCATTCAGCTCATCCGGCTCACGATCCAGTCGCGTGCAACACACCGCCCATTCGGAAAAAGGCCCCGGCTGTTGGGCAAATTCCGCCGCCATTCCCGCCAACGTGCGCCCCGACGCCCGGCAACGCTCCAAAGCCCGCGTCACCCGGCGCGGATTATCCACATCCAGCCCGCCCAGCCCGTCCGGATTCAATCGCTCCAGCTCCGCGACGAGCGCCGGCAGTCCTTCCGCCATCAGCTGAGCCGCGATCGCCGAGCGCAACTCCGGTGCCACCGCAACCGCGTCAGCTACCGGCGCAAAAAACGCCTTCAGGTAAAATCCGCTGCCACCCGCGACCAGCACCTTCCGACCGCGCGCCGCGATATCTGCCACCGCCGCCTGCGCCATCCTCACATAATCCGTGATATCCATGCCCTCATTCACTTCGCAAAGGTCGATGAGATGATGCGGCACCCGCGCGCGTTCCTCCGCAGCAGGCTTCGCCGTGCCGATGTCCATGCCCCGATAAAACAACAACGCATCACACGAAACGATCTCCGCGCCATTGGCCTCCGCCCAGCGCAACGCCAACTCGGTCTTGCCGACGGCTGTCGGCCCGGTGAGGACATGGATCATCTTGGACATGCGTTGCTTCATTCCTTCTCAGCCTTCATGACCTGTGCGAGACATTAGTTCTGTTACAGGCGGGTGACTTCCTTTCCGTAAACCGATTTTCGCCTCGCTCCGCATCACGCTAGCGATTCCAACCGAGCTACCACGTTGAAAATCGCCCTCGTCACCGAAACCTTTCCTCCGGAAATCAACGGGGTCGCCATGACCTTGGGGCACCTCGTCGAAGGCCTCGCGCAACGCGGTCACAACGTCACCGTTACCCGCCCCCGGCAAGGCAAAGCCGACCGGCCTCGAGCCGACGGCCTTTATGCCGAACTGCTTTGTCCCGGTGTGCCTATCCCCGGCTATACCATGCTCCGTGCGGGCCTGCCCGTGCGCGGTCGCCTGCTGCACGCATGGAGCACAGAGCGGCCCGACCTCGTCCACATCGCGACCGAGGGTCCGCTCGGCTACGCCGCGCTCTCCGCCGCCGGCAAGCTCGGGATCCCGATGAGCTCCAGTTTTCACACCAACTTCCACAGCTACAGCCAGCACTACGGCTTCTCTTTCCTAAATCGTCCCGCCCTTGCCTACCTCCGACACTTTCACAACCGCACGCACATCACCCTCTCGCCTACAGTAGAACTGAACGACGAACTGACCCGCGACGGTTTCCGAGGCATGCGCTTGCTCTCACGGGGAGTTAACACCGTCGTTTTTTCCCCCGCGCATCGCTCTGAAGCCCTCCGTCGCGAATGGGGCGCCGCTCCCGACGACCTTGTGGTCATTCACGTCAGCCGCCTCGCTGCCGAAAAAAATTACGCCCTTCTCATAGAAGCGTGGACCGCCATCCGGGCACAACACCCGCGCGCACGCTTCATCATGGCGAGCGACGGCCCGCTCCGAAAACAACTCCAGCGCCGCCACCCGTGGATTCATTTCACCGGCTTTCTTTCACGCGCCGAACTCGCACGCCACTACGCCTCCGCCGACCTGTTTCTCTATCCCAGTCTTACCGAAACCTTTGGTAACGTCCTCACCGAATCGATGGCCAGCGGTCTCGCCGTCGTCGCCTTCAACTACGCCGCCGCCGCCCGTTATCTCCATGCCGGCGAAAACGGCATTCCCGTTCCACTCGATGATCGCAACGCCTTCACGGCTGCTTCCCTGCAACTCGCCGGTGACGCCACTCTCCGCCATCGTCTCGCCACCGCCGCCCGGCAGACCGCCGAGGATATTTCATGGACTCACGTGATCGATGGTTTTGAACGGGACCTCCTCGAAGTTGCCAGTCTGCCGCCTGCCGATCGTTTGACCGTGTCAACCGTCTGATCGCCCCCTAGCCTACTGCTGTGGTAAAAACCCGGTTCATCTTCAACCCCAACTCGGGCCACAACTCCCGCAATCCAGCCTTGCTGGAACGCACGCGGACCTTCATTCGCGACCGGATTCCGCATGCCGAGCTCGCCCTGACTTCACACCCTCGCCACGCCACCGAGCTCGCCAGACAAGCGGTTGCTGACGGCTGCGAACTCGTGGTCGCCGTCGGCGGCGACGGCACGCTCAACGAAGTCGCCGCCGCCCTCGTAGGCACAGGCTCCGCCCTCGGCCTCGTTCCCTGTGGTTCAGGCAACGGCCTCGGCCGCCATCTCGGCATTCCCGGACCGGGGAAAGGCGCCTTTCGCACGTTGCTCAACGGCCATGTCCGCACCATCGATACCGGCACGGCCAACGGCATTCCGTTTTTTAATGTCATGGGCCTCGGCTTCGATGCCGAGATAAGCAATCGCTTCAACCGGCTCACTCGGCGCGGCCTGCCATCCTACATCAAGACAACGTGCTCCGCCTTCTTCGGCTACCGGACCGGCACCTATCGGATTCACAACGGCGCCGCCTCCCTCACAACCCCTGCTTTCATGGTCACCGTCGCCAACTCCGACCAATACGGAAACGACTGCTTCATCGCCCCGGGAGCCCGCATTGATGACGGCCTCCTTGACCTCACCGTCATTAAACAAGCAACCCTGTTAAATTCCCTGCCGCTCGCCATCCGCCTCTTTGCGAAACGCATCGACGGCAGCAAGGCCGCGGTCCGCCTCCAAGGCGCACGCTTCACCATCGAACGCGCCTCCCCCGGCCTCATTCACACCGACGGTGAAACCCACGAGACCGGCGCCATCGTGGACATCATCGTCCGTCCACGCAGCCTGCGCATCATGGTGCCGGCGGTTCCCTCCGCTGCGTAACGTTTGCGCAACGAATCGGCCCGCCCCCTAGTCGCCACCCTCCCTTTTTGCTACCCTCGCCCCATGGAGCCCAAACCGCTCAAATTCAAGACGATCATCATTTCAGACGTCCACCTCGGCACCGCTGACTGCAAGATCCGAGAGGTGAATCATTTTCTCAAATACACCCATTGCGAAAAACTGATCCTGAACGGTGACATCATCGACGGCTGGCGGCTCAAACAAACCGGCCACTGGCCCAAGTCCCACACGCGTTTTATCCGGCTCATTCTCAAGAAACTCGAAAAACGGGACACCGAGGTCATTTACCTGCGCGGCAATCACGACGACGTCCTCTCCAAGTTTCTCCCCCTTGATTTTGAAAACCTGAAGATAGTCGAGGATTACGTCCATGAAGGCGTGCGCGGGCGCTACTTTGTGCTGCACGGCGACGTATTCGACACCATCACCAAAAACTTCGTCTTCCTCGCTTACATCGGCGACTGGGGCTATCGCGCCCTCATGCGGCTCAACCGCCTCTACAACTATTTCCGCGCGTGGCAGGGCAAGGAATACTACTCGCTCAGCAAGGCCATCAAAGCCCGCGTCAAACAAGCGGTCAGCCATGTTTCCAATTTCGAAGAGCACATCGTCAAACTCGCCCAAAGCCGCGACTGCGTCGGCGTGATGTGCGGCCATATTCACACCGCCGCGGACAAGATGTTCGGCAACGTCCACTATTTGAATTCGGGCGACTGGGTCGAATCACTGACGGCCATCGTCGAGCATGCCGACGGGCGCTTCGAACTCATCGAATTCGCCGACTTCCGAAAGACCTTTCCACTGGAGGAAGAGACTCCCGAAGCCGGCGAAATACCCGCTTCCACAGAGGCCGGGCCCAAGGTTCAGGCCGGCTGACCCGCGCTCTGCCGCAGTATGGTCGACAGGCTACGTTTTAGTGACAAGTGAGCATCGCACTTGGCACGACGGCTGCATTGTGCATAGTAACTCACGTTTCAATGAACCGGACCCACAAACATCTTCACGGCTACACCAGCACTTCGATCACGAAGGCTGTTGCGATTTGCTGCGCACAGATGCGTCCGGCTGTCGCGCAACAACGTTGGTCCAAATCCAACCTCGGCGCGGGCTCTCAGGCCTAAACCTCCGTCTCAACGGAATAAAGTTTAGCTAATCCTGATGAAGCCCGGAGGCCACAAGCCCCAGGAAGCCACTGCGTATTCCTTACCACACCAAAACCATTCTCATTTTCCATTTTTGCCATGAACACGATCATCACACCGCTGAATCCCGCCAGTCCCAGCACCCGCAGCCCACACGCCACGGCCAAGGCCGTTGCCGCCCGGAAGCCGCACTACGACTGCCGCGAACAAGGCGACAGCCTGAAAGTCATCGTCTACGTGCCCGGCGTGGACGCGTCAGGGGTGGAGATCACCACGCGTGGCCCGGACCTCACCGTCACCGCGAGGAAGGCCCACTTCGTGCGCGTCAACTGGCAGTCGCTGCACCTCGAAGGTGCGCAGCGCGATTACCAGCTCCGGCTGCGGCTGGGCCACGGTCTGGACTATGCCGCCCTGCAGGCGGAAATCCGGGACGGCGTGCTCACTCTCACCCTGCCCAAAAAGCAGCCCGAGAAGCTCCCCGCCGGCCACGACCGTCTTCGACAAGTCGCGTAAGGCTTGAATTACGGCTACTTCCACCGCATCCGCCGTGCGGGGAAGTAGCATTTCTAATTAATTTTTTCATCTATGTTTAATCGGGTTGTGAAACGACCTGATCAGATGCTTAGTTTTCATCCACCCCGTTACCCCCATGTTCGATCACGCCCCCACCCCCGCCCCAAAATCAGAACAAGTCTTCACGTTGGACGCGTCTTCCTTTGACGTGCAGTGGGGCAAGCCCGTCTTCCGCGCGCCCGACCTGCCAACGCGCTTCAACGTCTCTGCCCAGATTCCTTTCACGCCGCTGCGCGTGACGGAAATGCGCAAGACCAAGTAACTGCGGGTCACGAAACCGCACGAGCCTCCCCGAGGCTGCGCGGTTTCTCGGTGCTTACTTTTTAATCAGGCTGAAAATTTTCTGGGCCAGTGGATTTTCCAAAATGGAAGGATTCGCGCGCATAGCGCCCTCTTCCTTCGACATCAACTTGAAGCTCTGGTTGATCACTTGGTCGCAAACATAGGTGTCGATATCCGCGAGGCTTTTGCCACCGGCCAATGACGCAAGCGGGCCGGCGGACGCAAGCAATGCCTTGGCCTTCTCTTCCACCCCGGCCGACGAAACCGCCTGCTTGACAACTGGCAGCAGCTTCTCACGCAACGCCGGCCCCATCGTCTTTTGCAAGTATTGGGTGCCGCCGGCGGGCGCTTTCAAAAGCGCGGCCTTGGCATCCTCGATCTTCACATCCTTGAAGGTCGTGCGCATCAACTCGGCCGCCTGAGGGGCGACCTTGGCAACCGCCGCGTTCAACGCGCTGGTCATGCTGTCCGCCTGCCCCGCGCTCCCCGAAGCAGTCTCGAGCTTCGCCAGAGCCGCGGGCGGCGAAACCTTGAGCGCGTCCGGCTGGACGAGTTTTCCCAACGTAGATTCCAGGACGGTTCCCAATCCGCTCTTTAGGCCGGCGGCCAAATCAGAATTGGAAAATGCCGCCAGTGCCGACGCGGCCGAAGCCGCAGTGGTGGTCGTGTCTGCGGCAAAAGCAGCCGAAGCCATCGACATGGCCGCGCAAAAGAAGAAGGAACGGGAGATGAGGTTCATGTGAAAACCGTGCCTTTCGGCACTGCATCCGGCAAGTCCGAGTCACCCGTTTATTTCTCCGGCACCAGCCAGCGCAGGCCCGCCCGCCCGCCCGGCTCCTGGGCAAGCACTTCACCCAACCAAGGATTCATCGGCATGAGTTCGCGGTCTATTTGCCACGGTGGATTGATGACCACGAGGCCGCTGCCTTTCATTTTCAACGAATGCTCGGGGCCCGCGATCGTGAGCTCGTGCATAAATGTCGGCGGCAGGTTCAACGCGATCAGTTCGTTGAAAAACAAATCCACACGCGCCCGTTCCGTGACGGGATACCAAATCGCAAACACCGCCGAAGGCATCCGGCTCAAACCGTCGGCCACCGTCTTTACGATCTGGGAAAACTCATCCTTCGACTCGAATGGCGGATCGATCAGCACCAGCGCACGCTTTTCCGGCGGAGGCAGCTGCCCGCGCAGTCCGGCGTAGCCGTCGGCCGACTGCACGCCCACACCGCCCGAACGCGCGAATTCCGCGCGTAATGCCGAAGCCTCCGTCGGTTGTTTTTCGAACAGAGCCATCCGGTCCTGCGGGCGCATCAACATGCGCACCAAGCGCGGCGAGCCCGGATAAAAACGCGGCTGCGGATCCAGATTCCCGAGCTTCTTGTCGTAATCGCGCACCAGAGCGACGTAGTCCGCGAGAAGCTCCGGAACCTTCGGACGGTTCCATAGCCGGCCGATGCCATCGGGCCATTCGGCTTTGCGTTCCAGCGTGTCGCCTCGCGCGGCAGTCTCGAGGTCGTAACGCCCGCGCCCCGCGTGCGTGTCGACATATAAAAACCCTTTGGTCTTCCGCTGCATCGCGCGCACGAGTCGCACGAGAACGGCATGTTTCAGCACGTCGGCAAAGTTGCCCGCGTGGTAATGGTGACGGTAGTTCAAGCGACAGGAACTTTCACCACGGTTTTGCGGACCAGGGCGGGCGTGCCAACCGCCAGCGACGGCTTGTGCGCATCGACCGGAAAAAACACCGCAGCCTCGCCCGTCTTCATTCTCAGCACGGAGCCCTCGGCAAACGTCTGGTAAAACAAAAGATCCTTCCCCGGGGTGAAATCCTCCGCCACCTGGAGTCGCTTCACATCGGTCACCTCCATGAGTTCGTCGCCCAGAATGATCGCCTGCACATCGATGTAGGCGAGGTGTGACTCCCACTTTCCCTCGGCACGTGGCTTGGTGTTGTAGGCCTGCTCAAGCGCGAATACGCCCCCGCCCAACTCAACTCGCTCGGTTTGTCCCGGCTCCACCGCATGAAGCCGCTGAAAGCCCGCCGTCCCCGGGCTCAAACACTCTTCAATATAGGCAAACGCCCGCTGAAATGCCGGAGTCGTTGCGAGCTGTGCATGCAGGGTCTCGAGAGATCCAAAAAGCGCCATGGCGTGACTCCAACCCGCCTCGCCTCACGCTGGCAAGTGCCGAAACGCCCTGCTTGCGACCTCATTCCGCCAACCGTTAGCTATCCGCCGTGATCAAACTCCTGCGTGCGCCCGTTTACCTTGTGTTACTCGCAGCCCTACCCCTCTGCGCGGCCAGTCGCGGCTTCGAAGGCAAGTTTCAGCTTCGTATTCAAGACACGGATGGCACGCGCGTCGTGTCTGGGGCGATGAAGCCGGATTTCATGCGTATGGAGATTCCGTCCGGTTCCACCGGAAACATCATAGCCTTGGCGGACTTCGTTGGCGGAGAGGTTGCCTTTCTTTTACCCGGCCAGGCGTTTTACGCCACGATGCCCGTTCGCGACGCGGTCGGAAAACTAGGCGAAGTCCGTCGCAACCAGAGCCGGGCCATGCTGCACAAGACCACCGAAACGGTCGTTTTACTCGAGCAAACCTGCATCAAATACATCGCCAAGGACAAGGACGGCACCACGGAAATCTGGGTGGCTCCGGGCCTCGCATCGCAACGTGCCGCCACCGTCTTTCAATCGCTTGCGTGCAACACACCGGAACGTGACTTGATCACCCAAGGAGGCATGCCTCTGCGGATAATCGGCAAGTCTCCCGCTGGTGCCGTCAACTTCCGCATGGATGTCGTTTCCCTGGAAAAACTATCGTTGGCCGACAGTGTGTTCCTGCCGCCGGCCGGTTGCCGCAAACTCGATCTCGGAAATCTTTCCACCCTGCTTGGACCTTGACCTCACGGTTTCACGGTGATGGTCGGCTTGGAAAATAAACCCGGTGTGATCACGGGATTAGCATCAATCTGATCGAGAATGGTTTCGTAACGCACCCGCCCTCCCGCCTTCTCTGTTATGCGATGGGCCAGCATGATTCCGTTTACCGGGCTGAAATCGCTGTAATCCGTTGCCACGATTTCGGGTCCTCGCGGCCCGGATTTAACCACCTCGTGACGGATCAGAAAGTAAGTGAAGCGATCCAGATAGATAAAGGATGTCTCCGTGAAATTTTCGATCACGATCAGCTTGAACACCGGCTTGCCGTCGATCTCGGTCTCACCCGCATAATCCAGCGATATTTGCCGCCCTCCCCTCAACACCAGCGGATCATCAAAATCGGCATCCGCGCTGAAGGCGCGGGCGGCCACCGCACCCATCACGTGGACCAAGCCGTTCTTCGAATCCACCAACCACGGCGGATTCGCACCGTCATAACCCTGCGTCAACACACGCCCGTTGGACGTTGTTTCTGTCCGGATCAAATTAGGACGCGCCGCCCACATCACAAAATGAAGCTCCTCGCCTCCGATCTTGGTGACGCCTGTCGCCTTCAACGACTTCAACGCCAGCAATTGCTGGCGCCCGCCGATAGACTCCAGATGTATTCTCGCCAAATCGTCGGAAAAATCCGCGCGCAACGAAGCGCACCCTGTGAAAAATAACGCGATAAACAGTGGATTCAAAAGGCGCCGCACACCCCTATCTCCACACCAATCCAGCGCGGCGACAAGCCCATCTCCGTTTCCGCTGGCGAAAACCGCAGCCTCCAGATTGAGTGACGACCTATGGCGATGGAGTTCGGTTGGTGGGACAAAACCCCGGAAGACGGCAAATACCAGATCTGTGTGCGCATCCACGGCGGCAAAGCCGAGTGGACGCGCAAGCAGGGTCACCACACGTCATGGGAAACCCACCCTCCGACTGAAAAAGACTGGGACAAACTCCACGAAGAAGCCAGCCGACGCGTCCCCCGCCGCCTAATCTCGCCCAAGCAATTCGCGGAGATAGAGACCCTGCGCAATAAACCCGTTTTTATTTCGAAGCCTTCCCGGCCCGGACCGACCAGATAAACTTGAACGCCCGCGTAAACTCGCGCGGCCGCTCCACGATCCCGCGCGAGATCTCTTCGACGGTAAACCACGCGCCCGTCTCCACCTCCGCCGGATGCAGCGTGAACGGGCCTTCGCTTTCCAACTGGTAAACCCGCACGAATTCCCAGCCGGTTTCCCGCCGGGAATCGATTTTAAACAATTCCCGCAGCCCGTGTTCCGGCAGCACCACGAGTCCGATTTCCTCGCCCAGCTCCCGCACGACCGCCGCCTCATAGCCTTCGCCGCTGTCGAGATGCCCCGAACACGAAGAGTCCCAACAGCCCGGCGACGTATCCTTTAACATCGACCGCTTTTGCAGAAACACCCGGCCGTCCCGGCCAAACACCAGCGCGTGCACCGCCCTGTGCTGCAACTTCTTCGCATGCACTTCCCTGCGCGTGGCCTGACCGATGACTTCATCACGATCATTCACCACGTCGAACACCTCGTCGTCCCGCTGAGCTTTTAAAGCTGTCTCCATGTTTTTGTTGTCGCTTCAAAAGAAGCGTGCCCTTTCGTGGTCAAAACCGCCTCAAAGTTCCATGCCTAAAATCGACGTCAACAAGGTAGCAGAAATCCTCAAGAAAAACGAAATCGAGCCCGCGCTCCTGCGCCAGATCGTCGAAGAGATGAACATCATCGCCCAGCCCGAAGTGGACGAGGAAAAGCCACCCGCCGTCAAAAAGCAGTTCGCCATCCTTATTTCCGACCCTGACGGCCGCCTCCCCGAGGGCAACGATTTCGCCGGCTGGGTGCTCCAGATCCCGGAAAACGAAAGCGTGCTCACCACACAGGATCGCATCTTCAAGGCGGTCTACGAATTCAACACCACTAAGAAGGGCCGTCTCATGCCCGCTAAGACCGTCGGCGAAGCCCTCGAAAACGTCCCCGCCAAGCATTTCAAGGAAGCCGGTGTCTTCGTAAAGACCAAGACTCCCGTCCTCATGCTGAAGACGGATAATGAAATTCCGACCGACGAAGCCAAGGGCAAGGACGCCCGCCGCCACCGCTTGGAATAACGGTTTACTCCGCCGGCACGTAAGGCGCGGGGTCCAGCCCGCGCGCCTTCAGCGCTTCCGCCAGCGCCCGGGTGTCCAGTTTCGCGCCCGGTCTCACCCCGTGCGCCGAAAACCAGCCTTGGTTCATCTCCAAGGCATATTGCAGCTCCTTGCTCCGCGAGCGCACCGGCGTCTCGTCGAAGGGATACATCGGATAGATTTCCTGCAGCACACCCTGTGCATCGAAAAATCCCACGTCCAGCGGAGTCGGCGTGTCGCGCATCCAGAAACTCTGCTGCTGCGGCTTCTCGTAAACGAAGATCATGCCCTGTTCCGGCTTCAGGTCGCGCCGCCCCATCAAGCCGTGTTGCATCTCCTGCATGCCGACCGCGATTTCCATCTGCACGGTCTGGTCGCCCACTTTGATCGCGAAATAATCATCCACCGTTTTCGGCGCCGCCGCGCGCTGCGGCGCATCGCCCCGTCCGCAGCCGGTCACGGCCAGCAAGGCGACGGAAACCGCCAGCAGACGAAGGAACGAAGAAACCGGATTTGCGTTTTTCACGGACTGGCTGAGTAGTCATCCTTCAGGCAAATACAACTTCATCGTGGCACGCACCGACACCGCCCTCCTCCTCTACGCCGATACCAGCCGCAGCGCCGACATGCTCTATTTCGGCCGCTTCAGCGCTCCCGACCCGTTCATCGCCCTGCGCGTGCGTGGCAAAAAAATCGCCGTCTTCAACGCCCTCGAATTCGGTCGTGCCCGCAAATCCTCCGGCTTCGACACCGTCCTTCCGTTGGAGCCATGGCTGAAAAAAGCCCGTGAGCACCACCCCGATGCCAAACCCGGCGCCGCCGAGGTCATCGCCCTGCTCGCACGCCACTATAAACTCGGCACCTTCGATATCGGCTACGATTTCCCCGTCGGACTCGCCGACCGCCTGCGCACCCTCGGACTGAAACTCACGCCCGTCCCCGCGCTCTTCCCCGAACGCGAAATCAAAACCGCCGCCGAAGCCGCCGCGCTCCGCGAAGGCAACCGTTGCAGCGCCCTCGGCATCGCCGCCGCCGAACAGGTCCTCCGCGCAAGCAAGATAAAAGCCGGCAAACTCGTCTATCGCGGCGAGCTCCTTACTTCCGAAAAACTTAAGACTGCCATCGAGATCGCCTGCCTGGAAGCCGGCGCCGTCTCTGCGGATACCATCGCCGCCGGCGGCGACCAAGCCTGCGACCCGCACGAACGCGGCCACGGCCCGCTTCGCGCCAACGAACTCATCATCGTCGATGTTTTCCCCCGCGTGACCGCCACCGGTTACCACGGCGACATGACACGCACCTTCCTCAAGGGTCGCGCCAGTGAGGCCCAGCACAATCTAGTCGCCGCCGTGCGCGCGGCCCAGCTCGCCGCGCTTCACGTCGTCCGCGCCGGCGTCAACGGCCGCCACGTCCACCAACAGTGCCTCGATATCTTCGCCCGCCACGGCTACGAGACGAAGCATACACCCAAGGGCTCCGTCGGCTTCTTCCACGGCACCGGCCACGGACTCGGCCTCGAAGTGCACGAAACTCCCCGCCTGTCGGCCGTCGATTACATCCTCAAGAAAGGCTCCGTCGTCACCGTGGAGCCGGGTCTTTATTATCCCGGACTCGGCGGCTGTCGCATCGAGGACGTCGTGCAAGTCACCGATGGCAAACCCAAGCTGCTGTCCTCGTTTCACTACGACTGGGAGTTGCGCTGATCATGCCCGAACTCGCCGAGGTTGATTTCTTCCGCAAGCGCTGGAACCCCGGTCTCGGCCACAAAATCGAGCGCGTCCTCGTGCACGAAAAAGCCGGCATCTTCAAAACCTGCGATCCCGCTCTTCTCAAAAAACACCTGACTGGCGCCAGTCTGCGTTCATCCGAAACCGCCGCCAAGCAGATGCTCTTCCGCGCCGGCGATGATCTCTGGCTCGGCATCCATCTCGGCATGACCGGCGAACTCTCCGTGCAGCCCGCCAACTACGTTCCTCTTAAACGCGATCACCTCGTTCTCATACAGCACGACCGCGCGCTCGTGTTTGCCGATTTTCGGATGTTTGGCCGTGTGCAGTTTCACGTCGGCTCCGCCGCTCCCGACTGGTGGACCGACATCGCGCCCGCCGTCCTTTCGCCTGCGTTTACCACCGAAGTTGTCGCCGCCTTCTTAAAACGTCGTGCCCGCACGCCCATCAAAGCCGTGCTGCTCATGCAGGAACGCTTCCCCGGCATCGGCAACTGGATGGCCGACGAAATTCTCTGGCGCGCCGCCCTTCACCCCAAACGTCTTGCCGGCTCGCTCACTCCATCCGAAATCAAAACCCTCCATCGCGAAACCCGCTGGGTGGCCGAACACGCCTTTAAAATTATCGGCGACGCCGATTCTCCCACCCTCGTCGATCCTCCCAAAACCTGGCTCTTTCCGCACCGCTGGGAAAACGGTGGCCAATGCCCGAAAACCGGCGCACTTCTCGTGCGCGAAGAAGTCGGCGGACGCACCACCTGCTGGTCGCCCGCCCGCCAAAAACTTCGCTGATCATGGCCTCATCCAAACAACGTCTCGACGAACTTCTCGTCACCCGTGGGCTCGCCGAAACGCGTTCGCAGGCCAAGGCGTTGATCATGTCCGGTCGAGTTCTTCACGGCACCACCCGCCTCGACAAACCCGGCAAGGAATTTCCCGGCGACATCGAACTCGTCGTCGAACAACCACCGCGCTTCGTCTCCCGCGGCGGGGAAAAGCTTCAGGGCTTTATTGATCGATTCTCTCTCGATCTGCGAGGGGCGCACCTCCTCGATGTCGGCGCTTCCACCGGCGGCTTCACCGACTGCGCGCTCCAAGCCGGAGCCGTCGACGCCGTGTGTGTGGACGTGGGCCGCGCTCAGCTTCACCCGAAGCTCCAAAACGATCCCCGCGTCACCAACCTCGAAAAAATCAACGCCCGCCACCTTCAGCCCGGCGATCTTCCCCGCGCCACATTCGACGCCATCGTGATGGACCTGTCGTTTATCTCGCTCAAAAGCGTGCTCCCCGCCGTGTGGCCTTTTCTCGCCGCCGGCGGTGTGCTCGTCGCCCTCGTGAAACCACAATTTGAGGCCGGCAAAGCCGAGGTGGACAAAGGTCGCGGTATCATCCGAGACGCCGCCGTGCAGGACGCGATCCTTGCCGACATCCAAGCCTTCGCGCTTGCCGAACTTCCCGGCTCGATCCTCATCGGCACCATGGACTCCCCCATTACCGGCACCGACGGCAACCGTGAGTTTTTGCTGGGATTGCGTAAACGGGTTTTATCCGCGTAATTCCCGTTCACATCCATGACGCCCATCCGCCATCTCGCCTTTGTCGTCAATGAGCAGAAAATCGGCGCCCCCGAACTGGCGGCGGACCTGATTGCGCTCGCGACCAAAGCCGGCGTCACCGTCAAACACACGCACACTTTCCCCATACCCGTCGGATTTCTTAAAGAACAAGACGCCTGTTGCGCCATCGGTGGAGACGGCACCCTGTTGGGAGTCGCCCGCGAAGCCGCTCGTGAGCAGGTCCCCATCATCGGCATCAACCGTGGAAGCCTCGGCTTCCTCACGACCTTCTCTGCTGACGAAGCCCGTCATCAGTTTACCGCCCTCCTTACCGGCGCGTTTCAACTCACCTACCGCACAATGCTCGAATGTTCGACCGGCCCCGGTCAACATGACCTCGCGCTCAACGACGTGCTCATCAAGGAAGAGGTCAACTCGCGCATCGTCCGACTCGAGGTATGGGCCGATGAAGAGCTCATCACCGACTATTATTGTGATGGTCTCATTTTTTCTACGCCCACCGGATCGACCGCTTACAACCTTTCCGCCGGCGGTCCGCTCATTCACCCGAGCGCCGACGTCATTGCGATGACACCCATCTGCCCGCATACATTGAGCAACCGCTCGATCATCTTCCGCGAAGGCGTGAAGCTGCGCATCTACAACTGCAACGCCGACTCCCGCCTGCTGGTTGCCATGGACGGCCAGCGCGACCTGAAGGTCTGCGCCGATTCGCCCGTGGAAATAGCCGCGGCCGCCCAGCGCCTGCCCTTGGCGCAACGTCTCGGTTACTCCCACTTCGAAGTCGTGCGCGCCAAGCTCAAATGGAGCGGCGGCCTCGCCGAACGCAGCGGCCCCAAGGCCTGATCATTTTAACACCGGCTTTACCACGAGCTGGGTGCGCTGTTCACGCGTGAAACGCTTTTGGGCAAACACCTGCAGATCCGCAATGCTCACACCATCGATTTGGCCGTCGTAGAATTTCGCATCGTCCGCCGGCTGACCGTAAAGCGCGTTCAAACCGGCGTGCATTGCCCGGGCCGCGTTCGTTTGAAGTCCCATGCGCCGCGCGGCTTTCAGACGTATCTGGCAGCGCTTTAATTCATCCGCGGTCACATCGCCCGCCTGCACACGGACGATTTCCGCATCAATCTCGCGCAGCACTTCGTCAGCCGTGGCCGGAGCCGTTCCAGCGTAGAATGTAAACATGCCGGCATCGATCCCCGTCACCCGGCTTGAACGCACAAAATACGCCAGCCCCTTCTCTTCACGCACACGTTCGAAGAGTCGCGATGACATGCCGCTGAACAACTCGTCGGCAACCTCTCCAATGTAGTAATCTTTGTCCAAAAGCCCGGGTCCGGGAAACGATTGAAACACCACCGCCTGCTCGCGCGGCTGGTTCTCGATGAAATCGCCGACCTCCGCAGGTTTGGTAAACTTCGCCGCGCGCACGGGTGGTTTCCCCTTGGGCAGACGCGCCAAAAACGCCCTCAATTTGGGAAGGAGGACCTTCGGCTCGAAGTCCCCCGTCGCCACCAACACCACATTGCCCGCCACGCCGATGCGCTTCCAGAGCGCGGCAAGGTCAGCAGGCTTCAGCGCGGTGAGACCCTCGATCGTGCCATGGGCATCGATGGCAAACGGATGCGCGCCAAAGAATTTTTTTCGCACGAGCTTGCGGCCCACCGTGACCACATCGTCGGCGTCCTGTTGTAATGCGGCCACCTGGGCATCGCGTTCGATCTCAAACGTGGTCTTCTTAAAAACAGGTGCGAGCACGGCTTCACCCAGCAGGCCAAGCGCACGGTCCACGTCGCTTGGCAGCACTTCGACCGCCAGCCCAAAGCTGTTGTTACCGGAAAACGGATAAAAAGAGCCGCCCACTTCCTCGATGAACTTTGCCACCTCGGCGGCGGCCCGGCGCTTCGTGTCTTTGGTGAGCAACGTGGCGAGAAGCGCGGTGGCGCCTCGCAGGCCGGGCAATTCGTGCATCGGGCCGCCTTCGAGCAGAAGACGCAGATGAAGATTCGGCAGGCGCGAATCGGGCTTGGCCAGCAAACGTGATCCATTCGGCAGCGTTTGTTGCGAAAATGGAAGCGTCGCGCCTTCGGTCTTCCGCAAGGCTTTTTTCACAGCTGGAACGAGCTTCGGATTAAGGGAAACCTCCGTCAGACGTGAAGGCACCAGATAGGTTTTCAGAACGCGACGCAGTCCGGTATTGGTCACACGGACCAATTGTTCAAAATAGGTTTTACTGAAACCAAGATCGCCCACCACCACCTCGGCGACACCGAGGCGTGAAGCCTGACCGGACATGGTCTTGCGGGTATTGATCTCACCCACGACAAGTTGGCGAATCGCCTTGCGGATCTGCGCCGGGGTGAAACCGCGCGCGGCCACGCGGACGAGCTCACGATGGATCTCGGCCGCCGCCGCCTCGCGCTTGGCCGGATCGCAGGTGAATGAAATATAAAACAAGCCCGCGCTGCCTGGATTCCAGCAACTCGCATCGATGGAGTGCACGAGGCGTTTTTTCTCACGAAGCGCCTGCCACAGGACCGAGCTGTCCCCGTGCCCGAGCAGTGTGCCCAACAGGTCGAGCGCAGGGGCATCTTCATGGGTAAGCCCGGGTATCTGCCACGCGAGCCCCGCACGGGTCAGCTCAACTTCTTCGTAGCGATGCTGGGCACGCGGCGCGAGTTGAGTCGGTTCGTCCGGCACCAACACAGGAGCGAGACGGGCGCGTGGAGCCGAACCGAAATGCTGCTCGACCAGCGCGCGCACAGCCGCGACGTCCACGTCGCCCGCGATGACCACGACAAGGTTGTTGGGCACATAACGAGCCTGATAATACGCCATCAGATCTTCGCGGCCCACATTCGAAAAAACATCCCGATGCCCGATGATCGGATAACGATACGGATGCTCGCGAAACGCCGTGCTGAAAAGCGCCTCTCCCAGACGGTCGTCAGGATCGTCCTGACACATCGCGATCTCACGGAGAATAACGTCCTTTTCGCGCGCCACTTCATCGGCCGGCAATGAGGAGTGCAGCACCGCATCCGCAAGAATATCGATCGCCACGCCCACATGTTCGGATGGCAGATCGATGTAGTAGACCGTGCGGTCAAACGTCGTGTAGGCGTTGATGTTACCGCCGTGCGCCTGGACCGTAGTGGAGATTTCACGACCCGCCCGGCGTGTCGTCCCCTTGAAAAGCATATGCTCCAGATAATGCGAAAGCCCCGCTCCGAGCTGCGTGTTTTCGTGGATACTGCCCGTCTTCGCCCACACTTGCACGGAGGCGACCGGCGCAGAGGCGTCTTGCTGGACCAGTAGCACCAGGCCGTTTGGCAACACCATGCGCTCGGGAGGCCGGCACCAAAAGGACTCAAGGAGTCTCAGATCGGAAAAAGACGAGGCAGTGGATTTGGGCATGAATAAACGTTTTTTGAATCCGACGACGGAAAACAGTGAAGTGCACTGTCCGGACACAGGCCTAGTTAAAGGCATTCCAGCGGTTATATCCGCGAAGTTTGCGAGAGGCCGGGCTTACGCGGGGTTTGTGGCAAGAAGGGTTTTACGAATGCGTCTTCAAACGTATAAATCTCCGCAAAGTCCTCACGTTTATCCTTATCCGTTTTACTGAACACGTTGTATTCGATAAGATTAAAGACCATGTCGCCGAAATCGCCACAACTGCGCACTCCCCATGACGAAAGCACTGTCATCGCAAGTGGCCCGAATTGATCCAAGGCATAAGCTCGGATTCCCATTAAAAGCTCTGCTCCAGTAATATGCAGTGAAGTCTTGGCACGCTCCGTGTCCTTTTTCTTCAGCTCTTTGACCGCATAATCAAGGCCTTCACGTAGGAAAGCATATGCTTTCCGGTCATAACGCGGATCTTCTTTGCAAATAAGGCCGATAATTTCGTTAAAATCCAAGTCCTGCATAAGAGAACGCCCGAACTGTGCATGCCCTCGGAGCGCGTGCAACTCGCAAGCTAGGGTCGACGTCCAGAAACTCTCTAAAATCACGTGATTGTAAAAAAATAGTAAAGGATGGATTCTTTTTTACATTCGCTCTTTCAATTCTGTGACATTTGAATGAACTAGGGGTTTCCCACTATATCCAACATGATCGCATCTACACAAACAAATCATCCCTTGGTCGATTTGAATACCTCGCTGACACAGTCTCTGGAACAGGCGTGTGCTCGCTTGAAGGCTGCCGGCCTTCGCATCACCCAGCCCCGTATTGCCATTCTCACCGCTCTTCTTGGACAAACCCATCCGGTCACCATCGAGCAGATCCATGAAAATCTAAATGACCGCTCGTGCGACCTCGTGACCGTCTACCGCTGTTTGGCTGCATTTGAAGAGCTGAATCTCGTGCGTCGCTCTTATTTCCACAACGGAACGAGTCTTTACCAGATTCAGATGGGAACCGAGCCCGTCTATCATGTTGTCAGCAAAAACGACAACACCGTCACCGCCCTGCCGGCGGAACTCACCGAGGAACTGAGAACCGTCATCCAGAAAATCGAGGCTGAACTCAAAACCCGTGGCTACACCGATGTGTCCCACATGGCCGAGTTTTTCGCCACTGCTCCGACCAACGCCCGTCGCGAAGCAGTCGCAAACGCGTAATCAGATTTTACGCTTCAAAAGCCGCAGCCTACGGGTTGCGGCTTTTTTATTGTTCAAGTCCGGACCTGCCTGCCTCACGAAACCGCAAGCAGCCGTCTCAACGTCTCATCCACAAGCTTCGGATTCGCCTTGCCCTTGGACGCCTTCATGATCGGCCCCTTCAGGCCGTTGATCGCACTTTCCTTGCCGGCCTTGAACTCAGCCACGGACTTCGCGTTGGCCGCAATGGCATCGCGGCACCAGCCTTCGAGTTCGGCGGTATCGGTCGGTGCGGCGGCAAGACCCTTCTTCGCCATGACGATCGCGGGCATCTCTCCTGTGGCCGACATGTCGATGAAAACTTCCTTGGCGGCGTTGGAGAGGAGCGTGCCGGCGTCGACGAGTTTCACCAACTCGGCAATATGCGCGGGACGCACTTTCGAATCGGCGAGGTCGATCTTCGCGGCGCCGAGTTCGCGCTGGAGGTCGTTGACGATCCAGTTGCCCACGGCCTGGGCCCTGGCGGCGCCGGCGAGTTTCACGGCTTCCTCAAAAAAATCGGCGAGCGCCTTATCCCACACGAGGACTGACGCGAGCGTGTAAGGCAGCGTGTAGTCGGCCTGAAAGCGGGTCTGTTTCGCGAAGGGCAGCTCGGGACACTCGGCCTGGATGCGGGCCTTCCACGCGGCGTCGACTTTCACCGGCATGAGATCGGGATCGGGAAAATAGCGATAATCGTGCGCCATTTCCTTGGAGCGAAGCGACTGGCTCGTGCCGGTCATGCCATCGTAGTCGCGTGTCTCCTGCACGATGGTGCCGCCGCTTTCGACGACCGCGATCTGTCGCTTGATCTCGTGGGCAATGCCGTCACGCACGAAGGAAATGGAATTGAGATTTTTCAACTCAACCTTGGTGCCAAGCTTGGTCTCGCCAACGGGACGGATGGAGATGTTGGCGTCGCAGCGCAGCTGGCCTTTCTCCATGTCGCAGTCGGAAATACCACCGTAGATCATGGTGGCACGGAGCGACGTCAGGTAAGCGTAGGCTTCCTCGGCGGATTTGATGACCGGCTCGGAAACGATTTCCATGAGCGGAGTGCCGGCGCGGTTATAGTCCACCAGCGAATCAAAGGCCTCGTGATTGAGTTTGCCGACGTCTTCCTCGAGATGGATGCGGGTGAGCGCGATCTTCTTGTGCTCGCCTTGGATGTTGCGCGCGGCACCGGGCAACTCGATCTCGACCGCGCCGTTGAGGCAAAGCGGTTGATCGTATTGAGAAATTTGATAATTCTTCGGGGAGTCCGGATAGAAATAATTTTTCCGGTCCCATTTGCAGACGGGCGCGATCTCGCAACCGAGCAGGAGTCCGGCCTTGATGATGGCGTCGAGCGCCGCCTTGTTCATCACCGGCAGGACGCCGGGCAGCGCGAGGACGACGGGATCGGTGAGTGTGTTCGCGGGATGCCCGTAGCCGGCGGCAACACGGGTGAACATCTTGGACTTGGTCTTGATCTGGACGTGAACCTCAAGACCGATGACGGCTTCGTATTTCATTTGGCTGCTCAAAGGTTGGGTGTGCGCTTCGTCCAGTCGTGCGTCGAATCGTAGGCGTGGGCGATGGCCAGCAGATCGGCTTCCTTGAAAGGCTGGCCGATGAGCTGCATGCCGATGGGCAGGCCGCCCGACGAGAAGCCGCACGGCACGCTGATGCCGGGAAGACCGGCTAGATTCACGCCGATCGTATACACGTCGCACAGATACATCGCGAGCGGATCGGCCTTGGCGCCGCGTTTGAAAGCGGGCGTGGGCGTCGTCGGCGTGATGATCGCATCGACTTCCTTGTAGGCGTTCAGAAAATCCTGACGGATCAACGTCCGGACCTTCTGGGCACGCAGGTAATACGCGTCATAGTAACCGCTGCTCAGCACGTAGGTGCCGAGGATGATGCGGCGCTTGACCTCGGGGCCAAATCCTTCGGCGCGCGATTTGAAATAAAGATCGACGATGTCACTCGCCTCCGCCGAGCGGTGGCCGTAGCGAATGCCGTCGTAACGGCTCAGGTTCGACGAACACTCGGCCGTGGCGATGATGTAATAAACACCCACGCCATACTCGGTGTGCGGCAGTGAGACCGGTTTGATTTCGCAGCCGAGCGACTTGTAGTAATCAATCGCCTTCTGCACAGCGACGGCGACTTCGGGATCGAGCCCTTCGCCGAAATATTCCTTGGGAATACCGATGCGCCAAGGACCCTTCTTCTCTTTCAAGGCGGCGCGATAATCGGGGATTTCCGTTTTGAACGAAGTCGAATCGCGCTCGTCGTGGCCGACGATGGACTGAAGCAAAATCGCAGCGTCTTCCACCGTGCGCGTGAACGGTCCGATCTGATCGAGCGACGAAGCGAAGGCGATCAGGCCAAAGCGAGAGACAAGGCCGTAAGTGGGCTTGAGTCCGACGACGCCGCAAAGCGCGGCAGGCTGGCGGATGGAGCCGCCCGTGTCGGAACCCAATGTCGCAATGGCTTCGCCGGCCGCGAGCGCGGCGGCGCTGCCGCCCGAGGAGCCACCCGGCACGCAATCGAGATCGTAGGGATTGCGCGTGGTCTGAAATGCAGAGTTTTCCGTGGAGGAACCCATCGCAAATTCGTCGAGATTCAGACGTCCCCAGATGACGGCGCCCGCTTTCTTGAGTTTTTGCGTGACGGTCGCGTCGTAAGGGGAAACGAAATTCGCCAGCATTTTGGACGATGCGGTGAGCGGCTGTCCGGTGACGGCGATCACGTCTTTGATACCGATGGGAATGCCATCGAGCGCACCGAGCGATTGACCGGCGGCGCGGCGCGCGTCGGACGCGGCAGCCTGCGCAAGGGCATCGTCGGTGTCGTAGGAGTTGAACGCCTTCACACGCTCTTCGACCGCTTGGGTGCGGGCGATAACCGCCTGCATAAGCTCGACCGAGGTGATCGTCTTCGCGGCGAGCAGCCCGGCGAGTTCGGCGATGGACTTGTTGAAAAGTTCGTTGGGCATGGCGGCGTGGCTCATTCGACGACCTTGGGAACGACAATCATGTTGTCGCGCTGCGCGGGGGCATTTCGCAGGGCATCGTCGATGGACAGACCGGCCTGCGCAACGTCATCCGCCCAGACATTGTAAACGGGAAACGCATGCGCGGTCGGCTCGACGCCGGCCACATCGACCTGCTTGAGCTTTTCGATATTGGTCAACACATCGGCCAGCTGCGCGGCGAACTTGGCTTTTTCTTCCGGCGTGAGAGCGATGCGCGCGAGGTTCGCGATGCGATCAATATTCAGATCTTCGGGGACGGACATGTGGGCGTTTATTTCCGGATTTGATAAGACGTGGTCTTGAGGAGCTCGTCCTGGATTTTGGCGAAGACGGCGTTGACCTCGTCGTCGGTAAGCGTGCGATCGGTGGCGCGGAAAACCAACGAGAAGGCGAGACTCTTGGTCCCCTCGGGAAGACCTTTGCCTTGGTAAACGTCGAACACGTTCACAGCTTCAAGCGCGAAGGTGTTGCCGACGGCGGCGCGGGCCACCTTGGCGAGTGACTTCTGCACCTCGGAGGCGGTGGTCTCGGCGGGCACGATGATCGCCAGGTCGCGGAGCGCGGCAGGTTGCAGGCTGAAGGGCTTGTAGCTACGGCGGTCCGCCTCGGCGGTGACTTTCTCCGATACGATGGCGAAGCTGCCCGCGTAAACTTTGCCGGTGATGCCCAGGGCCTTGAGATGCGCGAGACTCACGAGGCCGAAGGTGGCGCTCCAGCCGTGCTTGATGTCGCCGGCGGTGGCGGCGTGGCCTTCCTGCCAGCCCAAGGCGGGCGCAGCCACCAGAGTCGTCGGTTGACGATCGAGCTCGATGCCGGCGACGGCGGCGATGGTGGCCGCATGACGCTTGGCGGTGTAAAAATCGGCAGACTCACGGGTGCGCCAACCACGCTCGCCAGTTTCCTCGGCGATGATGAAGGCAGCGGACACGCATTCGGAAAGCTGACCGTTGCGCTCCAAGAAAACCCGGCCGGTTTCGAAAAGGTGGGACACCGCAACGCCGCGTGACTGGTTGAGCTTGAGCGATTCGAGCAAGCCCGAGACGAGCGTGTTGCGCAGGTGCGACTGGTCTTCGACGAAGGGATTCGCCAGCGCGAGATCCGCCACTGCGGCCGGCGTGGCCCACGAGGCGAGCTCCTTGGCGGGACGGAGCGTGTAGTTGACGCACTCATTGAATCCCTGCCCCACAAACGCGGACGACACGGCGCGATTGAAGAGCACGATGGGATCGTCGTTGCCGACGAGACCGGGAGCGTTGATCACCGATGTCGGGATTTTTTCGGTTCCGTAGAGACGCACGACTTCCTCCACGAGATCGATGGGGCGGTCGAGATCGTCGCGCCAGCTGGGCACGGCGAGCGTCCAGGCTGGACCACGATTTTCCGTCGGCTCTTCGCGCACCACGGTGAGCTCAAGCGCGGAGAAGGCAGCCAGCATGTCGGCGGCGGGCACGTCAAAACCGAGCTTTTCGTTGATGTAAGCAGGCGTGACGGTGATCTCGCGCTGCCACGGAATATCGACACCCACACGATGAATCGGACCGGCAACCTGACCTCCGGCGTGGGCCAGAATGAGATCGATGAAACGATGAGCGGCCTCGTCGAGCGAATGCACATCGACGCCGCGTTCGTAACGGTAGGAAGAATCGGAAGCGAGGCCGAGACGCTTCGAGGCGGCACGCACGGTCTGGCGTTTGAAATAGGCGACTTCGAGCACGAGATCGGTGGTCTCGGCGGAGACACCGGAGTTTTCCGCGCCCATGATGCCGGCGATGACGACGGGCTTTTGAGCATCGGCGATCACGAGCATCGTGGGAGCAAGCACGCGTTCCTTTTTGTCGAGCGTGACGATCTTTTCACCTTCAACGGCGCGACGGACGACGATCTCGGAGCCGCCCAGTTTCTTGGCGTCAAAGGCGTGCACGGGCTGGCCGTATTCCAGCATCACATAATTGCCGATATCGACGACATTGTTGATCGGGCGCAGACCGACGGCCGAAAGACGTTGCTGCATCCAGTCGGGCGAAGGGCCGATCTTCACACCGGTCACAACCGTGGCAGTGTAGAGCGGGCAGTCTTCGGCGGCTTCGACTCGGACGGATTTGAGCAAGTCGGCGCGCGGGTCGGCCGTGATCGCGGCAGGCGTGAAACTGACGGACGGATAAGCGAGGTCTTTCTTGAACCAAGCGGCGAGTTCGCGCGCCACGCCGAGATGGGAAAGACAGTCGGGACGATTGGGCGTGATCTCGATATCGAACACCGTGTCACCAGCCGGAAGGACGTCGTTGATGGGCGTGCCGACGGTGGGCTCGCCCGAAAGCAGAAGCAGACCTTGCGCGTCATCGGCGATGGTGAGTTCCTTCGCGGAACACATCATGCCGGAGGACGGCTGGCCGCGGACCTTGGCTTCCTTGATTACGAAATCTCCGGGAAGCACCGCACCCGGAAGCGCGACGGGGACGCGGTTGCCCACGTCGCAGTTGGGCGCGCCGCACACGATGGTGCGCACGCCGCCATTGGGCTCGCCCACGTCGACCGTGCAGACGGAAAGTTTGTCGGCGTTGGGGTGTTTGTCGCGGGTGAGAATATGGCCGACCACTACGTGGTTAAACTTGGGTGCGCCGGTGCGAATGACCTGCTCGACCTCGAAGCCGAGAAAGGTGATGGCGCGCGAGATGTCATCGGCGGAAACACCGGTGAGATCGACGTAGGACTGGAGCCAGTTGAGGGAAACTTTCACGGGATAAAATCAGGCGAATTGGCGGAGGAAGCGGGCGTCGTTCTGGTAGAAATAGCGGATGTCATCGATGCCGTAGAGGAGCATCGCGAGACGTTCGAGGCCCATGCCGAAGGCGTAGCCGCTCCAGACTTCGGGATCGTAGCCGACGTCCTTGAAGACAACCGGATCAACCATGCCGCAGCCACCGATCTCGATCCATTCCTTGTTCACTTTCGGCAGGTGCTTGGCGGAGAGATCCACTTCGAAACTGGGCTCGGTGTAGCCGAAATAATGCGGACGGAAACGAGTTTTGGTTTCCTTACCGAGGAGCGAGGCGAAGATGTAGTCGAGCAGCGCCTTCAGATCGCGAACAGTGACGTTCTTGTCCACGTAGAGGCATTCGAGCTGGTGAAAATTGGCCGAGTGCGTGGCGTCGGTCGTGTCGCGGCGATAGACGCGGCCGGGCGAGACGATGCGGATGGGCGGCTTGCCCTTGAGCATCGTGCGGATCTGCACGGACGAAGTGTGCGTGCGAAGGAGGTATTTTTCCGAAGGCGTTTTCTTGGAGACGTTGCCGAAGCGGGCGGTCTCGGGCAGGTAAAACGTGTCCTGCGCGTCGCGGGCCGGGTGATCGGCGGGCGTGTTGAGCGCGTCGAAACAGTAATACTCGGTTTCGACCTCGGGGCCCTCGACGACGGTGAAGCCGACCTTGCGGAGGATGCGGGTCATCTCCTCGCGGACGAGCGTCAACGGATGGCTGGTGCCCGGCAGGCGATCGGGCGACGGCAACGTGGGATCGACGGCCGGCCCGAGTTGCGCGGCAAGCTCGGCGGCTTCGATGCGGGCGAGCGCGGCGTCGAGATGCGCCTGAAGCTGGGTCTTGGCCTCATTGACGAGTTTGCCGACGACGGGCTTTTGCTCCTTGGGGACGGAGCCCATCTGCTTCATGAGCGCGGTGAGTTCGCCGTTGGGACCGACGAAGCGGGCCTTGGCGGCCTCGAAATCGGGGCGCGTCTGCAATGCGGGCAATTCGGCGGAGGCTTTGGCGAGGAGGGCGGAGAGTTGCTCTTGCATGAAAGAAGGGAGGATCAGACCGGCCGGCGGGGCGAAGGGCGATTCCTGATTTGGGAAAATAAAAAAGGACGGCACCTCGTGGGAGGCCCGTCCTTGTCAGGGAGGCGCGTTTTGCGGCGCGCCTGCCCTTGGGAGCGAGCCAGGGAGGCTCGCGTTTTTAAAGAGCTTAAGCCTTCGCCTTGGCGGCGGCCTTGGCCTTCAACGCGTCCTTCGCCTGAGCGACGATGCCGGCGAAAGCAACTTCGTCACGGATCGCGAGATCGGAGAGAACCTTGCGGTCCATCTGGATGTTCGCGGCGTGGAGGCCTTCGATGAAGCGGCTGTAGGTGATGTCATGGGCGCGAACGGCGGCGTTCAGACGGATGATCCAAAGGCTGCGGCGATCACCCTTCTTCTTTTTACGCGCGGCATAGGCATACTGCCAGGCGTGCTGGACAGCGTCTTTGGCGTAGCGGAAGAGCTTCGACTTGTTGCCGAAATAGCCACGGGCGTATTTCAGCGTTTTCTTATGCCGCTTGCGGGAAGCGGGGGAGTTGGTTGCACGAGGCATGTTGTTTTATATGTATTTTTTGGAGCCGTAGGGTCGTCTCGTTAGGATTCACCCGACTGGCTGGTTGTTGTTTATGCCCTTGGCTTAGAGGCCATACGGCAAGCAGCGCTTAAGCGGCTTGGCATGGCCGGGAGCCACAAGCTTGTCCTTGGAGGCACGACGCTTCTGCTTCGTGCTCTTCGAGGCCAGCAGGTGACGAAAACCGGGCGTGCGGCGGATCAACTTTCCGGTTCCGGAAATTTTGAAGCGCTTGGCGACGGACTTTTTGGTCTTTTGCATGGAGAGAGCGGAAGAAAACAGAGCGAGCGGGGCCCTATGGCAAGGGGAAATTTCGCCAAACTCATGTCCATGCCCGGCACCTTGGAGCAAGACCCTCACCCCGCATCCTTCCCCTGACCTCGTATTTGAGTGAAACAAAAATCTCCGAAACCCAAAAAGGCCGTTGACAAGACCCGCCGCGTTTTGAGTGTTCTCGCCTCTCAGTTTTCGGTTTCCTAGCTCAATGGTAGAGCAGTTGACTCTTAATCAATTGGTTCCGGGTTCGAGTCCCGGGGGAACCACCAAATTTCCTCTTCAGGCTCACGCTTGAAGAGGTTTTTAGTCGTAGCTGTTCTTTGATTTCTTGTTTTGATCGTGTCGGTTGATTGCACGCCGGCGTAGCTCAACGGTAGAGCACCTGTTTTGTAAACAGGCGGTTGCGGGTTCGAATCCCATCGCCGGCTCCAGTCTATGCCGTCGCAGGAACGCACGATTTTCCACTGCTCGATGGTGTAATGGTAGCACAAGCGACTCTGACTCGCTTTGTCTAGGTTCGAGTCCTAGTCGGGCAGCCACTTTCAATCTCCTTTTTCCGGGTAGCCGTCACGGCTTCCGCGAAAAGAAGGCCTTAAAACAAGAAATCAAAACCTCCGCCTCTTGCACGGGTGGTTTACGTCCGGTGACTTCGAGGAATTTAGACACCCCTTGACGGCTTTGTTATAAACAACGCAGCGAACCTTCGCTGCACCCGTGAACCGCCATTCCACCAACTCCGCACATCCGAGCCTCTTTACCAAGAGTTGTTCAGTGCTGCTGGTCGCGTTGGTTCTGCTGCTTGCTGTGATGGCGGCCTGTCCGGCAGCACACGAACGGTTTCACCATGATGCCGGTCATGAGGACCATGAGTGCGCCGTCACCCTGTTCGCCCATGGCATTACCACGGCACTCGCTACGATAGCCGTGGCAATGGTCGCATGGCGGTGGATCGGAAGCGCAGTATTGCCGACGCGTGGATTTCAACTGCCCGCGCCGGCCCGTCTTCTGCCTTCGGGCCGGGCGCCCCCGGTGAGCTGAGTTGCCCCGGATCGTTTCTAATCGCGGCAGATTCCATATCGCCGCGTGCCTCCGCCTTGCGCGCGCCAGACGCATGTCCGCGTCCATCCACTGTGTCGCGCGCTGACCGCATGTCTCGAACTCAGCCTCAGCATGAATACACGCTTCTCATTTTTAATGCTTTTGGGCGCCGCCTCCGCGTGCGGCGATTCCCCGTCCGCCTCCGTTTCTGATCAAAGTATAATCACGCTTAATCCCATCGTAGTCACTGCCCGCCTGGATCAGGCTCGTGACGCCATCGTGCCCAGTTTGGGCGCATCGCAATACCATGTCGATCAATCACAGATCGCCACCCAATCCCAAGGCACCGACGCTTCGTTCAGCCAAGTGCTTCTTCGTGCTCCCGGAGTTGCCCAGGATTCCTACGGCCAACTGCATCTGCGCGGCGAACACGCGAATCTCCAATATCGAATCAACGATGTCCTCCTCCCTGAAGGCATCAGCGGATTCGGCCAGGAACTCGACACACGCTTCATCGCCACGGCCGATCTTCTCACCGGCTCACTACCCGCCCAATACGGTGATCGCACCGCCGGCGTGGTCGACATCCACACGAAAAGCGGAGCCTCGGCCGACGGCGGCAGCGTCACGCTTTACGGCGGCAGCTTCGATACGTTTCGCCCGTCCTTCGAGCTCGGTGGAACCCAGGGGAAACTCGATTACTACTTTACCGGAAGTTTTCTCTCGAGCGACCTCGGCATCGAAAACCCCACCGCCAGCCGCAACGCAATCCACGACCACACGGAGCAGTTCAAAGGCTTCGGCTACTTCTCCTACCTGATCGATGAGACGAGCCGCCTGAATCTCATCATCAGCGACTCACACGCGACTTTTGAGATTCCAAACAATCCGGGGCAGTCCCCCTCCTTCACCCTCGCCGGCGTGCCAATCTTCGACTCGGCCAACCTCGATGAAAATCAAACCGAGGACAACGCCTACGCCGTCGTTTCCTATCAGAAGTCGTCCCTCGACGGCGGTTTTCAGCTCTCGGCTTTCACCCGTCAAAGCGGCGTTCATTTCGCCCCCGATACCGCCGGAGATTTGATTTTCAACGGCGTCGCCAGCGCCGTAAAGCGCAACATTTTCACCAACGGCGTCCAGCTCGACGGCAACTGGGACGTAAGCGAAAACCACACGCTGCGCGGCGGTGCAACTTTCTCGGTCAGCCGTTCTCAATCCGATACGACGACCGATGTTTTTCCTGTGGACGCCTTCGGCAATCAAACATCCACCACGCCCGTCGCAATCGTGGATAACTCGCACCAGACGGGCTACCTCTATGGTGCCTACCTGCAGGACGAGTGGAAACTCACACACAAACTCACGGTGAACTACGGCCTGCGCGCCGACGTGTCCGACGCATACATCCGCGAGAGCCAGCTCAGCCCGCGCATCAACGTGGTCTACGCTCCCGTCACCGGCACCGTCTTGCACGCCGGCTACGCACGCTACTTCACGCCGCCTCCGCTCGAACTGGTCTCCTCTGCGAGCGTGAACAAATTCAACGGCACGACCAATGAATCAGCGATCGCCACCAGTTCGCCGGTGCGCTCGGAGCGAGCCCATTACTTCGACACCGGCGTGACACAAAAAATCACCTCCGCATGGTCCGCCAGCCTTGATGGTTACTACAAGATCGCCCGCAACCAGCTCGACGAAGGCCAGTTTGGACAGGCGCTCGTGTTTTCTCCCTTCAATTACCGCACCGGCACGATTTACGGCGTGGAGCTCGCAACCAATTACACCCAAGACGGCTTCTCCGCCTACGCCAACCTTGGCATCAGTCGTGCCGTGGGCAAAGAGATCACCAGCGGAGAATTCCAGTTCGATCCCTCCGAGCTCGCTTATATTTCCACGCATGATGTCTACCTCGATCACGATCAGCGCTTCACCGCCTCGACCGGCGCATCCTACAAGGTCGACCATACGCTCTTCTACGGTGACGTGCTTTTCGGCAGCGGCCTGCGCAACGGCTTTGCCAATACCGGCCAACTACCCGCCTACACCACGGTCAACTTGGGCGTTCAACAAACCATCCTGTTGAAAGGCCGTCAGGAACTACGTGTGCGCCTCGATGTCGTGAATCTCTTTGACCGAGTCTACGAGCTTCGCGACGGCTCCGGCATCGGCGTAGGCGCCCCGCAATTCGGCGCGCGGCGCGGGTTCTTTGGCGGCGTCACCTGGGTGTTTTAACAATTACCATACAACGGTGGCAGCGTGATCATGTGTTCCCCGAGAGAAATCCGCTTTTCATCGCCGCCACTCTTTCTCTTCTTTCATACTGTTGCCCATGTTCAACCGCTCCATAAGCGGCCCGAAATCGGAGTCATCCCGCGTCGGCGCCCACTCAACCGGCCTCGCTCCAGTCATCACACTGGTGCTGTGGTCCGGCTGCCTGCTCGTCGGCGGACTTGGCTTCGCGCTTCCTTACAAGCGTCCCCTGCCCCCTGCCCCTATAATTGCGCCCGTCACCGCCGAAAAAATCGTCGTGCACCTGATCCGAGCCCCACAGCTCGCGACAGAATCCATCCCTGCCGTCGATTCCTTGCCCTCCCCGCCACCCGCACCACCAGTCGCCGCAGTCACGCCATCGCCTTCGCTTACCCTTGTTCTATCGGTCACTGGCCCTGTGCGCACTGCCGCCCCACCCAAAGTTTCTTCGACACACGAAGCTTCCGCGGCGGCCTCGATCTCTACAACACCCGTCCAACCTCTCGTCTTCGGTCGTGGCGAAGGCCGCCAGCCTGCGCCTCT
>Ga0310811_10001217_pt1 | contig 33004 bp, 21 predicted proteins | sample YCmetagenome_FD_207642 | JGI IMG/M metagenome (GOLD analysis project Ga0310811, IMG submission 207642) | Soil microbial communities from experimental microcosm in Duke University, North Carolina, United States - YC | ecosystem: Engineered > Artificial ecosystem > Soil microcosm > Unclassified ...
GACATTTAGATTTTATGAATTAATGGCTTCCCATTTTATCCATTTCTTTATTGAATGTGTCTTTGAATTTTTCGTAGTCATAATCAATTTTTAATTGATCATCCTTAGAAAGTCTTTCATTGTAAGCCGCTACTAAATCTTCAGCTGATAATTCAAGAGCAACATATGTTTTATAATTACCTTCTGAAGTTCTTACGAGTTTTTCGCAGATCGTGCGAACACCAGATAATTTTTGTTCAACCACTTCACGATTAAGTTGCTCAAATTTAGTTTCAACTTGTTCTTTGTTATTCAACTCACGACTGTTGGTGTAGTTATCTGTAACCGCTTTCACTGTAGTGGCAATGCTCGCTGCTAATTCAGCACGGGCATTGGCTAACGCTTTCTTCTTAGACGTAACCTGATCCATGCTTTCACCTATTGAATTCGATCGGAAGAATTTTGAGGTCGTGAAGAAATCTGGACCTGAACAAGGAACGGTAACTTCTACTTCACCTTTTGGTGGTGGCGGAGATTTCTGCTTGCTTTTACAACCAACCATGAATACCGTTGCTAATGTAGCAAGCGCTATGATTGAATAAACTCGTTGTTTCATAATGTATAGTTTTAATTAAGTAGGCAATTACAATACCAATTTAGACAAAGCTTTTAAATTTATTGCAAAACTGTGCTTAACAGTTCATTCATTCTCTCTTTTTCAACAATATCCATGGCTTTGTTATAACTATCGATACTGGATTTATCATAATCCAGGCCATAGCCTTTAACTCTGTCGAGTGTAGTGGCATAGACCTCTTTATTATCCTTCACTGTGGTTACACGTATCGTACTGGTTAAATACGTTACGTATATACTGCCAGTAATAGATCCACGTTCAGAATCAGCATTAATATCAAACCACAAGTCAGCAGTTTTCCAGGTGTCTGAAAATTCAAACCCAGAATTGGCCAACAGGTTTTTGAGTTTATTAAGTAGTTGAAAATTGACCTTGGCCTGACCAAAACTTTTCTCATTTGATGTAATGTAAACAACAGGTCGTTGAACTTTTAACACTACCTGAGCTGATGGAACCTGAAGAGTTTTTGTCACCAATTTAAACATGGAAGAATCTCCGGCACCACTTAATAAATCGATATTTAATTTAATACTGACAGTCTGTTCTAATTCTTTCGAACCTATTTTGTTTATTAAGACTTTAGCCTGTCCCTTCTCATCGGTTTTATAGTCTGGAAAAACTTCGCCTGCACCTTTTTCGAATAAAGCTATTAACGGAAGATCAGCTGCCGGAGATTTTAAATCTTTATAAACACACTTCGCGGCCACTGTTTGAGAATTTTGATTTAACCTGCGGTTTAATACTACCTCTGCTGGCACTACACTGAGTTGCATGGTATTCAATAATGTTTGAATAGACGAATAAATTTCATTGCCAAGCAGCACATCGTTGCCATCTACTTTCGCAATGATGGGCTCACCCAGATATTTTTCTAAACTTTTTAAAGCTTGTAATTGAAAGGTTAATGCTTTTAATCTGTCGCCGTCCTGCTGAGCCTGTTTTCCTTTTCGATAATAATCGGATGCCAATAATGCAGCATCACGTTTCTGATCCTCTTTCAACTGTTTATAACGAGCGATGGAGAGGCGGTAGTATACCCAATAGTTAAGTTGATCTTCCCAGGCTTCAACAAATTCAAAATCTTCAATCTCGTCAGTAGCAGTGGTCTTTATAGTCTGTTCATATTTCTCCTGCAGCTTCTTGTCATTCTCAATCTGACTGAGCACAGAAGCACTGGAAACTGTTACCTGAATAGATGAAACCAAATCCTCCAGGGCACTTTTCTTTGCTTCCTGAACGTAGTTACTGCGTCCGTCTTTAATGCTATGACCTATTCCGGTGTAATAGCCATCCTGGTAAGGCTCGGTTTTAAGCCACGCTGGTTTTAAGGCGTCGGGATCTTTTTTATTTTTTTTTAATTTTTGACTACAGCTGATAAGGCTAATGGACGAAAGAATCAGAAGTATAAAAACTGTCTTCACAAATACGGATTGAATGATATTTCTAGATGCCACTATTGTGCCAATTTTTACCTGGAGAATCGAAATTTAGCATTAAAATGATTACAGTTGAATTTTGTCAATCATAAATATTAACGTAAAAGACATTTAGAGATTTCAAATAACTCGCTCTATCGGGTTAAATTTAATCTTTAGCCATTTAGGATGGGCCACTGAGGGTCGGACAAAAAATAAACCCAACTGGCTAAGGTTGGGTTTACATTATCTTAAACAATAAGCATCGTTATCTATGCTCCATCGCCTTTTACTTCTACCTGATACGATGTTGTTATAGCCGAGAAGTACTCACGATTCATACGGGCTATGTTGGTAACGCTGATACCTTTAGGACATTCTGCTTCGCAAGCACCTGTGTTGGTACAAGCTCCGAAGTCCTCAGCATCCATCTGTGCCACCATTTTCTCAACGCGTTCCTTGCGTTCAGGTTTACCTTGTGGCAACAATGCAAATTGTGAAACTTTAGCGCTCACAAATAACATGGCTGAAGCATTTTTACATGCCGCAACGCAAGCTCCACAACCAATACAGGTTGCTGAGTCAAAAGCTTCATCGGCAATCTTTTTAGGAATTGGAATTTCGTTAGCATCAGGTACACCACCCGTGTTTACTGAAACATAACCACCGGCTTGTTGAATGCGATCAAATGCACTACGATCAACAACAAGATCTTTTACAATCGGGAATGCCTTTGCTCTCCAAGGTTCAACAGTTATCGTCTCACCATCTTTGAACGTACGCATGTGTAATTGACATGTTGTAGTTTGCTGCGGTCCGTGCGGATGACCATTGATGTACATACTGCACATACCACAAATACCTTCGCGGCAATCGTGATCAAAAGCAACCGGCTCTTCACCTTTCTTAATAAGATCGGTATTCAATACATCAATCATTTCAAGGAACGACATATCTTCAGAGACATGATCAAGCTGGTATGATTTCAACCCTCCTTTTGATTCTCTGTTCTTTTGTCTCCAGACCTTCAGTGTAATTTTCATATGCCAGATAATTTTTGTTAAAGCATGATTAAGCACAAGGCTTGCATCACGTTATTTATAGCTTCGTTGTGTTAACTTAACATTCTCAAATTTCAGTTCTTCTTTGTGAAGCACCTCCTGTTGGTTTTCACCTTTATATTCCCAGGCAGCTACATAAGTAAACTCATCATCCTTACGTTGAGCTTCACCATCTGGTGTTTGTGATTCTTCACGGAAGTGACCACCACATGACTCTGAACGATTCAAGGCATCATCAACCATCAACTCTCCAAGCTCCAGAAAATCAGCAACACGTCCCGCCTTCTCAAGCTCCTGATTCAATTCATCAGATCCACCAAGAATGTTAACGTTCGTCCAGAACTCAGCTTTCAAGTCCTGAATTTTCTTTTTCGCTTTCGTTAGTCCTTCAGCATTACGAGACATACCACAGTACTCCCACATGATGTGGCCTAACTCTTTATGGAACTCATCAACAGTTTTCTTGCCCTTAATGCTTAATAACTTGCTGACATCATTCTTTACTTTATCAATTGCTGCTTTAAACTCAGGACGATCGGTGCTGATTTTCTCTGATGAAATTCCAGAGAGATAGTCACCAATAGTATATGGAATTACAAAATATCCGTCAGCTAAACCTTGCATCAATGCACTAGCTCCCAAACGGTTTGCACCGTGATCAGAGAAGTTTGCTTCACCCAATGCATACAAGCCCGGAACGTTGGTGCTCAGGTTATAATCAACCCAAAGACCACCCATTGTATAATGCACAGCAGGATAAATCATCATTGGCATTTCGTATGGATTGTCACCTGTGATCTGTTTGTACATATCAAACAGGTTACCATATTTAGCCTCTACTAATTTCTTTCCATCGCGTTTAATGGCATCAGAGAAATCAAGGAATACAGCAAGACCCGTTGGCCCTACTCCTCTTCCTTCATCACACATCATCTTAGCATTACGCGAAGCCACATCACGCGGAACAAGATTTCCGAATGATGGATATTTTCTTTCAAGGAAGTAATCGCGTTCTGATTCAGGAATGGCCGCAGCATCTTTAGCTCTCAAACCTTTCTTGGCAACTTTAGGAACCCAGACACGTCCGTCGTTACGAAGTGATTCAGACATCAGCGTAAGCTTAGACTGATGATCACCTGAAACTGGAATACACGTAGGGTGAATTTGTGTATAGCAAGGATTGCCAAACAAAGCACCTTTACGATGTGCTCTCCACGCTGCCGTTACATTCGATCCTTTTGCATTGGTAGAAAGGTAAAACACGTTACCGTAACCACCTGTGCACAACAACACAGCGTGCGCACTATGCGATTCAATTTTACCGGTGATCAGATCACGTGTCACAATGCCTCTGGCTTTACCATCAACAAGCACGAGGTCAAGCATTTCTGAACGATTGTACATCGTCACTTTTCCTTTGGCAATCTGGCGGTTCAGCGCGCTGTAAGCACCTAACAATAATTGTTGTCCGGTTTGACCACGCGCATAAAATGTTCTGGATACTTGAGCTCCACCGAATGAACGGTTATCTAACAAGCCACCATATTCGCGTGCAAAAGGAACACCTTGTGCTACGCACTGATCTATAATTTTAACACTCACTTCTGCCAGACGATGAACGTTGGCTTCGCGTGCGCGATAATCTCCTCCTTTAATAGTATCGTAGAAAAGACGATAAACACTATCGCCATCGTTCTGATAATTCTTGGCAGCATTGATACCACCTTGTGCGGCAATACTATGTGCACGGCGTGGGCTATCCTGAAAGCAGAATGCTTTTACATTATAACCAAGTTCTCCCAGTGAAGCTGCCGCTGATGCACCAGCCAAACCTGTACCTACAACTATAATATCGTATTTTCTTTTGTTGGCAGGGTTAACCAACTTCAGATTGAATTTGTGTTTCGTCCACTTCTCGGCTAATGGGCCTTCAGGAATTTTAGAATCTAAGTTCATATCGCTGTGTAAACAGGTTTAAAAAAACATCAGGATTGGAATAAGTGCAAATAATGCCGGAACTATAATGGCAAAGGCCTTTCCAACAAAATTGATAATAGGATTATACTTCTGATGGTTAAGTCCTAACGTTTGGAATGCACTGGCGAAACCGTGCCACAAGTGAAAGGCCAGCATAGCCATGCTTATTGTGTAAAAGACAACATACCACACATTGCTAAAAGCAAACGCACATATTTTGTACAAGTCTTTAACCTCCTGTCCGTCATAAGTCGCGGTAGCAATTCCGCCCCAGTGCATCTCTGCCCAGAACTGTCTCATGTGAATTATAATGAAGATGAAAATTACCGTACCAAGGATACCCATATTACGAGATGCCCATTTGGTAGACTTGTTTGATATGGCATAACCAGTTGTACCTCTCGCCGATTTGTTTTTCAATGTTAATAAAAGCGCGTAGAGAGCGTGTATTAAAATAGAAGCATACAACGTGTATGATATAGTTTTAATAACGGGGTTATGCGTCATGAAATACGCATAGATGTTAAAGGCCTGACCATCATCGTGCTTGAGTAATTGTAAATTACCAATCAGGTGGATTATTAGAAAGGAAATGAGAAACAAGCCCGTAAGAGCCATGATAAGTTTTTTTCCAAGCGTACTTGAAAAAAGTTTGGTAAACCAATTCATAAGTTTGCGTTACAAGAATTTTTTGAAGGCGGCTCAAAAATAGTTCTCAATGGTTTACCAAACAACGCACTTTATGAATTTTAAACTTGTTCTAAATAAGGTTGGAATACTTATCAAAGCGTGTTGAATGTCGCTAGCTCTTGAGTGACTCGAATAGAAGGATAATAAGGCAGATTGTAGTTACCATAACTAACAGAAACCATTCCTTCTTCAAAAACCTAACGACAACTTCAACTAAACTTTTCATTTGATTTAAAAACTCATTTGTTTGATGGCATTAATCCAATAATCAGGCCCGCAAATTCAAGCTTATGGTTATCAGATACTTAATAAATAAAGGGTATGAAAACAGTGGTTAAATCCTTCCGGTTTTAGCAAAAGATTATCATTTTGGGAATTGATCTTTTCAAAAACCCGCTTTAAAGCCCAGAAATACACTTCTTGCTCATTCCATGCATTGAATTAACTTTACGCGTACCACTACAAGATTTATTAGATGTATTTAATTTTTGATACGGAAACCACTGGTCTTCCGCGCAATAAGACTGCCCCTTTAACTGACTTTGATAACTGGCCCCGATTGGTGCAAATTGCCTGGCAACTTCACGATGCCAAGGGTAAGCTCATCAACCAACAGAACTATATTATCAAGCCAGAGGGCTTTGATATTCCTTATAATGCGGAACAGATTCACGGCATTTCTACCAAAAGAGCACTTGAAGAAGGCCATGATCTAAAAACCGTTCTCAATATCTTCAGCGATGACTTGGCCAGAACATCGCAACTCATTGGTCACAACATTGAGTTCGATATAAATATTATTGGTGCCGAGTTTCTTCGCCAGCAAATGGATGCAGATCGCTTTCTGAATCTTGACAAGCTGGACACAGGTATTGCATCAGTCGACTTTTGCCAGCTAGCAGGTGGTATTGGTGGCAAACTTAAAATGCCAAAGCTTCTTGAACTTCACGAGAAGCTTTTCGGAAAAGGTTTTGGTGACGCTCACGATGCTTCCTACGATGTTGCTGCAACAGCACGATGTTTCTTTGGTCTTGTAAGCAATAATGTTGTTAAACCTTTTGATGCTACTGCAGTAGCAGAAATAGTTTACGAAGAACCCAACCTTGACGCTGCCAACTTTGCACATAAGGTTGAGAAGAAAAGGTTTGATTATAATGCTAAAGATGAAAATGCTGTTCTATCAGATAAGCCTTTCATTCATCTTCACGTACACTCACAATACTCCGTGCTTCAGGCTACGGCCGATGTAAAGAGTATCGTATCAAAAGCCAAAGCACTTAACATGCCCGCAGTAGCCATTACTGATTTGGGTAACATGTATGGCGCATTCAAATTTGTTCGTGAAGCACACAATCATGAAATAAAGGCTATCGTTGGTTGTGAATTTTATCTTGCAGATGAACGTAAGAAATTAAAATTTACAAAAGACAATCCTGATAAACGATACAACCAGATATTGCTGGCAAAAAATAAAGATGGCTATCTCAATCTTGCCAAACTAAGTTCACTTGGTTTCATGGAAGGACTCTATGGAATCCATCCACGAATTGACAAAGGTTTAGTAGAAGAATACAAACAAAATCTGATTGCCGTAACCGGAGGCCTTAACAGCGAAATTCCCAACCTCATTTTGAACGTTGGTGAAAAGCAGGCTGAAGAAGCTTTTAAGTGGTGGCACAATTTATTTGGTGAAGACTTCTATATAGAGTTAAACCGACATGGCATTGCACAGGAAGATCACGTGAATGAAGTGCTTTTACGTTTTGCTGAAAAGTATAACGTAAAATATTTTGCCGCTAACGAAACATACTACCTGGGCAAAGATGAAGCGAATGCTCACGATGTTTTACTCTGTATCAAAGAAGGAGAATTTCAATCCACTCCTATTGGGTATGGACGAGGTCATCGTTATGGATTAGCGAATACTGAATTCTATTTCAAAGATCAGAATGAAATGAAATCCATCTTCCGTGATTTGCCAGAAGCAATCGATACGGTTAATGAGATTGTTGACAAGATTGAATCGTATACACTGGAGCGAAATGTTCTTCTTCCCAAGTTTGATATCCCGCCAGACTTTGAAACGGAAGATGACTACCTGCGTTACCTTACCTACGAAGGTGCAAAAAAGAAATACAGTGAACTTACACCAGATATTACGGAGCGTCTTGACTTCGAATTAGAGACCATTAAGAAAACCGGTTACCCGGGATACTTTCTCATTGTACAAGACTTCACCTCGAAGGCTCGTGAGATGGGTGTGTCCGTTGGTCCAGGTCGTGGGTCGGCAGCAGGATCGGCGGTTGCTTATAGCATTGGCATTACCAACGTTGATCCTATTAAATACGATTTGCTTTTTGAGCGTTTCTTAAATCCGGATCGTGTATCTCTTCCCGATATTGATATTGACTTTGATGATGAAGGTCGTGATAAAGTATTAAAGTACGTTATCGATAAATATGGTAAGAACCAGGTAGCACAGATTATAACGTATGGTACTATGGCTGCGAAGTCATCCATACGAGACTGTGCACGTGTAATGGAACTTCCGCTAATGGATGCTAACTTACTAGCGAAGATGATTCCAGAGAAGCCTGGCACTTCACTTGATGATGCATTCAAAGAAGTAAAAGAGTTAGCTGATATCAAGAAGGGAACTGATCTGAAATCACAAGTATTACAACAAGCTGTTATTCTTGAAGGCTCCGTTCGTAATACCGGCACACATGCGTGCGGTGTAATCATTACTCCTGACGATTTGACCAAGTTCGTTCCTGTTTCAACAGCGAAAGATTCAGACATGCTGGTAACGCAGTTTGATAACAGTGTTGTTGAAAGTGCTGGTATGCTTAAGATGGACTTCTTAGGTTTAACAACGCTTACCATTATCAAAACCACATTAAAAAATATAAAGAAAAGTAAAGGGATTGATATTGATATTGACGCAGTTCCATTGGATGATGTTAAAACTTATCAACTCTTTCAACGCGGTGAAACAACGGGAACGTTCCAGTTTGAAAGTGTGGGGATGCAGAAACACTTACGTGGATTGAAGCCCGATAAATTTGAAGATCTTATTGCCATGAACGCCTTGTACAGACCAGGCCCAATGGAATATATCCCGGCGTTCATCAACCGTAAACATGGTCGCGAACCGATCAAGTATGATTTACAGGAGATGGAGGAATACCTGGCAGAGACTTATGGTATCACTGTATATCAAGAGCAGGTGATGTTGCTTTCACAAAGTCTTGCAGGCTTCAGTAAAGGTGATGCCGACGTTCTGCGTAAAGCGATGGGTAAGAAGCAGAAAGCTGTACTTGATAAGATGAAAGATAAATTCATCAAAGGTTGCGCTGATCGCGGACATGCTAAAGAAATCTGTGAAAAAATCTGGACTGACTGGGAAGCCTTCGCGCAATATGCTTTTAACAAATCTCACTCAACGTGTTACTCGCTTGTTGCTTATCATACTGCCTATCTGAAAGCTAACTACCCTGCTGAATATATGGCAGCGGTGTTAACACACTCACAGAACAATCTTGAAAATGTAACATTCTTCATTGAGGAATGTCGCAGCATGGGTATTAAAGTATTAGGCCCTCACGTAAATGAATCAGGAATTTATTTTGAAGTAAATAAAAATGGCGAGATCCGTTTTGGACTTGGTGCTATTAAAGGTGCAGGTGACGCCGCTGTTGAAGCTATCATCCATGAACGTGAACATAAAGGTCCTTTCCCCGATCTGTTTGAATTTGCTAAGCGATTAAGTAATCGTTCAGTCAATAAAAAAACTTTTGAATGTCTGGCGTTATCTGGTGCGTTTGATTGCTTTAAAGATATTCATCGCAAGCAATATGTGTTTGCCAAAGATGGCGACATCAGTCTTATTGAAAAGGCTATCAAGTTTGCTGCCAGAACACAGCAGGAAGAACAAAGTGCACAAGCAAGTTTGTTCGGAGGCAGCAGCGGTACGGCCATGCCTAAACCTAAAATAGAATACACTGAACCTTACAGTGAAATAGAAAAACTAAATCTGGAAAAAGAAGTTGTTGGTATTTATATTTCAGGACATCCATTAGATTCTTTCCGTTTTGAGATGGAAAGTTTTTGCAACACATCATGCAATCAGCTTAACGAACTCGAAACTATGCTTGGCCGTGATATAAAAATTGGCGGCATTGTTTCAGCAGTTGAACATCGTACTACGAAGACCGGCAAACCGTTTGGCAAGTTTACGTTGGAAGATTACACAGGCAACTATTCATTTGTACTCTTCAGTGAAGATTATTTAAAATACAAAACCTACATGGCATTAGGTTGGTTCTTATTCATAGAAGGCGCCATTGTAAAAAATAGCTGGGGACAACAAAACGTTGAAGTTAAAATCAGAAATATTGATTTGCTAAACGAACTTGGATTGAAACGTACTAAAGGTGTTCAATTACGCGTTAATGCCAGTGACATTACTAAAGATCTGATCGGTAAGATTGAAGATGTATGCTCTGAGTTTACCGGAAGCACACCACTCTATTTAAAACTTCGTGATGAACATGAGAATATTTATTTGGAAATGCTCTCTCGTCGTTTCAGGGTGAACCCAATTAACGACATGGTGAAGAAGATGAAGAAGATGCCAGAGGTTGAGGTTGAGGTAATGTTTTAAATATTTTAGATTTCAGGATTATCTACATACTATGTTAAAAAACTGCACTCTCGCGATCGCCTTAGTTTGTGTTGTCATTTCCAACTATGCGCAAACCACCATTACACTTGGTAAACCTTATGCGGTTATTGATGCTGATAGAAAATATTATTTTTCAAAGGGTAATGAAATTCTTGCAGTAAAGGTTAATAAAAAGACAATTCACTTACAGAAGCTCAATTCTGAGAACCTGACATTCGAAAAAATCAGACTCTATGACGACTTTCCTAAAAACTTCGCCATAGAACTCATCACTTCATTTCAGGACAACTACTATATATTTTATTCTTACTGGGATGGAGAGAATGAACAATTATTTGCAAGACAAATTGATTTTGATGCGGGCACTTTCAATGGTCCTGCCCAAAAAATTATTTCTGTAAAAGAGAAGATCACAGGTACAAGTCGTAGTTCTGGTTTCTTCAAGATTTCAACTTCAGATAAATTTGACTTTTACTTTTCCAACAACAACTCTTTATTAGCCATACAATACAGACTCAAACCTGAGATCAGGAACGATAGTAAAAATTATGACATCATTGGGTTACATATATTCGATAGTTCCTTAAATGAGAAATGGAGCAACAAAATCAAGATGCCCTATACGGAAAAGAAGATGAACAATCTTGACTACGCTGTTGACTCTCGTGGAAATGCCTATATCGTTACCAGTGTTTATGATGACGACACGACTGACGAAAAGAAAAAGGGTTCAGCAGAACCCAATTACCATCTTGAAATTTTAAAAATCCCGGCAAACACAACGGATATTATTCCTATTCAAGTTAATCTGGCTGGCAACTTCATTAAAACTGTAAAATTGTATGAAGGTGCCCAGGGAAACATGACTTGTGCAGGCTTTTATAATACGGGTACTAAACCGGGCAATGCTGATGGTATCATTATGTTTAAACTTGGAGAAGATAATGTAGCCTACGATTTCAAGACGTATGAAATTCCTCTAGAAATTTTAAATCAATATGCCAGTTCAAAAGCTATAAATAAAAACGCTTCAAATGAAAGTGAAGATCATGCTGAGTTTGAACATTTATCACTCCGTAGAATCATTGCTAATGAAGACGGAAGTATCATACTTCTTGGCGAGCAGATTTATCAGATAACACATTCATATTACAATGCTTTCACACATACCTTCACCACATATACTATTTACTATTATAACGACATGTTAATTTCAAAAATTGATTCTAATGGAGCGTTAGCATGGATGAAAAAATTACCTAAGCGACAACAGTCGGGCAAAGGAGGCATGCTGTGGTCTGGAGGGAGTGGATCACCATTAGGCGGTATGTCTTTCTATTATTTCCCGAGTGAAAACAAACATTATCTTGTATTCCTGGATAATGAAAAAAATATTGATCTTCCTGTTACCAAAGTTCCTGCAGTTCACATCGATGGCCAGGGAGGATTTCTGACGGCATACGTTGTTGATGATAAAACCGGTGACTTTAACAAGATGTCTATTCTGGATACCCGAAATGTTAAGGGTATGGAGATCTATCAATTTACTCCACGAAGAATTGAGAAGACATCACCAACATCATTTGTGTTCGAAGCTTACAAAAAAGATAAAGAAGATATTTTGATTAAGGTTGATTTGAAATAATAGTTTGGTAAGTAGAATGCTTACAACAAGATCATCGTGAGTTACACTATCACTAACAGTTCCTCCTATGCAAGTAAGGAGCTTCATCCCATCAGAGTGCAGGAGACCAGTCACTCTGATGAGATGAAGCCTGTAAGGAAACGATCAGAGATTAGATTTAAAAAATACCTCCTGCAAAGGAAGGTAGGGACTGATTCTCTTTAGTTCATCTTACTCGGAGAAAAAATCAATTCGACATCGCTTGGCAGACCGTAAAAATCAATAATCATTATTACTTGTTTGAGCATGTAATAATGACCAATCCGCGGACCAATTTTTGATAAGATAGGTTTCAGGTGTTTCTTGAATACGGTATAGGACACACTGTAAAGTTCGGCTAGTTCCCTTGCCGTGCAGGGTCTCACAATCCATGTTTTCATAAAATTTGAGGGTTATGTTTAATTCCGAATTTACTTATGCAAAGAACACACAAAGAAAAATAAAGTTCTAAAAATCAACTAGGTACTTTTACGCACACACATCTGTCCGTTTTTTTATAACTGTCATAATTTGACAGATTAGACGAACACTGCACTAAATAACTACGTAGAAATTATTTTTTCTTTTTTCTGACATTGAACTTTTTTCTATGCCCAATTAGATAGGAACTGCAATCCAGGTGATGAATAATTTTCTGCAGATATTAATTAGGTATCAATATAAGGCCATATGAAGAATTGTCAGTTTAAATTCTTTGTTAACTACAAACCTACAACTTTTCAATCACAAGATTATGATTGGTGTAAATACAAATATCAGCTGCTATCGTAAGACTTTCTCGAACAATTTCTTCAGCTGTGAGATGAGGTGCATGTTTCTTTAATGCCAATGCTGCTGATTGTGCATACATAGCACCAGAACCAATTGCTGCTACCTGGTTATCAGGTTCGAGTACATCACCTGTTCCTGATAAGACAAGAATTTCATCTTTGTTGGCAGTTATCAACATGGCTTCAAGTCGACGAAGGAAACGATCCATACGCCAATCCTTCGCAAGTTCAATGGCAGCACGCTTCATGTTGCCACCATACGAATTAAGTTTTTCTTCGAAGCGCTCAATCAACGTAAAGGCATCAGCTGTTGAACCCGCGAAGCCAGCCAGGATTTTTCCATCCTGAAGTTTTCTGATCTTGCGAACATTACTCTTGGCTACATAATTTCCCATCGTAGCTTGTCCGTCTCCACCAATAGCAATTTGCCCGTTATGCAATACGGCAATGATGGTTGTAGCGTGAATTTTTTCCATACAATAATTATGAGAGGTGAGAAGACTCGTCTAAAATAAAAATGAGGCTGTCTCAATAGTTGAAACAGCCTCTAAATATGTTCAATGGATTAAATCAAAATACGAACAGGATCCTCCATCAGACCTTTGAAAGTTTTCAGGAAGGCTGAACCTACAGCGCCATCAACAACACGGTGGTCACAAGAAAGTGTAACCTTCATGATGTTGCCAACAGCTAATTGACCATTCTTAACAACTGCAGTTTCCTTGATACCACCAACGGCCAGGATACATGCATTTGGTGGATTAATGATGGCTGTAAATTCATCTACACCAAACATACCCAGGTTAGATACGGCAAATGTTCCACCTTCCATTTCGGCTGGTTGTAACTTTTTGTCGTGAGCTTTCTGTGCAAGTTCTTTTACTTCAACAGCTATATGTGATAATGACTTATTCTCTGCAAAGCGAACAACAGGAACTACCAGTCCGTCTTTCACGGCAACGGCCACACCAATATGAATGTGATTATTTCTGCGAATCTTATCCACCAGCCAGCTTGAATTTACATCAGGGTTCTGACGTAACGCAGCGGCAACGGCTTTAATAACCATGTCGTTAAATGAAATCTTCACAGGACTAATTTCATTGATGCTCTTGCGGGCTTCAATGGCTTTGTCCATGTTAATTTCCATCGTGATAAAGAAATGCGGCGCAGTAAATAAGCTTTCTGACAAACGCTTGGCAATAACCTTACGCATTTGTGAAGCTGGAATTTCTTCAAAGCTCTCCTCACCAACAACACGTGGAAGTATAACTGGTGCCTGAGCTCCTTTTGCTGGTGCTGATGTTGCAGCAGGAGCAGAAGCTGGTTTATAGTTTTCAATATCGGTTTTGGTAACACGGCCATGTTCACCAGAACCTTGAATTTTGCTAATGTCAATACCTTTATCCTGAGCCATCTTTTTGGCCAACGGAGAAGCTTTAACTCGTCCGTTTGTAGAATGCTCAACTGTTGTTGGAGCAAATGCCGGAGCGTTGGTTTCCGCTTTAGCACCAGTAACTACACCTCCACCAACGGATGGAGCGCTTTTAGCACCATGAGCGCTTAGCAATGTTTTCCAATCGGCATCTTTTTCACCGATGATGGCGAGGACACCATTCACGGGAACAGATTTACCGGCTTCAGCTCCTATATAAAGAAGTGTTCCGGTATTGTATGACTCATACTCCATGGTGGCTTTGTCGGTTTCAACTTCAGCCAGGAGTTCACCTGATTTCACGCTATCGCCAACTTTCTTATGCCATGCTGCAATAACACCATCAGTCATGGTATCACTCATTTTGGGCATCAAAACAATCTCAGCTTTGATTCCGCTGGTATCAACAGCAGGAGCTGCCGGAGCAGATGTTTCTGCCACTTTTGGAGCTTCAACCTTGCCACCAGTAGCAGCCGCGTTAGAAGCGCCAGCTAGTAAAGCCGCATAATCCTCACCTTTTTTACCAACAATGGCCAGCACGTCGTTTACTTTAACAGCCTGCCCTTCCTGTGCACCGATATAAAGAACAGTGCCCTCGTTAAATGATTCGTAATCCATAGTGGCCTTGTCGGTTTCAATTTCCGCCATTAGCTCACCTGATTTAACAACATCTCCTACTTTTTTATGCCACTTGGCGATCACCCCTTCGGTCATGGTGTCACTCATTTTGGGCATTCTAACAATCTCTGCCATTGTTGATTCTATTGATTTTGATACGTTTTCGAATTTGCGAGGTCAAAAATAGGTCTAAAAAGATGGATATTCAAGCCAAATTATGCCTTAAAAATTGAATGTACCAATAAGTAATTCCACCTTCGAGGCGCTGGGATTCAGCCCTTCTGAGTATCGTACGCCAAGATTAAACTGCGGCAAAAAACGCATAATGTTAAAATCAAATTTAACCTCCACACCGGTAGAGGTGTATGACTGGCTGATGTTGTACAGTTTACTCTGTCCAAAACCATAATCAAAAAATGCATTAACCCGAACGCGTTGCAAATTTAACAACGGACCAACATGTACATCAGGATACCAAAGTGGAAAGGTGTAGTTAGCTGACATGGAATACATCTGCTGAAAACGAGAAATTGACAAGCCACGAGGTAAGGGAATATTGTTTCGAAAATAATAATTGTGATCATCTAGTGTAATAGGCTTATGGATTTCTGTGCTTTGATATGCCCAATATCCCCACAATGAGTGATGCTTAAATAGCCCTGGGAAGTACAATTGTGTATAAAGTGAAAAATTACTTCCGCTATAATCTCCACCATACGGTGTGTTATATAAATCAAGATATAATAACTGCCCAAGTTTACTATTAATATCACGTCGACTGGTTTTTAATAACCTATAACCAGAAACGCTAAAATGGTTATAAACAAGATTACCATTTCCAACATAATCATAAAATGGATAAAAATTAAAGATAGTATCATTCTTGATTAACGCGGGAAGATATCTGTTACTTGTTAATCCATTTGTAAAGCCCGTAACTTTAGTGTATCCTAAATTATTGGCAATAGAAATGTTTGAATAATATTTAGAATGAGTAAGATTTAACGGAATTCGAAGTCCGGCCTCAACATTCTGTTCATGCCATTGAAGCTTAACATTTTGGTCTTGAACTGTTGTCACAGTTTTATTATTTTTTGTATTTGATATGGTCACAGGATAATCACCCTTATCAACTTTACGATCGCCAGATGAAAAACCAAAATCAAATATTGTAAATATTCCCTGGTAACTCAGGCCTGCTTTCCAAGCCGTAGTACGTTCATTAATATCAAGTTGATAACCTGCATTAAATGTTGTGGTGCTTAATATATCCTGAGACATTATGCCCGCACTGGCTTGAGCCAGATTGTTATCAACAAAAAGTCCCCAGCTATATGGATTGATCATGCCCTTAAATTTCGAATACCTTTTCACAGGTAGAACCTGATGAGGTATGCTGTCGAGCAAGGTTGATCTTCCCTCCTGTCTCGCTAGCGTTTCTGATAACGGTTTTATTTCAGGTTCCTTTTCTTCATAAGGTTTCCATGAAGCAGGATCAAATGGAATTTTAACAACGTCTAATCCATCTCGTGTCTGTTCGTTATAATAAATTAATTTTTGATCAGGCGAAACTCCTGCGTTGTACGCTCCATACTTGCTGGAGCTGACCTGAAATTTTTGTTGTGTCTCTAAGTTGATTGCATATATGTTATCAATGCCACTGATGGGCGAATTATAAAGAAGATAGTTTCCCGTTAAGACAGGATAGCCAACATTTTCCTGCGATGGTGGAAATAGATCAGTTATTGTTCCGCTATCATAATCAAACAACGAAATGGTTTTACCTGCGGGTGTATTTTTCAGGGCTACAATTTTCTTACCGTCAGCAGACCATCGTGGCATAGCATAAAAATAATTATCAGGATTAGGAAATTCCTTTAACACCATTCCACCTGGAAATGAAAGTACCAAAACAGAAACCTTGTAATCATTACCTGATCGAATAGTGACAACAGCTTTACCATCCGGAGATAACGATGCGCCCGCATAGCGATCTTTTCTGTTTCCGATAACCCATTTTTGTTTTGTCTTCAGATCGTACGCTTTTATCAAAGAATAATTTCTCACACTCCATCGCGGATCATACCCAAACTCATTCCAGATCACCGTTGATCCTGAAGCTGATAACATGCCAGTACCATTTATGATACCCGGAGTATAAACCTTATGTTCTTCACCATCTTTCAAAACTGAAAATGTTTCAATGTCACCAATACCAGACTTCATGACGATAACACTTCCATCGTTCAACACTTGCGGATAGGCATAATTTGTATATGCCGTTGATTGCCGAAATGTGATGTTATTAAAAGACGTGAGATGCAAGGCATCTATTTCTGCCTGCCAATCCTTTTTTAAATCAGCAGCCATAGCACGATACAAACCATTTACGCTCAATCCGGTTTCCATTTTAATGGCACTTGAAAATCTGAATGGTATGATGGGAATATTCCACGCACGTGCTGTGATCTTACTCCAGATCTCAGGATCATTGGTTCGCCTGCGCAAGTAACTTATCATGTGATAGCCCAGCACATAATGATCAGGAATGTTATTCTTATACGATCGAAGATATTGCTTCTGATAATTAAAAGTTCTGCCCTCCATCAGGTTGGTTTTAAACACAAGTCCGAAGTATGGTATTCTTCCGCGGCCACTATGCGTAAAAGCTGTTTCCGTTGCCACAGCATCACCTTCCCAAAACCATAGGGGTGCAGCCGCATGTGATAATGCTGATAAAGTATTGGCACCAAACAGATAGTAAAATGCTCTGCTCAGTCCTCTGTTTGAATGTTGAAATTGAACAACATGACGATACTCATGTGATGATAAAAGATTAAGCCAATCATTCGTACCGAGGAAATTATAATCCTGCGAGGGCATAGTATAAAACTCAGACCGACGAGGCGTAATAGAAACGAATGCATTAGAAACTGAAGATTGATTTTGAAGCACTACCGAAATCTTTCGTGGATCGGCGCCCATGGTTCGCGCTTCCGGATCATGTATGTGCTCGAGCGTATTGGCCATGCGTTGCGCCTGAACTTCAAAACCCATAGGGTATAACACCCGAAAGTGTTTTGTATTAACCTGATACCATTTTAAACTCGTCGGGTTGTTATCAAGTGTTACCTGGGAATAAAGGCTTGAGAAGCTAAGAACAAAAGTAAACAGGAACAGGACTCTCTTCATGATGGGGCATTTGTCATGAAAGATTCAACAGGATTCTGTTAAAAGCAAGTGCAATCAGAAAATCTAATGAGGATTTAAGGTAAACAGAACCCCATTTGAGGTGGATGCTCATAGTCCACAGTCCATTGTCGATGGACCATGGACTGTGGACTGTTGGCCAATAACTATTTCTTCTTCAGAACAGCACTTGCTGAGCTTACAGCGCTGACCTGGAAAAAGCCAAGTGCACCATTGGTAAGATTTGTTCGTGAGTTAGCTGGCGGTGATCCAAAAATACCTCCTGCATTCTGCAATAAATTGGCTAAATCATTATAGTATATAAATGCATCATGATCTAAACTATAAAACTGAACTGAAGCGGTATCGCCAATGCCAAAGTGACTCGCGCCTTCAATGCCATCAATGTTTTCAGCAATGTTAGCATCATCGCTAAAGTATACATCCGATTCATCGTCAAACACAAGCGTATCGTTACGATAAAATTTAAAAAGGTAGTAGTCTACTGAAGGCTTGGGCTCCTTGGCATAGATCAGCATTGAATAATATTTGCCCGCTTTCTTCGGATCTTTTTTCTCATCCTCATCCAGTTTGAAAGTTACAGAATCAACATTGGTAACAGGATTTAATTTGTCTTGTGCTTCAAACTTTTGATCATCAACCAACACAGTTAAGAAATAGGTTCGACCAACAACACCGGTAAATGGAGTCTCAGGATAATAAATACCCTCAAGTTCTTTTTTATTCTCAGGATTGTGAACAAATACATAAGTGTTATCCTGATCATCTTTTACGGTCACAGTACCATTTGTAATACGAGGCGTTTCTCCATCGGCATAAAAATTGGCACTGCGGGTAAGCTTCACATATTGCATGTTGGGCTGATCGGTAATCATACCTTCAATCACAACCTTAGGGTTTATCTGTTTAAGATCAAGTTTTATTGTCTCTTCACATGACACTAATGTGATTGAACTTATTAAGGCAAGTATTACTATTATATTTTTCATATTAAAAATCTTCATCTGAGTGATATGTTTTAAAATTTCACGTTATAGGTAACTGATGGAAGGATTGGGAATAGATAAATCATTCGTGCTTCCTTTATAGTGCCATCACCAACTACATTGCCATCACTATCACGTTTAGTTCTTGTATAGATTGTGAATGGATTTTTGCGGCTGTACACATTGTAAACTGAGAAGATCCATTGGCTCTTCCATTTACGATTATCATTCTTTCTGGGTATGAACGTAGCGGATAAATCAAGTCTGTGGACAGGAGGCAATCTGTAACCATTACGCTCTGTAATAACATCAGGATGATAGCTTGAGTACTCAAATTTACCTGCAGGCAAAGTTATCGGGCGACCGGTGTTGTAGATAAAGTTTCCGCCAAGTGTCCATCGTTTCGATAATTCATAAACTGCCTGCATATTAATTACGTGACGACGATCATAGTTGGAAGGAAACGCTTCTCCATTATTAACACCTGGAACTTTACGCATCGTCTTGGAGAGTGTATAACTTATCATTCCATTTAATCTGCCTTCCTTTTTTGTCACCATAAATTCCGCACCATACGACCACGATTTACCCTGACGATACTCTGTTGAAATATCTCTGTTAAAAAATATCTGCGCGTTATCAGCAAAATCAGTAACCTTCTGCATGCTCTTATAGTATGTTTCAACTGATATTTCAAACATGTTATCTCTAAGGTTTCTGAAATACCCAGCAGCAACTTGATCAGCTATCTGTGGTTTCAAATAATAACTACTCGGGCTCCACGTATTGAATGGAAGAGGAACTGTACCTGCTGAAATCAAGTGTGTGTTCTGAGCCATTCGATTGTAAGACAATTTTACTGACTGTCCATCTCTCACCAGGTATCTGATAGCTAAACGAGGCTCAAGATTGGGATATACTTTAATGTTCTTCCAAGCCTTATAATGCAACGTATCAGTTCGCTCAATAGTAGTATTGTCATGAGGATCCTTATATGTATAAACATTACTACGACCGATATTCTGGAATACGGATAAACGTAAACCATAATCAAGTGTGATGCGGTTGCTAACTTTTTGCTGATTGCTGATGTAAAGACCATGATCAAGCCCATACATCATATCAAGTTGCGTAGAAGTAAAGATTGATCTTGATGATGTTGGCCTGATATTGCCAGGTTGAAATATTCGACCTGTAATATGATACCCAAATGTTAATTCATTATTGGTATTGATAAAGTATGTCAGATCATTCTTCACACTCAACTCCTGAATTTTAGATGTCCATTCAAATCCCTGAACAGGATCGTTAACTCTAAGTGAGTAATCAAATTGACTGGCAATAACAGAGGTGTTAGAAAATAATCTCTCATTAAAAAGATGGTTCCATCTAAAGGTACCCGTGGTATTTCCCCAGCCAAATCCTGCATCACCTCCATTGAATGTAATCTTATCACGACCAGAATAAAAAGCAGTGAAAAAACGGTTATTATTGTTAGCACGCCAGTTAACTTTTCCATTGATGTCATAAAAGCTCACGCCATTTTTAACATTGGCAGCCTTTAAATATAATCCAAGATTGGAAGCACGTGCAGACACAATAAATGAACTCTTCTCTTTCTTAATAGGTCCTTCAACCATTAAGCGACTTGCTAATGTGCCTATACCGGCAGACACGCCAAACTTTTTATTATTACCATCTTTGGTACGCACTTCAAGCATGGAAGAAAGTCTGCCTCCAAAGCGAGCAGGTATGCCACCTTTATATAATTCTGAATCTTTAATAACATCGGCGTTGAATACAGAAATTAATCCACCCAAATGAGAAGGATCATAGATCGGGGCTTCATCAATTAAGATCAGATTCTGATCTGCGCTACCTCCACGTACATAAAATGAAGATGTACCTTCTCCGGCTGAGATCACACCCGGAAGCATTTGGATATTCTTAATAATATCTACTTCACCAAATAGTGAAGGGAGTTTCCGGATCTGCTCCATGTTGAGTGTATTCTTGCTCATCTGAACATCCACTACGTTAGCATCAATGGCCTTATCAGAAACAACAACTTCTTTTATATAGGTAGCTTCACTCGCCATCTCTATATTCTTTGACTCGTTCTGTATTAAATCAATGTTAATAGAATGTGTCTGGTAGCCTACATAACTGAACTGCAGGTCGTACGTTCCTTTCTCGAGTGTAAGCGAATAAAATCCATAGGGATTTGTTACTGTGCCCGCCTTTAACTGTGGAATGTAAACATTGACACCGATGAGTTCCTCACCGGTTTGGGAATCTTTAATGTAACCATTGATGGTGACTTTCTCCTGAGACCAGGCACTAAAAGATAAACTGATAAATGTTGCAATAAGTAGTAATCGTATCATTGTGTTGGGTTAATTTTGGATTGAGACAATCAGACAGGAGTTTACCCCTATTCGGCCTGGAAAATAATTGATAAATCTTCCACACCCCCATCTGACGAATTTAAAATCAAATAGTTACCGAGCATTTTAAAATAGTTCGATTGCGGACAAACTTTTTGTCATGAGATCATCAGAACCAATCCGCAATGATAAGAAGTGTTAATACTACATTCACCAGAAGTCAGCCCGAGGAGGTGAAGAATTATTTCGGTAGATTCGCATCTCAATCATCGAAGCATGAATTTTACACGAAGTTTAGTACTGGCATCAAGCTCGCCACGCCGACAGTATTTGATGAAAGAAGCCGGTTTTACCTTTACCATTGAAAAGCCTGATGTAGAAGAATCCTTTCCCGGGGACATGCCTGCCGAGCAAGTTGCCAAATACCTGGCATCAAAAAAAGCAGAGTACTTCAGGCCAAAGATGAGAGATGAAGTCATTGTAACGGCCGATACTGTGGTTATACTGGGAGATCAAATTTTGAATAAACCGCTTGATCGTGCTGAAGGAATTAAGATGTTATCCATGCTCTCTGGCAAAACCCATCTGGTAATGACAGGAGTATGTATCCTTTCAAAAGAATGGGAAGAAAGCTTTGATGATACAACCGAAGTACTCTTCAAAAGCCTTACACCAAAAGAGATTGAATTCTATATCGACACTTACAAGCCATACGACAAAGCCGGTGCTTATGGCGCTCAAGACTGGATAGGCATGGTTGCCATCGAAAAGATAACAGGCTCATACTTCAATGTTATGGGCTTACCAATCCACAAAGTATATCACCATCTTACTACAAAGTTTGCGTGAAAAAAATCCTGCTTTTTCTGAAGCATCATTTACGTGTAGATTTTAATACGGCTCATTATGTGTTTGTGCTTTCTTTTCTAAGCATCTGCATGTATTTTAACTACCGATGGAATTTCTATAATGACTTTCTTAATGAGCAAACAGGCATTACAAAGTTCATCTATTGCTTTCTCTTCTACGGCATTGGCTATTTCGTTCCCGTCATCTCATTTTCATTTTTCTCAAAGCAGTTCGATCATTTCAAAAACGCCGGCTTCTGGATAAAGAGTTTGCTCGTCGTTTCTTTGCTTGCTTTAGATAACACAGTAGCCTTTTATTGGGAGTGGGTAGAAGCCATGGTTGTTCATCCTCTTCGGTTCTGGGTATTCAAAATACTGAACTACCTGATGAGCTTTGCTACCATCATTGCTCCGCTATTGCTGTTCCATCACTTTTATGAAAAAGAGGAAAGAAATTATTACGGCCTTAACAGTAACAAATTTGATATTAAACCATACCTGCTGCTGTTAGTAATAGTAATGCCTGTTATAATAATAGCTGCTTTTCACGGAAGCTTCCTGAATCAATATCCTATGTACAAAAGTTCAGGGGCTAACGGATATCTTTGCACACCAGAGTGGTTCACTGTATTACTCTTTGAACTATCCTACGCTTTTGATTTTATCTCAGTGGAGTTTGTATTCAGAGGATTCCTCGTCATTGGAATGATAGCCATTATGGGAAGGAGCGCCGTGCTAACAATGGCTTCCGTTTATTGCTTCCTGCATTTTGGCAAACCTGCAGGTGAAGCAATGAGTTCAATAATAGGCGGCTATATACTGGGTGTTATTGCCTACGAAACCAAAAGTATTTGGGGTGGCATTATTATCCATATCGGTGTAGCAATGACAATGGAACTTGCAGCCTTTATGCAGCGCTAGAGTTTTTAATAAAATACTTTTTTGAAATAGAGTGCGTTAGAATGCATAAAAGACAAGAGCTGTTGTCCGCATAAACTTGCCCGAAGATCTCAATATTTCATTGTCATTTGGTTTTTTTGCGGAAGTACTATTTATTTAACTAAATTTATTCTAATAACTAAACCTTATTTCGGGCAATGAGAAAAGCCAGGATTTTACATTTTCCAGTTTTATGATTGAACGGAGAGAGGAGTGGCTTGATAAATTATTTTGGGGAAGTCTTTATTGCCTAGCTTTTTTCTTTCCTTTCCAACCAACAGTTTCACGAATACTTATCGGCGTTGCAGTAGCCCTTTGGTTACTACAGGCGAAATACAAGAATATTACAAAGAGCTCGCTAATTTACATTGCAATTTTTTCTTCTTATTATTTCATCAACTACGTTGGATTAATACACTCGGAAAATATTTCATCAGCTGTCGGAAGACTTTCTTCGCGCTTAATTTATCTGATATTTCCACTCATACTTATTACGTCTTCAGTAACTGCAAAAAGAATCAATACCATCTTTTGGATTTTTACTGCATCTGTTCTCACTTTAAGTACATTCGCTATTGTGCGCGCCGCGCTCACAGACCCATTTACATCTAAATACGGTCCGATTTCTTATACAAATCTCACAGATGCAATAACCCATCATCCGACTTACTTAAGTTTACATGTAATAACAGCAATCTTTTTCGTCGCATTACATTTGTTTAAGGAAAAAAAATGGTTGCATATTGAATTGCTTCTAAATATTGAAATTTATCTGATCATAATTCTTCTTTTGCTATTTTCCAGAGGTCCAATTTCAGGGTTTCTTATTGCATCAGGGTTGATCTTTTTGTTTGTCATATCAAAAAACAGAAGTAAAAAAATTGTTCTTGCATTTTGCATATTCACACTTTTAGCATTAATCACCATTGGCACCTTCCCTTCATTCCGTGAAAGATTTTTAAGTCCAATTACAAATATTGAAGCAAAAATAAAAAGTGACGCGCAGGACGAGTCATCTGCGCTTCATTTAAAATCATGGTATTGCTCAGTAGAATTATTGACTGACTACCATTTTTTTACAGGATATGGAAGTGGCGATGAAAAAGATGCTCTTGCATCTTGTTACAAAAGTCATTCTTGGTTAGAAATGTACTCAGCCAAATACAATGCACACAATGAATATTTTAGTTGTATGCTTCGAACAGGTATACTAGAACTACTTACCCTTTTGGTCTTTTTAGGAACAGCTCTCTACACGAGTATCAGAAAAAAAAATATGGTTTACTTTGGCTTTACTATTGTTTTTGCTGTATCATTCCTCTTTACAACGTTGAATGATTTGAGTGCCATGATTCTCTTCTCCTATTTCAACAGTCTACTATTTGTACAATCAAAAATAGAAACTGTTAATCCATCTTAAAAACTTTAAGATATTTATCACGCTGAATAGCAAACGACAACTCGTTATTAGCAGAAGATGAATATGAATTATTCTTCTTCAATGAAATAAGCTTATCCTCAATTTCATTCTCATTATAAAAAATGGCATTCTCAGAAACATATTGCATTTTGCTGAAATCTTCCGGCAATATCAAAGTCTTTTGAAACGCCAACGCCCAACTAAAGCTAGCCGAGATTTGACTTTTTAAATAACTTTCATAGTTATGAATACGACGTGTAAATAAAGGCAGTATGTAATCAGCTTTTGAAATCCATTCAAAAAAATCATTGTAAGCAATAAACCTTTCCTGATAAATGAACTGACTCTCGAGTTGACGCTGTTTAATTTCAAGAACTACATTTTTGCCATCCATATTCGAAGCATCGCCTAACAAAATAAATTTTATTGGCAAACCTTTTTCTTTAATTACTGCGGCGGCTTTAAGTAATGGTTGAAAGTCTCTCTTCTTTGCATCAAATTGTCCTGGTATTACAACATTAATCTCCTTTGAATCATTGTTGTAAGGTCTCGGATCCCATTGAAAAAAAATTGGATAAAAACATGAAATATTTTCCTTCTTCGGAAAAACCTCTTTGAAATTATTGAGTGTCTGCTCCGATAGCGTAAGAACACCATCAACCCTGTCTATCAGCGCACGTTGTTCATTGTTTTTTATGTGCTTGGAGACACGATGTACAATACCAACATAATGTATGCCTCCTATAATACGAGTTATTAAAGAGTTAAAATTAGAATCAAGTGTATTAAATATGATGTGCGTAATCCCGAATCGCTTAATATATGATCTCATTACAAAAAAAAGACCAACCTTATTATACCATTTATCGGGGTATTTCAAAAGTGTAATCATAACTGCTTTTTGAAAAGCACCTAATAAATCATCATCCCAAAGCTTTTGGTTTAGAAACAAATGCACTTCAATATTTGCATCTAAAAGAAATTTCAGCTGAGTCGGGATTATCTCCTGATGAAATTTATATTCAACAAGCAAAACTTTCATGGGCTTCCTAACAAATTCATTAGGCTTATGAACCAATCCGTTTTCACAAATAAATTTTTTCATAGCTACTTTTTCAGCCATGATATTTTCATTAACAGATTGGTCTGTCCAATTTTCTTTATGATGCAAATGGTATTGTACCGCGAGATTTCGAACTGAGAAAAGTTTAAACCCAAGTCCTTCTAAACGCCAGGTTAAATCTATATCCTCTCCTATTGCAGGTAATTTATAATCTTCATCAAAGCCGTTGATCTTTTCGAGTATCTCTCTGTGAAAGGACATATTACAACCCTTAAGCTGGCTCATCTTTCTTAGCCTCGGAATGAAACCCAGCAAGCTTTTAGGATCTATATAAAATGCTTCTTCGTAAAACCTCACACCATCTTTTTTCAACGCACTCCGCTCCTTCTCAACTCGCTTTTCAAGTTGCAATAAGTTTTCATGCTGTTTCCGAAACAGATCAGAATAGGTTGGACCAAGTTTTACTCTCTTACCAGCAACAACGTGGTTCTTATCAGCATATTGAACATGGTGTTCTATAAATTTATGATGAAGCACACAATCACCATCAATAAAAATCAGATAATCACCTGATGATTTTCGTATCGCATTATTTAAAGCCTGATTTTTTCTCCAGCCTACATCCGGCTGCGTTATGTGTAAAATTGAATTAGGATGTTGATACGTTGACAAAAACGTTTTCATCGGTTCGTACTCACCATCCTCTGAAACAACTATTTCAAAAGATTTATACGTTTGATACTTCAACCCATCAAGAACGACTTTGAGGTCGTCCACGTTTTTATAAACCGAAATAATAAGCGAAACTTTCATCATTCCGGATTATTGTTTGGGGCCTTTAATGATTCCAAATTCAGTCCATGTTTTGTGAAGCTTCTTTGTATCGTTCCTGATTGCTCGATTAAACTGTATTGATTCTTTTGTATTATAACCTCTCTTATGATCAAGGTGGATGCAAATAGCGCTATAACGAATCTGCTTTCCTTTGACTCCTCTATTCATCATGCGTTCACCCAACTCACGGTCCTGGCCTCCGTATTGCATTTTTTCATTAAACCCGTTAACAGCAACAATGTCTTTCTTCCATCCTGATGAATTATGTCCATTCCATGTAGCTTTTGTTGGAGTGATGAAGTTCAAGAATTTTTCCTTCCAGCCAGTGCTGGTAAGCTTCATGGTTTTATGGGTCTTGGGTAAGCCATGAGCGTAAAGCCAGCTCACCTGAAAAGCATCTCTGTTTTTTATGTCAGTTTGTTGAATGGTTTTACTTGTCTCCATCGGAAGCATAAAATATCCTCCGGATAAGAAAAATCCTTCCTGGGCATTTCTTACATGAACCTCAACAAAATCATGTCGGGGAATGCAATCGCCATCTGAAAAAATAAGATAGTCTGTAGTGCAGGCAACAATAGCTTTATTGAGAATCTGAGATTTTTGAAAACCATTGTCAGCATGCCAAACGTGAATAATTTCTAACGCGGTCTGAGCCATGAAACGATCAATCAATTGTCTTGTCTCATCGCCAGAGCCATCGTCGGCTATAACAATTTCAAAATCCTTATGGGTCTGGCATTCATATCCCCATAATACTTTCTCCAACCAGGCTGGTGAGTTATATGTACTGATAACAACAGAAACCTTCATGCTTACAAAGAATAAAAATTACTTTCTATAAGTTGTGCTGTAATTCTTAATACCATCTTCAATGATTCGCATGGCTTGATCTTTAGATTGAAATTCATCAACCACGACCTTCTTATTTTCTAATGTTTTATAGTTTTCAAAGAAATGTTTCAACTCTACTTTAAAATACTCAGGAAGCTCACTTACATCATTGATGTGACTTACGCTGGCATCTTGTTGAGCTACCGCAATGATTTTATCATCAGCTTCGCCCAGGTCTATCATGCGCATAACACCAATAACTTTTGAAGGAATGAGGCAGCGGGGAACAACTGATACCTGTGTAAGTACTACAACATCAAGAGGATCATGATCTTCGCCAAGTGTCTGAGGAATAAATCCGTAATTAAGTGGATAATACATGGATGCATAAATTACACGATCCAGCTTAATAAGGCCACTTTCCTTATCTATCTCGTATTTGGCTCTGGAGCCTTTTGGAATTTCAATGATCCCATTAATAAACTCTGGTGGATTCGCGCCTATAGAGACTTCGTGCCAGGGGTGTTGTACCATAACTTTTTTCTCCAAAGTAACAAAAAACCCCCGACATGCGGGGGTTTTTGATATTACTTAGAATCTTTCTTCTCTTCTTTCTTTTCCTGAGGCCTGATCTTCTCCCCATCTTTCAAACGCTTGGAAACAACCAGGAATGGCCCGGTGATTACCTCTACGCTATCTTTAATTCCAGAAACAATTTCAATATTATCATAGTCACTGATTCCTGTTTTAACTTCTATCATTTTCGCTACACCTTTCTCGTTCACAAACAGCACAATCTTATCCTCCTTCTTCTTCTCCGGTTTCTTATCATCCGCAGGTTTAGGCGCATCTTCTGGCGGGCCGCCTTTCTTGTCTTTATTCTCATCTTTCTTCAGATCATCCGGGTTGCGAGTTGTTACTGCTGCCAGTGGAACCGAAAGAACATTTGATTTTGTTTGTGTAATGATTTCAACACTGGCTGTCATGCCAGGTCTGAACGGAAATTTATTTCCGGCCTTGATCAAATCATCATAAGAAGAACGTAAAATTAAAATCCTTACTTCAAATTCTGTAATTGCATCTGATGAGGCTTTGTCTTTTGCTGTGTTAGCAATAAGTGTGACTACGCCTTTAAATTCTTTATGTGTATTTGAATAAGCATCTACATCAATCAAAGCTGTATCACCCAGGTGCACACGTACAATATCATTTTCATTTACGTTAACACGAACTTCCATGACATTCAGATCGGCGATGCGAAGCATTTCGGTACCCGCCATGGTTGCTGTTCCAACAACACGCTCACCCTTCTTCACGATAAGTTTGGAAACTATACCATTCATAGGTGCGTTGACTGAAGTCTTTCTGAAATTCTCACGCGCTTCTTTAAGCGATGCCTCTGTACTTTGAATAACATACCTGGCAGCCTCTACTGCTTGCACGGCAGAGTTCTTATCATTTTTAGCCACGGCATAATTTTGTTGTGCCAGTTGCCAGTCTGATTCAGAAATCACTTTTTCATTCCATAATCTTTCTTGACGTTTAAAGTCGGCTTCTGCACGAATGAGTGTTGCCTCTGCGCGTGATAAGCTTGATCTGGATTGCTCCAGGTTAGCACGTTGCTGACTTAGCCCGGCTTCTGCTCTGTCTAGCTGACTTTGCCATGTATCAGGGCGAATCTTAACCAGTGACTGGCCTTTGCCTACAGAATCACCCTCGGCTATAAGCAGATCAATGATTTCACCAGAAACTTCTGGCGCTATTTTCACTTCTGTTACAGGTTGAACCGTTCCTGAGGCACTTACCTTTTCAATAATGGTAGTACGTTTTGCTTTGGCCAGCTCTACCTCAAGCTCTTTAGGCTTGCCAATCATGCCTGCCGATTTAAGAATGACGAGTAGAACAATTATACCAGCAAGCCCTCCAATGAGCCAGTATATAAGCTTATTCGATTTTTGTTTTTGTTTTGCCATTGAATTCGGTAATTAATATTGAATAGGTTTTCCCTGATAAAAATCTAAAAGTTTCTTTTTAAAGATAAAATCATACTTAGCGCGAACAAAATCCGATTTCGCCTGAAACAAATCATTTTCTGATAACTGATACTCTACAAAATTAGCTGCACCTGATTCATAACGTTGCTTCGTCATTCGATTGGCCTCCTCTCGTGCATTAACTTGTTTCATAGTGGATGCATACGTTTTTGATGCGGCTAACGCATCATTAAAGGCAGTCTCCACACTTTGTCTAAGTGTATTGCTTGTTTGTCGTGCAGTAATCAACGCCACCTCTTTGTTGATAATAGCACGCTGCATTGTACCACGACTCTGCATTCCATTTAAAATAGGAATTGTTAAGGTTAAGTTTACGGATTTAGATAAGTTATCCTTAATCTGCTGCATTTCAGTATAGCTATTAACGTAGTAGCCAGTGTTTATATCCTGGGGCAGCGCCAGCACCTTAGCGGAGGTACCGTCGACGGTTCCGATTTGTGGTGTCGCATCTTTTATTACACCACCATCAGCGACAAAATGTCTTGTATCTGATACGCTGGAATAATTACTGTTAAGATTTGCACCTGCACTAAGTCTGGGGTACAAATTTGCGCGAGCTGCCCGAACAGCATAATCTGAACTTTCAACTTTTAAATTATCACGCTTTATCTCCGGCATTGTATTATAGGCCTGCTGAAAAACATCTTCACGATTCTGATCAATAACTAAGTCTTCGACATTTATATCAGGGATCACAACATCCATAGGTACGCTTGCTTCAAGTTGAAGGGCTTGCTTCAATTGTAATAAAGTAAGATTAACACTATTCTCTCGCGTTACAACATTTAGTTCATAAGTTGCTACCTGTGCTTCTTGATTTAATTGATTAGATCTAGAAAGTGCGCCGGCATTAACCTGTTTTATGATCCTGTCTAATTGTTGCTGGGCAGAGCTGAGCTGAGATTTAGAAAACTCGTAGAGCTCTTTATTAAAAATAACATTCGTATATAATGATATAACATTTAAGATCACATCATTCTTAGTCTTTTGAAGATCTGCCTTGGAAGCTTCCAGATCACGTGAAGTTTGTTTGATATTATATTGAAGGCGAAGGCCATTGAATATTGTTACAGAACTTGAGGCATTTGGATTAATTGAATTATTGCGCTGGGTAACATATTGATATGATACAGGGTTAATAGATCGCCCCCAGTTGTAGCCATTTGATACCCCCGCATTAAATGATGGAGCAAGTGCCCACCAAGCCAAGTTATAACCAACTTCATTGGTTTCAACTCCATAGGTACTTCGTTTTACGTTCAGGTTATTCGCCACTGCGTAGTCAACACACTCTTGTAGTGTCCAGGTGGTTTTAATCTCCTGAGCAGCTCCATTAAGTATAGGTATTAGGATAACTAAAAAAGACAATAGTAATTTTGTTCTCATAGTGTCAATTAATATCGGGTATATATATTAAATCCTTTATCCAGCTAAGACTCCGGAGATACGCTAATGTTACATCCTTCACTCCAGAATCCATTTCAATAACAAGACAAGCCAGATCATTCTTTCCTTTTCGGCTTACTGACATCGTGGCGATATTACAATCATCGTGAGCCAATACATCAGCAATGAAGGCAACACTGCCTTTCACATCTTTCGCCGTAATAATAAGTGTGTGAAGATTAGCGCTGAAGTCGGCTTTAAAGCCATTAACTTCTGCTATATTAATAAGACCGCCACCTTTACTTTCGCCAAGTACCTCAAGGCGGTTTTCACCTTTGGCAAGTGTTAATTTAATAGTGTTGGGATGATATGTCGATGCATTGCCAATGGATTTGAAGGTGTAATTCAATCCTTCTTTTTTAGCAATCTCAAGTGATTCCTTTATCCGTTTGTCATCTGTTTTAAAATCCATGAGCCCGGCTATAATAGCCCGGTCACTACTGTGACCTTCATAAGTGGTGGCAAATGAATTATAGAAAATGATCTCGGCCACATCGGGCTTGCCACCTAAAAGCTTGCAGGCCGCTCTGCCTATTCGAACAACACCGGCGGTGTGAGAACTGGAGGGTCCGATCATAACGGGGCCTATCATATCAAAAATGCTGCTCTTTTCTGGCATACTTTGGTTCAATACGCAATTTGTCGACAAAAAGATGTATTCGTTACACCAAAAGTGTTTAAAGATTAAAAATTGATGAACTGAATAGAATAGGTGAAATTACTCAAAATCACAAAACGACAAGCCTTGTGAGGTCACAATCCTGGTGCTTTAAATATATTTAGTTACGCCCTGGCATTCAGAATATACCATCAGAAGTTTTATTTTTGCGAATCACCATTGCCTGAACCATGATCAAAAAGACCTTAACCATAGCACTACTTTTCCTGATTCGACTTTCAAACGCGCAGGATACACTGGTACATTTTAAAGATCTAACCTTTGCCTCAACTCTTGAGGAAACAATTTTAACGGACCATTTTGTAAACAAGAAAACTGACCCTTTTCTGTTATTCATGGCTAATGGAACTCTCCTGAATGAAGGTCATCTCAAAAATGACAAGATCAGATTTTATGACCATCTGAAAACTTTAAAAGAAGAGGCCAGCAACAAAAAGAATGATAAGAAAATAAAATATCTCTACGACGATATTCATAAATCATTTCTGCAAAAGTATGAACTTCAAAATAAGTTCGAAGATATTTTCTACAATGGAAATTACAATTGTGTATCAGCATCAGCTCTGTATGCATTAACTTTTGAAGAGGCTGGCATTCCTTATACTTTAAAAGAAGAACCAACGCATGTTTATCTCATTGCTTATCCAAAGCAAGAACGAATAGTAATAGAAACAACCACTCCTCAATCGGGCTACAGAACAATAGATCAGTCATTCAAAGAAGCGTATGTTAAAATGCTTAAGGATCAGAAATTAATCAGTGGTTCAGAGTATGCTTCACAGTCAGTAAACACCTTGTTTGATAAATTCTATTTTAATGGTGAAGTTGAAATAAACTTATTAAACCTGGTAGGTATTCAATATTCTAATGATGGAATCTACAAGCTGGAAGAAAAGAAATACGAAGAGGCTTATCACCAGTTTCAGAAATCATATTTGTTCTTTCCGACGGAACGCATCTCGTACATGTTGTTTCTGAGTTGCCTCAAAACATTTGAAGAGTTCAAAGACAAACCCGGTAATCAGGCTCGTTACCTGGCTGAACTTTCAAAGTTCAAAAAATTCGACTTGACTAGTGATGTTATTAAAAGTGAGTTTGCCCATGTATTGCATAAAGATCTAATCGAAACAACGAATAAGGAACATTTGGAAAAATACTACAGTGAATTATATCCTGCGCTTACCGATACGTTGCTTCAGAAGGAAATAAGGTTTCTTTACAATTATGAGAATGGAAGATCACTTTACAACATGGCTATGTTTAAGGAAGCCATACCCTACTTTGAAGAAGCGCTGAAGATTAAACCTAAAAGTCCTGAAACAAATAATATCCTCATCAACTCCATTTCTGAATC
>Ga0310811_10001218_pt1 | contig 32998 bp, 29 predicted proteins | sample YCmetagenome_FD_207642 | JGI IMG/M metagenome (GOLD analysis project Ga0310811, IMG submission 207642) | Soil microbial communities from experimental microcosm in Duke University, North Carolina, United States - YC | ecosystem: Engineered > Artificial ecosystem > Soil microcosm > Unclassified ...
CCGCCGCCCCCGCCGCCTCCGCCGCCGGTGGCTGAAGCCAAGGAGTTCATCGTCTACTTCCCGTTCGATCAGTATGCGCTGACGACGGAAGCCTCGGCGGTGGTCCAGCAGGCTGCGGACTACGCGAAGATGGGCAACGCCACCAAGATCCTGGTGGTGGGCCACACCGACACCTCGGGCTCGACCAAGTACAACCTGCGCCTCTCCGAGCGCCGGTCGAAGGCGGTCGCCGACGCCCTGGTGGGCCAAGGCGTGAACCAGTCGGTGCTGTCGGTGGACTGGAAGGGCGAGGCCGACCTCGCGGTCCAGACCGGCGACGGGGTGAAGGAGCCCCTGAACCGTCGGGCCACCATCAACATCAACTTCTGATCGGGATCCGGGGATGCGCTAGCCGCGTGTCCCCACCCCGCACCTTCGAGAGCCCGGCTTCGGCCGGGCTTTTTTCGTAGGCGGAACAGGCGGGCGCGCCGTTTCTTGGAAAAATTTTTCGGTGACCGGATTCCGGGCCGCCGCCCAGTCCTGGGGCGCAAATTCAGCCCGTCGGCCACATCTTGTGGTGAGGCGAACGGGGCTCCGTTGCGCCGCAGCAAACCGTCGTGCACCGTTCATGAAGCTGTCATCGGGCCCTGTAAAACGAGGCCCCAGGGCCGGCTCGCTGCGGGAAACAGGCCTGTCTGGGCCGGGCTCCCGCCGCGCCCAGGAATGAGGGGAATTACAAATGTCTTTGAAAAAGCTCGCCGCTGGCGTGGCGCTCTCCACGCTCGCCTCCTTGGCCGCCACCGGCGCCATGGCGCAATCCACCGCCAGCCAGGTGGCCGAGGTGGTGGTGACCACCAACGCCGTGCGTTCGACCGGCGGTCTCGCCGTGCAGACCCAGGTGGCCAAGAGCCAGTCGATCGTCACCCAGCAGTACATCGACAACCAGCCCGGCAGCGTCAACGCCGCCCAGCTGATCAACCTGCTGCCGGGCGTGAGCTACTCGAGCTCCGACCCGACCGGCATCCTGTCGGACGACTTCCGCATCCACGGCTTCGACGGCAACCACGTGTCGTGGACCATCGACGGCACCCCGGTGAACGACACCGGCAACTACGCCTCCTACCCGGGCGAATACCTGACCGGAGAAGTGACCGACCGCGTCACCGTCAACATCGGCCAGGCCGAAATCGACAGCCCCTCGGCCTCGGCCATCGGCGGTACGGTGAACATCATCACCAAGACCCCGCCCAGGACCCTCGGTGCGATCGCCAGCGCCTCGGGCGGCTCCTACGGCTATTACCGCGGCTATGCCGAGCTCGACACCGGCGAGATCGGCCCCTGGGGCACCCGCGCCTTCTTCTCGGCCAACGGCGTCCATTCCAACAGCTGGCAGAGCAGTAACCAGCCGATCGAGCGCGAGGGCGTGGACTTCCGCGTCTACCAGCCGCTGCGCGACAAGGACTTCATCTCGATCGCCGGCACCTACAATTCCAACCGGGCCTACTTCTACGAGAGCAACTCCCTGGCCCAGTTCGCGCAGTACGGCCGCGACGTCGGTTGGAACAAGAAGTGGGTCGTGCCGAGCGTGACGCCCGGCAAGGCCGATGGCATCGGTACGGCCGCCGCCGCCGGCCCCGACTATCCCCAGGGCCTCTCCGACGCCAGCCAGGGTTTCTACGGCTACCACATCAACCCGGTGGACTTCGGCGACATCCGCGTGCAGTCGCGCTTCGACCTGAGCCACGGCTTCACCCTGACCTTCGACCCCTACTTCTTCTACACCCTGGCCAACGGCGGCGGTAACACCTCCCTCAAGGAGACCGACCCGCGCTTCGCCGGCAACACCGGCAAGACCGGCTGCGTCGACGTGAACGGCGACGGCGACTGCCTGGACACGGTGCTGGTCTACTCGCCCAGCAACACCCAGACCCACCGCTTCGGCCTGTCGACCTCGCTGCTGTACGATCTGGACGAGCACAGCCACTTCCAGTTCGCCTACAACCTCGACTACGGCAACCACCGCCAGACCGGCGCCTACGGCCTGATCAACCAGCAGACCGGCTTCCCGGACAGCCCCTTCGGCGGCCTGCGCAGCCAGACGGTCAACACCCAGGACGGCTCGTTCCTGCGCAGCCGCGACCGCTTCTCGGTGGCCCAGCTGAACCAGGTCGCGTTCAACTACATCGGCCGCTGGATGGACGATAAGCTCCACGTCAACATCGGCGTGCGCAACCCGATGCTGACGCGCAAGCTGAACCAGTACTGCTACACCTACAGCGGCACGAGCCAGTACTGCGACACGATCGATCCGACCCTGGTCCAAGCGGCCTACAATGCGGGCGTCGCCGCCGGCAACTCGAATGCGTTGAACACGCTGCTGTTCGGCTCGGGCGCCTCGATCAGCTTCAACACCACGACCAAGACGCCCAACTTCCGCATGCCCTTCAAGCAGACCTACAACTACCAGAAGGCGCTGCCCAACGCGGGCGTCAGCTACAACTTCACCCCCGAGCACCAGATCTTCTTCAGCTACAACCAGGGCTTCTCCGCTCCGCGCACGGACAATCTCTATTCCTCCTCGCCGCAGACCGTGGCGCCCGAGATCACCGACAACTACGGCGCGGGCTACCGCTACCAGGCGGGCCGGATCACCGCCTCGGTCTACCCGTGGTACTCGGTGTGGACGAACCACATCGTCTCCACCGTCGACCACGACGACCCGACGATCACCATCGACCGCAACGTCGGCAAGGTGAGCCTGTACGGCGTGGACCTAGAAGCCGGCTTCAAGCCGACCGACAATCTGTCGATCTACGCCTCGGCTTCGTTCATGCACAGCCGGCTGGAGAACAACTATTCGGTCAAGGTGTCCTCGGGCCCGTTGGCCGGCCAGTCCGCCGACCTGCCGGTCAAGGGCAAGGAGCTGGTCCTCACGCCCGACCAGGCCTATTCGCTGCGCGGCGAATACACCTGGCGTGACCTGACGATCGGCATCCAGGGCAAGTACACCGGCAAGCGCTACCTGACCGACACCAACGATCTGGCCATCGGCGAGGGCGGCCAGATCGACCTGGACCTGGAATACCAGGTCCCGGGCACCGGCGGCCACACGGTGTTGCAGTTGAATGCTCAAAACATCTTCAGCACCTACTACTACAACCGGGCCAGCACGACGTCGGCGAGCAAGAACACCGACCTGGGCGGTGGCAATATCTTCTCGGCCAACGCCAACAGCATCTTCTACTACGTGTCGGCGCCCGCGACGGTGTACGGCACCGTCAAGCTGAAGTTCTAGTCGCGGCGCCTGCGTCGCACCGGACGAGGGTGGGAGGGCGGCCTTCGCGGGCCGCCCTTTTTTCTTGCGATGGAGGTAGCGCAAAGGCCGCGGCTTGATTAAGGGGCCGCTCTTCCCATCTGGGCGGGTTGCGTCTTTAAGACAGGGGCGCCCGCCGCCGTCTTGCCGAGAAGGATCGAGTTCGCCGATGCCCCTGACCGTCCCGGGAGAATGGGCGCCGCACGCCGCCCTGTGGCTGGGTTTCCCGAGCCATGGCGAGTTGTGGGAGGACAATCTCGAGCCGGCCCAGCGCGAGGTCGCCGCCCTGGCGCGGGCCCTGGCCGGGCCGGGCGCGGAGCGCGTGCGCCTGCTGGTCTGCGGCGACGAGGCGGCGGCCGCCGCCAGCGCCCTGCTGCAGGGCGCCGCGGGAGGCGCCGGCGGCATCGAGATCGTGCGCGGCGAGTTCGGCGACATCTGGCTGCGCGACACCGGGCCCCTGTTCTACGTCCAGGGCGAACAGGTGAAGGCCGCCGGCTTCCGCTTCAACGGCTGGGGCGGCAAATATGTGCTGGAGGGCGACGATACGGTGGGCGAGCAGATCGCCGCCGCCTCGGGCACGCCCCTGGTCCAGCACGACTTCGTGCTCGAGGGCGGGGCCCTGGACCACGACGGCTCGGGCTCGGTGCTGACCACCCGCCAGTGCCTGTTGAACCCCAACCGCAACCCGGACCTCTCACAAGCCGATGTCGAGGCCGTCCTGGCCTCGTCGCTCGGCGTCAAGCGCGTGCTGTGGCTCGGCGACGGCCTGCTCAACGACCATACCGACGGCCACGTCGACAACCTCGCCCGCTTCGTGGCCCCCGGCGTGGTGGCCTGTCCGGTCGCCTTCGGCCGCAACGATCCCAACGCCCATGTCTACGACGAGACCGCCCGGCGGCTGTCGGAGATGACCGACGCCCGCGGCGCCCCGCTGCAGGTGATGCGCATCGCCTCGCCGGGCTTCATCGAGGACGAGGACGGCCGCCCGATCCCCGCCTCGCACATGAACTTCGTCATCGCCAACGGGGCGGTGGTCTGCCCGATCTACGAGGAGCAGGCCGGCGCCTTCGCCCTGGACGCGCTGAGGAGCCTGTTCCCCGAGCGCCAGGTGATCGGCCTGCCGTCGCGCGCCATCCTCACTGGCGGCGGCTCGTTCCACTGCATCACCCAGCACGAACCCGTCTTCGAACCCCATTGAGGATCTGACCATGGCTAGGACCATCACCGTGGCCGCGCTGCAGACCTCCTACGGCGAGGACATGGCGGCCAATATCCGCAAGACCGAGGGCCTGGTGCGCGAGGCGGCCGCCAAGGGCGCCCAGGCGATCCTGCCGTCGGAGCTGTTCCAGGGTCACTACTTCTGTGTCTCGCAGGAGGAGAAGTGGTTCGCCACCGCCCATCCCTGGCGCGAGCATCCCTGCGTCACCGCCCTGGCCCCGCTGGCCGGCGAGCTCGGGGTGGTGCTGCCGATCTCGATCTACGAGCGCGAGGGGCCGCACTACTACAACTCCATCGTCATCGCCGACGCCGATGGGTCGCTGGCCGGCGTCTACCGCAAGAGCCACATCCCTGACGGGCCGGGCTACATGGAGAAGTACTACTTCCGCCCCGGCGACACCGGCTTCAGGGTGTGGGACACGCGCTTCGGCAAGCTGGGCGTCGGCATCTGCTGGGATCAGTGGTACCCGGAGGAAGCCCGCGCCATGGCCCTGATGGGCGCCGAGGTGCTGTTCTACCCCACCGCCATCGGCTCCGAGCCCCACGACTCCAGCCTCGACACCCGCGACCCCTGGCGGCGGGTGATGCAGGGCCACGCGGTGGCCAACGTCATGCCGGTGGTGGCCTCCAACCGCACCGGGTTCGAGCCCGGGCCCAATCATCTCGGACAAACGGGCGGCGGCCAGAGCTTCTACGGCTCCAGCTTCATCGCCGACCACCGCGGCGACCTGGTGGCCAGTTTCGAGCGCGGTGACGAGGGGGTGCTGACCCACACCTTCGACCTGGATTTTCTCAACACCCACCGGGCCGCCTGGGGCTTCTTCCGCGACCGCCGCACCGACCTCTACGGCTCCCTGATCCGCCGGGACTGACATTCTGTTTGCGCTATCGGTCCGGCGGCCTGCTCGAGCGCCTTGGTCTTTGCGCTACCGGCCCGGCGGCCTGCTCGCGCGCGCCCGTTCCTGCGCCATCGGCGGGCTGCTCGAGCGCGCCCGTAAGGCGCCCGTAACCGCGCGGGCGTCTTAAGGCCCGAGCCGCTTGACGCGCGCGGATGTTATAACGTAACACCGCCGTGCTTGTTATTTTGTAACACTTGGAGGCGGGCGCATGGCGATCAGGGCTTGGCTGCTTTCGGGGAGCGCGTCCGCGGTCCTGCTGCTGGCGGCCGGATCGGCGTCGGCCCAGTCCCGGGCCGCGGCGCCCGGGGCCGACGCCTCCGGTGATCCGGTGTCGGAGGTGGTGGTCACGGCGGCCCGCCTCAACGCCGCCCGCGACTCCATCCAGCCCCAGCTCGGCGCCTCGACCTACGCCTTCAGCCAGCAGCAGGTCGACGCCCTGCCGGGCGGCGAGAACCTGCAGCTGCAGCAGGTCATCCTGCAGGCGCCGGGCGTGACCCAGGACAGTTTCGGCCAGCTGCACATCCGCGAGGACCACAACGGCCTGCAGTACCGCCTGAACGGGGTGATCCTGCCCGAGGGCCTGTCGGTGTTCGGCCAGGCCATCCCCACGCGGCTGGCGGACTCGGTCAAGCTGATCACCGGCGCCCTGCCGGCCCAGTACGGCCTGCGCACCGCCGGCATCGTCGACATCCGCACCAAGAGCGGCATTCAGGGCGGCGGCCAAGTCGGGCTCTACGGCGGGGCTTTCAACACCGTGCAGCCGAGCATCGAATACGGCGGCTCGAGCGGCAATTTTTCCGGCTACGGCTCGCTCAGCTGGCTGTCGAGCGACCGGGGCGTGGAGGGGCCGGACTCGCGGGTGATCCCGCTGCACGACCACACCGACCAGCTCAACGGCTTCGCCTATCTGGAAGACATCCTCGACCCGGACACCCGCGCCTCCCTGATCCTCGGCACGTCGAACCAGCACTTCCAGATCCCCAACCGGCCGGGGCAGGACACCGCCGGCTTCACCGTGAACGGCGTCAGCGACCTGCCCAGCGAGGACCTCAACGAGCAGCAGCGCGAGATCACCCACTATGCGATCGCCTCCCTGCTGCACACCCAGGGCGCCTTCACCGGACAGATCTCGCTGTTCGGCCGCTATTCGTCGCTCGACTACGCCCCCGATCCCCTGGGCGACCTGCTCTATGGCGGCATCAGCCAGACGGCGCGCAAGAGCGACACGGCGGGCGGCGTGCAGGCGGAAGGGGCCTATGCGCTGAACGACGCCCACACCCTGCGCGGCGGCCTGATCGCCCAGGTCGACCGCTCGATCAGCAACACCACCTCCCGCGTCCTGCCGCTCGACGCCAATGGCGATCAGACCTCCGACGCGCCCCTGGCGATCGTCGACAACGGATCCAAGACCTCGTCGACCTTCAGCGCCTATGTGCAGGACGAGTGGAAGCTGTTCAGCCACCTGACGATCAACTACGGCGTCCGCTTCGATCAGTTCAATGGCTACCGCGACGAGAACCAGGTGAGCCCGCGCGTCAACGTGGTGTGGGAAGCGGGCGGGACCGCGGTCCACGTCGGCTACGCCCGCTACTTCTCGCCGCCGCCCTTCGAGCTGGTGGCCACCCAGACCGTCGGCAAGTTCGCCGGCACCAGCGCCGCCGCGCCCAGCGACCAGTCCACCACCCCTTACGCCGAGCGCGACGACTACTACGACGTCGGTCTGACCCAGAAGCTCGGGCGCCACTTCAGCGTCGGCCTGGACAGCTACTACAAGAAGGCCCGCAACCTGGTGGACGAGGGCCAGTTCGGCGCCCCGATCATCCTTACGCCGTTCAACTACCGCGACGGCTTGGCCTACGGCGTCGAGTTGGCGCTGAACTACAGCAACGGCCCCCTGCAGGCCTACTTCAACCTGTCCGGGCAGAAGGCGCAGGGGCGCGACATCGTCTCCAGCGAGTTCAACTTCGACCCCGCCGACCTGGCCTACATCAAGACCCACTACATCTACCTCGACCACGACCAGCGCTACACGGCCTCGGCGGGCGCCTCCTATCTGGTCGCCGGCGTGCGGCTGAGCGGCGACGTGGTCTATGGCTCGGGCCTGCGCAAGGACAGCGACGTGCCCAACGGCGGGCAGCTGGCGCCCTACACCCAGGTCAACTTCAGCGTCTCCAAGAGCTTCGATCACCTGCCCGGCGGCCCGCTCGAACTCAGGGTCGACCTCGTGAACGCCTTTGACGACGTCTACGAAATCCGCGACGGTACCGGCGTCGGCGTGGGCGCGCCTCAGTTCGGCCCGCGCCGCGGCGTGTTTTTCGGCGTCACCAAGAGCTTCTGACGCCCTCCGAGTCTCAGACCCGTCTGGAGGTTGACCGTGATCCGCACCGCCGTCCTGTCCATCATCGCCCTCGGCGCCCTGGCCTTCGAGGGTCTGGCCGCGCCCGCCCTGGCCCTGGAAGTCCACTCCGTCCCGGCGCCCAAGGCCGAAGCCGCCCACTTCAGCGACTTCGGGATCGCCACGCGGATGATGCCGGCGGTCGCGTCCGAGGCCTTCCGCTTCGGGCCGTCCGACCAGGCGCAAGCCAAGGGCGCGACGGTGGTCTACGAGCTGAAATCCGGCAAACCGGCGGAGCAGATCGACGTCACCGACCCGCGCGACAACCCCTTCATGCCGCAGCCGGAACGGTCCGTCCGCGCCGCGCGCTGAGCCGGTTGTCGTCCGCGAACGCTGTGTCGGGCGCCGGATTGCCCCTGGCTCCACGATCCGATAGAAGCCGGGACAAGGGCCAAGGCCCGCTCTCGACTGCCGGAAAGTACCGATGACCGACACCGTGAACTCCCACCAGGCCGAACTGACCGGAGAGGCCCTGTTCTACTCCGCGCCTGAGCCTCTCTCGAAGGAAGCCCACGCGAAGCTCGGCATCCGTAATCTCGAGGCTCCCTACGCCTTCACCGCCCGCACCCACCTGGTGCCGGTGACGGTGACCGAGTTCGGCCCGGCGGCGCTGTGCTATCCGATCATCTTCATCGGCCCGGAGAAGACCCCGGTGGCGGTGATGGGCGTCAACGCCGACGAGAACCTGTTCGTCGACGAGAAGGGCGCCTATGCCGCCGACGCCTACCTGCCGGCCTATGTCCGCCGCTATCCCTTCGTCCTGGCCAACGACGCCGCCGCCCAGCGCATGGTGGTGTGCATCGACTCCAAGGCCCCGATGATCGGCGAGAACCCCGACGCCCCGTTCTTCGAGAACGGCGAGCCCAGCGCCTATACCAAGGGCGCCATCGACTTCTGCAACAACTTCGAGCAGGAGGCCCAGCGCACCCTGTCGTTCGTCAACCTGCTCAAGGAACTCGACCTGTTCGAGGACAAGCAGGCGACCTACACCCCGCCCGGCCCCGACGGCCAGCCCCAGGCCCCCCAGACGATCGCCCAGTACCAGGGCGTGTCGGAAGCCAAGCTCAACGCCCTGCCGGCGGAGAAGCTCAAGGAACTGGCCACCAACGGCGCGCTGTCGCAGATCCACGCCCACCTGGTGTCGCTGTTCGGCTGGGACCGCCTGATCGTGAAGGCCATGCTGCGCCCCCGCACCCCGGTCGCGGCCAACAACTAAAACCCAACCTCCCGCCGCGTCGCGGGGGAGGTCGGGTGACAAACTAGTCCCTCCGACAGGCGAACACGCTCCGCGTCAGGCACGAGAACACCAAGCGGCCGGCCTCGTCCAAGAGGTCGTGCTGGGCGATGACGATGCCCTTGTCCTCGCCCACCGGGTCCTTGCCCATCACCGTCATGCGCCCGCGCAGCAGCTCGCCCGCCGGCGGATTGCGGGCCCAGCGCAGGGCGTCCACCGCCAGGCGCTTGGTCTGGGGCCAGTTGCGGGTGTTCTCGGAATCGAGCTTGGCCCAGACGGCGTAGAGCATGGCGTCGGGCGTGCCCAGCGACAGGTCCCAGCCGGGCGCGAACGCCTCGGCGAAGGCCTCGACCGCCGCGGGCGACAGCGCCGTGGCCCCGAGATTGACCACGCGGCCGACCTCGATCTCCTCGAAATACCCGGGCAAGCCTTGGCTCCTTTGACAGGTCACCCCAAATGATGGCCTGTTTCGGCGCTATGCCGAAAGGGCCGTTTGCACGCCCCCGGCAAGGTTCTAGGAGACCGCCCGTGTTCCGCCGCGCCCTCGCCAGCCCCATGCGTCTGGGCCCCGCGTTTCTGGGCCCCGCGCTTCTGGGCCCCGCGCTATTGGGTCTCGTGCTCCTGGGCCTCGCCGCCGTCGCCGGTCCCGTCGCGGCCCAGACCGTCGCCCTGCAGCCGCCGCCGGCGGACTATGCCGCCGGGCCGAGCCAGACCGGCCACCTGGAGGCCGAACTCGTGCCCGAGACCCGGGGCGTCGCCCCCGGCGGCCTGGCCTATGTCGCCATCCGCCAGGACATCGCCAAGGGCTGGCACACCTACTGGCGCAATCCCGGCGATTCCGGCGAGGCCACCTCCGCCAAGTGGACCCTGCCCAAGGGCTGGAGCGTCGGCGACTGGGCCTGGCCCGCGCCGCAGCGCCTGCCGCTCGGCCCCCTGATGAACTACGGCTACACCGGCCAGGTGCTGCTGCCGATCGCGCTCAACGTGCCGGGCGACGCCAAGCCGGGAACCACCCAGACGCTCAAGGCCGACGTCACCTTCCTGGTCTGCGCCGACATCTGCGTGCCCGAGGAGGCCAAGCTGAAGATCGACGTGCCGGTGGTGTCCGGTACGCCGCCGCTCGACCCGAAGTGGGGCGCGGCCATCGACAAGACCCTGCATGACGCGCCCAAGGCCTCGGGCCTGGAGGCCGCCGTCGCCTTCGCCGGCCAGGGCGAGGGGCGGGTGCTCAAGCTCGGCGTGGTCGGCGACGGGGTGAAGGGCTTGGACCTCAGCCACGCCTACTTCTTCCCCTACGATCCCAAGGCCCTCGACCATGCGGCCAAGCAGCTGATCGAGAAGGGTCCGGGCGGCCTGACCCTGACGCTGAAACCCTCGCCGGTCGGCGCGGAAGCCACGGTCCCGTCGCTCAATGGGGTGCTGTCGCTGGGCGGGGCCAGGGTCTACGAGGTCTCGGCTACGCCGGGCCCGATCCCGGCCGAGGCCGGCGGGCAGGGCGCGGTCACGCCCGCGCCGCTGCAGGCCGAGGCGGTCGCCCAGTCCACCGCGGGACAGGCGATCCCGCCCCCGCCGGGCGCGAATATCGGCCTGTTCGCCGCCATCGCCTTCGCCGTGGTCGGCGGGCTGATCCTCAACCTGATGCCCTGCGTGTTCCCGGTGCTGTCGATGAAGGCCGCGAGCCTGGCCGCCCACGCGCACCAGGAGAAGGAAGCCAGGAGCCAGGGCCTGGCCTTCCTGGCCGGGGTGCTGGCCACCTTCCTGGCTCTGGCAGGCCTGTTGCTGGCGGCCAAGGCCGGCGGCCAGGCGATCGGCTGGGGCTTCCAGCTGCAGTCGCCGGCGGTGGTCGGGGGCCTGGCCCTGGTCATGCTGCTGGTGGCGCTCAACATGTCCGGCGTGTTCGAGGCCACCCTGCCCGGCCAGGGCGCCGGCGGCGCGCTGGCGGCCCGGGGCGGCCTAGTCGGTTCGTTCTTCACCGGCATGCTGGCGGTGGTGGTGGCGGCGCCCTGCACCGCGCCGTTCATGGCCACGGCCCTGGGCTTCGCCCTGACCCAGAGCGCGCCGGCCGCCCTTTTGGTGTTCGCCGGCCTCGGCCTCGGCTTCGCCGCGCCGTTCGTGGCGGTGACCTTCATCCCGGCCCTGATGCGGCTGTTCCCCAGGCCCGGCGCCTGGATGGACACGCTCAAGCACCTGCTGGCCTTCCCGATGTACGGCACGGCGGCCTGGCTCTTGTGGGTGTTCACCCTGCAGACCGGATCGGGCGCCCTGGCGCTGATGCTGGCGGCCGCCGTGCTGGTCGGCTTCGGCGGCTGGCTGGTGGGCCGGGCCCAGGCCTCGGGCAAGCCCCTGATCCCCGGCCTGGCGGCGGGCCTCGCCGCCGTGCTGGCCATCGCCTGCCTGGTCTATGGGGCGCGCGAGACCGCCCCGGCCGCGGCGGCCCAGACCGCGTCGGCCGATCCGGCCGTCCCCGCCGAGGCCGGTGGCCAGGAGGCGGCCTCGCAGCCGTTCTCCACCCAGGCGCTGGCCGACCTGCGGGCGCAGGGCAGGCCGGTGTTCGTCAACTTCACCGCCGCCTGGTGCGTCACCTGCCAGGTGAACGAGCGCCTGGCCCTGGGCTCGCCGCAGGTGGCCAAGGCCCTGGCCGAGGTCGGCGGGGTGTACCTGAAGGCCGACTGGACCAACCACAACGGCGAGATCGCCAAGCTGCTGGCCGAGCACGGCCGCGCCGGCGTGCCGCTCTACCTCGTCTATGGCGCCGGCGGCGGCGATCCGGCGGTGCTGCCCCAGCTCTTGACCCCCGGCGCGGTGGCCCAGGCGATCCGGGCGGCCGGAAAGAAAACCTAGACGAGTGCAATTCGCCAGCGAATCGCGCGTAGATTGAAAACCAAACTTCGGGTGAAGCCTACGCATGCTACAGGCGTTGCTAGAGCATCCACCATTTCGAGAGTTCCGATGCCCGACACCGCCGATGCCTGGCGCGCGCTGGAAGACGACGCCGCCGCGGCCAAGAGCCGCTCGATCCTGTCGCTGTTCGAGCAGGAGTCCGGGCGGCTGGAGGGGCTGACGGTCGAGGCCGCCGGCCTGACGCTGGACCTGTCCAAGCAGCCGTGGTCGATGGGCGGCTTCGTCGCCGGCGTGGTGCTGGCGCGGCTGGCGGGCGTCGAGCAGAAGCGGGCCGAGCTGTTCTCCGGCGCCGCCATCAACAGCTCCGAGGACCGCGCCGTCCTGCATCCGGCCTTGCGCGCGGCCCGGGGCGCCGACTTCTGGGCCAGGGGCGAACCCGTCTCGGCCGAGGTGGAAGAAGTGAGGGCGCGCATCGCGACCTTCGCCGACGGGGTGCGCTCGGGGGAGATCCAGGGCGCCTCCGGCCAGCCCTTCACCGCCATCGTCCACATCGGCATCGGCGGCTCGGACCTCGGTCCCCGGCTGATGTGGGAGGCCCTAAGGCCGATGCGGCCCCAGATCGAGCTGCGCTTCGCCGCCAACGTCGACGGTTCGGAGATCGCCCAGGCCCTGTCGGGGCTCGACCCCGCCGCTACCCTGGTGACGGTGGTGTCCAAGACCTTCACCACCCAGGAGACCATGGCCAACGCCCGGGCCGCCCGCGACTGGCTGCGCGCCGCGCTCGGGCCGGCCGGCGACCAGCACCTGCTGGCGGTCTCCGCCAATCCCCGGGCGGTGGCCGAGTTCGGCGTCTCGGACGACCGCCTGTTCGCCTTCCGCGACTGGGTCGGCGGGCGCTACTCCCTGTGGAGCGCGGTCGGCCTGTCCTGCGCCATCGCGCTCGGCGCCGATGTCTTCGAGGGGGTCCTGATGGGCGGGGCGTCCATGGACGCCCACTTCCTGAAGACGCCGCTGGAGCGCAATGCGCCGGTGGTGTTGGCCCTGGCCCAGGTGTTCAACCGCAACGGCATGGGCCGCGCCGCTCGCGCCGTGATCCCCTACAGCCAGCGCCTGCGCCTGCTGCCGTCGTTCCTGCAGCAGTTGGAGATGGAGTCCAACGGCAAGCAGGTCACCCCGGCCGGCCATCCCGCGCCCCGCGCCACCGCGCCGGTGGTGTTCGGCGAGCCCGGGACCAACGCCCAGCACGCCTTCTTCCAGATGCTGCACCAGGGCGCCGACGTGGTGCCGGTGGAGTTCGTCGGGGTGGCGCGCAACGACGAGGGCCCGGCCGGCGCCCACCAGAAGCTGCTGTCCAACCTCCTGGCCCAGGCCGAGGCCCTGATGATCGGCCGCAGCGAGCAGGACGTGCGCGCGGAACTGGCGGCCAAGGGTCTGGACGAGGCGGCCATCGCCGCCCTGGCCCCCCAGCGCGCCTTCCCCGGCAACCGGCCCTCGACCCTGATCATGATGGACCGCCTGACGCCGGTGTCCCTCGGCGCCCTGATCGCCCTCTATGAGCACAAGACCCTGGTCGAGGGCTGCCTGTGGCAGATCAACAGCTTCGACCAGTGGGGCGTGGAGCTCGGCAAGGCCCTGGCGGGCCGCATCCTGCCCGAGCTCGAAGGCGGCCCGACGCGGCGGCACGACCCGTCGACGCAAGCGTGGATCGAGCGGCTGAAGGCCTGATGCAAGCGAACGCCCTCTTCCTCAAGGGGAGAGGGTTGGGTGAGGGTGAGGCCCTCGACGCTGAGGGATGAGCACGAGAGGCGAGACGCCTCAATCACTCTTGCGTCAACCGCAACGCGAGCACCCTCAACCCTGCCCTTCTCCCCTCGAGGGAGAAGGGTTTTCAGGCCAGCCACACCATCATGCGCGTGGGCGCGGCCTCGCCGCGGGCGCGCGAGTGCCGGATCTGGACCTCGCCGGTGTAGAGGAAGCCGGACTTGACCAGCACCTTGGCCGAGGGGGCGTTGTCGGCGAAGTGTCCCGACGCGATCGCCCGCCGTCCCCAGTCCTGCGACGCCCACAGGAGCGCCCCGCGGACCGCCTCGGTGGCGTAGCCCTGGCCCCAGTGCGGCCTGCCGATCCAGTAGCCGATCTCCAGCGGTCCCCCGGCCATGCGGTGGAAGCCGATGCAGCCGACCAGGCCCTCGCCGTCTGTCTCGATGACGAAGGTGCGCTCGCGCGCGGTGTCCTGGCGGGCCACCAGGGTCACGAACTGGCGGGCGTCGGCCTCGGCGTAGGGATGGGGCATGCGCGTGGTCATGCAGGCGATGGCGTAGTCGCCGGCGAACCGGGTGAGCGCCGGCACGTCGCCGGCGGCCGGCGGGCGCAGGTGGAGGCGCTCGGTGCGGATCTCGCTCCGCGCCTGCAGCTTGGCGGTCGTTTCCGGGCGGTCGATGACACACATGACCGTCCTCCCTTTCTTATCGACGCGATCTTCGTCCCGGACCGTGGAAACGGCCAAAACAAAAGCGGGGAGCCCGGCGTTCCGGACTCCCCGCTCATTTGCGTCCGGATCGCTGCGATGAACCGCGCGATCCGTATGGCGACCGCGCTCTACTCTGCGGCTTCCGGAGCCGCTACCGGCATCACCGACACATAGGTGCGGTTGTCGCGCTTGGCCTGGAACTTCACCTGGCCGGTGGCCGTGGCGAAGAGGGTGTGGTCGCGGCCGAGGCCGACGTTCACGCCCGGATAGAACTTGGTGCCGCGCTGGCGGACCAGGATGTTGCCGGCCAGCACGTTCTCGCCGCCGAACTTCTTCACGCCAAGGCGGCGGCCATCGGAGTCGCGCCCGTTGCGCGAGGAGCCGCCGGATTTCTTGTGAGCCATGGTGCTCTCCTAAATTCTACAGGCGACGCTTATTCGGCGTCGGTCGACTTGGCCTTGGGCGCGGCCTTCTTGGGCGCGGCCTTGGCTTCCGTGGCGGTTTCGGCCTTGGGGGCGGCGGCCTTCTTCGGCGCAGCCTTCTTGGCTTCGGTTTGGGCCGGGGCCTCGGCTTCCGCGGCGGCCTTGGCCTTCGGGGCCTTCTTGGCGGCCGGGGCGGCGACCGGAGCCGCGGCGGCTTCGGCCACCGAGCGCAGGTTGCGGGCGCGGGCGTCGAGCACGGCCTTGGTGGTCAGGTCGACCACGCCGTCCCACTTGGACTCGGTCTTGCCGGCGGCGACCGAGGTCACGCGCAGCACCGACTCGATCTGGCGGTGGCCCTTGGTCCGGCGGTAGCCCTGGCGGCGGATCTTCTTGAAGATCTTCACCTTCTCGCCCTTGCGGGTCTCGATCAGGGTGGCGTTGACCACGGCGCCTTCGACCAGCGGGGCGCCCACGGTGACGTCCGCGCCTTCGCCGACCATCAGCACCTCGTTGAAGGCGACCTCGGCCCCGGCCTCGCCGTCGAGCTTCTCGACGACCAGCATGTCGCCGGCCTGAACCCGGTATTGCTTACCGCCGGTCTTGATCACCGCGTACATCGGTCTAGCCTCAAAAAGTCGCCTGAGCCCTGGCCGGTCGGCCGATAAAGCGCATGCCGCAAAAAAGGATGCGCCCGCAGGTCGGGCCGGCGGGCGAGAGCGGCGGAATATACTCAGGGCCGCTCCCGAGTCAACGCGAACTAGAAGGATCGCGCCATCTCCAGGGCGCGGACAATACAGGATCCCGGTCCGCGGGGCGACAAGCGGCTTGCGCCGCCTCTAGCCTGTTACACTATAACAGGATAAGGCTGTGCGGATGGATCATCACCGCATCCGCTCCGCCTTGGACCGGCCGACCCTGCTGCAGATGAGCGCCGCCCAGCGCCTGGGCCTGGCGCTGATCGCCTGCGCCATCGTCTGGGCCGCGATCGGGCTGGCCCTGATCTGATGGCTCCGAATCCTGCGAGCGGCGTGCGCATCGAAAGCCTGTCGGTGGGCTACGACCGCCATCCGGCGGTGGTGGGCCTCAGCGGCGTGTTCGCGCCCGCCAGCCTGACCGCCGTGGTCGGCCCCAACGGCTCGGGCAAGAGCACCTTGCTCAAGGCCCTGGCCGGCCACTGCAAGCCGCTCGCCGGCCGCATCGATCTCGGCGGCCTGAAGCCCGCCGAGATCGCCTACCTGCCGCAGGTCCATGGCCTGGACCTCAAATTCCCCCTGACCCTGGAAGACCTGGTCGGGTTCGGCTTGATCGGCCAGCGCGGCCTGTTCGGCGGCTTCGCCAAGGCCGACCGCGCGCATCTGCACGGCCTGATGGCCCAGGTCGGGCTCGAGGGGCTGGAGCGGCGCCCCATCGGCTCGGTGTCCGGCGGCCAGCTGCAGCGGGCCCTGTTCGCCCGGGTGATGGCCCAGGACGCCAAGCTGGTCTTGCTCGACGAGCCGTTCAACGGCATCGACGCCCGCGCCGCCGAGGACCTGGCTCAGCTGATGGCCCGCTGGCCCGAGCAGGGCCGCACCGTGATCGCGGTGCTGCACGACCTCGACCTCGTGCGCCGCCTGTGTCCGCAGAGCCTGGTGATGGCGCGCCAGGCGGTCGCCTGGGGCCCGACCGTGGCGGCCGTCTCGCCCGAGCAGCTGACCCGCGCCCGCAAGCTGGCCGAGAGCTGGAACGTGTCGGACGAACCGCCGGTCACCGTCGTCCAGCACACGGAGCACGTCTGATGGCCGGCCTTCTCGCAGACCAGATGACCCTGATGGCGCTGAAGAGCGCCGCGGCCGGCGCCGTGGCCCTGGCCTTCGGCGGGGCGCCGCTGGGGGTGCTGATGATCGCCCGGCGGCTCAGCCTGATGGGCGACGCGCTCAGCCACGGCATCCTGCCGGGCGTGGCCATCGCCTTCATCCTGGCCGGGCGCGACCCGGTGGCCCTCACCCTCGGCGCCCTGACCGCCGGCCTGATCGTGGCCGGGCTGTCGAGCCTTCTGGCCCGCACCGGCAAGCTGCCCGACGACGCCGCCTTCGCCATCTTCTACCTGTCGGCCCTGGCCCTCGGCGTGCTCCTGCTCGGCAAGATGGGCAGGGCCGACGAGATGGAGGCCCTGCTGTTCGGCTCGACCCAGGCGCTCGACGCCTCGGGGCTGGTGCTGGCGGGGGCGGCGGCCAGCGCTACCCTGATCGGCCTCGCCCTGTTCCTGCGCGGCGTGCTGGGGGAGGGGGCCGACCCGGTGTTCATGAAGACGCTCGGCGCCCGCTTCGGCCTGTCGCACCTGCTGTTGATGCTGCTCCTGGCGCTCAACCTGGTGGCCGGCTTCCGCGCCTTCGGGGCGCTGATGACCGTGGCCCTGATGACCGTGCCGGCGGCGGCGGCGCGGTTCTGGGCCAAGGGCTACGGCGGCCAGGCGGCCTGGGCGGTGGCGCTGTCGGCCGTGTCGGGCCTGATCGGCCTGTTCCTCGCCGCCCTGTGGGGCGCGGAGCCCGGGGCCCTGATGACCCTCTGCGCCGCCCTGCTGTTCGGCGTCTCGGCCCTGGTCGGGACCAACGGCGGCCTCCTTCAAACCCGGCTGGCGAAGGCCCATTTGAAGGGCCTCAAGGCCTAACTCCCAAAGCTTCGGGCTTGACCTTCTCGCCGTCGTGGCGTTTGCCGTCAGCCTTGCGCTTAGAAAGCATCGTTTAATGAGCGAAATGAACCAGACGCCCGTCACCGTGCTGACCGGCTACCTCGGGGCCGGCAAGACCACCCTGCTCAACCGCATCCTCACCGAGGACCACGGCAAGAAGTACGCCGTGATCGTCAACGAGTTCGGCGAGATCGGCATCGACAACGACCTGGTGGTCGGGGCCGACGAGGAAGTGTTCGAGATGAACAACGGCTGCGTCTGCTGCACCGTGCGCGGCGACCTGATCCGGGTGGTCCAGGGCCTGATGAAGCGCAAGGGCAAGTTCGACGCCATCATCATCGAGACAACCGGCCTGGCCGATCCCGGCCCGGTGGCCCAGACCTTCTTCGTCGACGACGATGTCAAGGCCAAGAGCCGACTGGACTCGGTGACCACGGTGGTCGACGCCAAGCACATCTTGCTGCGCCTGTCGGATTCCAAGGTGGTGCGCGAGCAGATCGCCTTCGCCGACCAGATCGTGCTCAACAAGACCGACCTGGTCTCCGAGGACGACCTGCGCATGGTGGAGAGCCGCATCCGCCGCATGAACCCGCTGGCCCCGATCCACCGCGCCCAGCGCTCCAACGTGCCGCTCGACGCCATCCTCGGGAAGCATTCGTTCGACCTCGAGCGGATCGTCGAGCTCGAGCCGGAGTTCCTCAACCCGGCCCACGGCGAGGCCGGCCACGTGCACGACGAGCACTGCGGCCACGACCATGACCACCATGGCCACGATCATGATCACCACGATCACGACCACCATCATGCCGACGAGCACGGCAACACCGCCCAGCGCCACGACGACGACATCAAGGGCGTCTCCCTGCGTCTCGACACGCCGGTCGACGGGGTGCTGGTGACCAAGTGGCTGAACGACCTGCTGCAGGAGCAGGGTCCCGACATCCTCCGCGCCAAGGGCATCCTCGACGTGAAGGGCGAGGACAAGCGCCTGGTGTTCCAGGCGGTGCACATGATCCTGGAGGGCGACCTGCAGCGCGAATGGAAGGCCGGCGAGGAACGCTACAGCCGCATGGTGTTCATCGGCCGCAACCTCGACGAAGCCAAGCTCCGCAAGGGCTTCGAAGCGACGGCGGCTTGAACCTCCCCGCTAGTCCCGGCGACCCAAAGGGCGGCGCGGAGCAGCCAATGCCGGGACCCAGATGACAAAGCGCGGCGAGTGCCTATTGTCGCCGCTCTATTTTCCAGCGTTGGCGCCATACGATCTGGACCCCGGCATTGGCCGGGGTGAACGGTTGTGAGGGCCGGAAGGCAAGAGATGGACTTCAACTTCGACGCCTACGTCACCGCCGCCCTGTTCGACCGGCATCACCGGGCGATCTTCGCGCTGGGCGACGGCACCGTACGGTTCGAGGACGGGACCACCATCGAGGCCCATCCGGACGGCTCGGTGCAGTGCGCCTGCGCCCATCCCTCCGGCGAGGGCATCCTGACCGGCGGCGACGACGGCCGGGTGATGTGGACCCGGGCCTCGGGCGCCGAGCTCGTCGGCGAGATCAAGGGCCGGTGGATCGACTGCATCGCCGCCAGCGCCGAGAGCGGCCTGATCGCCTACGCCGCCGGCAAGGCCCTGCACGTCAGGGACGTCAAGGACCCCAAGTTCGCCCGGGCCTTCACCCACGAGCACTCCCTGGCCGACCTCGCCTTCGAGCCCAAGGGCCGGCGCATCGCCGCGGCCACATACGGCGGGGTCGCCCTGTGGTACGCCCGCATCGCCGAGCAGAAGTCGCAGATGCTGACCTGGGCCGGCAGCCACGTGGGCGTGGTGTGGTCGCCCGACGGCCGCTTCATCGTCTCCTCCATGCAGGAGGGCCAACTGCACGGCTGGCGCCTGCAGGATTCCAAGAACATGCAGATGGGCGGCTATCCGGCCAAGGTGAAGTCGCTGGCGTTCCTCGCCGACGGCCAGATCCTGGCCACCTCCGGCTCCAACGGCGCGGTGGTGTGGCCGTTCGGCGGGGCCAACGGCCCGCTCGGCAAGCAGGCCTCCGAGGTCGCCTACGACGAGGGCCTGACCACCCGCGTCGCCTCGGCCGGCGGCAAGGGCCCGCTGCTGGCGGTGGGCCGCGACGACGGCCGCGTCGGCGTGCTCAACCTGTCGGCCACCCACAACGAGAAGGTGCGCAACACCCCGACCGGCGCGCCGATCACCGCCCTGGCGATCTCCACCGACGGCGGCCGCGTGGCCTTCGGCGACGATTCCGGCGCCGCCGGTGTCGCAGGCCTGCCGGCGATGGTGTGACCCGAGGCGCAGGTTGATGTAACACTCCGCCGAGTCGGGACGGGACCATGGCGGAAACCACGGCCGGGCGGATCAGGGTCCGCAAGGCGAAAACAGGTGGGACGAAGGGCAAGAAGGCGCGCGGCCTGCTGGGGCGCGTGGCCCTGTGGCTGTTCGGCCTGGTGGTGGTGTTCCCGGTGCTGTGGGTGCTGGCCTACCGCTTCGTGCCGCCGCCGATCACCAGCCTGATGGCGATCCGCTACGTGCAGGGCCACGGCCTGGACTACCGCTGGCGCGGGCTGAAGGACATCTCCCCGACCCTGGCCCAGGCCGCCATCGCCAGCGAGGACGCCCAGTTCTGCCGGCACCACGGCTTCGATTTCACCGCCATGGAGAAGGCGCTGGCGCACAACGACCGCCGCCCGAACCGCATCCGCGGCGGCTCGACCATCAGCCAGCAGACCGCCAAGAACGTGTTCCTATGGCCGGACCGCAGTTACGTGCGCAAGGGCCTGGAGGCCTATTTCACCGTCCTGATCGAGGCCCTGTGGGGCAAGAAGCGGATCATGGAGGTGTATCTGAACGTGGTGGAGATGGGCTCGGGCATCTATGGCGCGGAAGCCGCCAGCCGGGTCGACTTCGGCCACGCCGCCAAGCGGATGTCGACCTCCGAGGCCGCGCGCCTGGTCGCGATCCTGCCCAACCCCTTGAAGTACAACGCCGTGGAGCCGGGCCGATACGTCCAGCGCCGCGCCGGCCGAGTGGCCGGCCAGGTGGGCGTCGTACGCTCCGACTCCGACCTGTCCGGATGCATCAGATGACCAGAACCGCCGCGGCCCCTGCCGCCTTTCTCTCGGCCGGCCTGCTTCTTCTCGCCGCTGCGCCGGCCGCCCGCGCCCAGGCCGTGACCGACGTGCCGATCAACGACCAGACCCAGATCTTCTGCCGCGACAGCACCGGCACCCCGGTGCTGCAGACCTATTCCAACCTCGGTCAGGTGAAGCGGCGGTTCGCCGAGCGCTTCCACTTCGACATGAGCGTGCAGCCCGGCCAGCCGCTGAAGGTGGTGTTCTCCAACCCGGCCGAGACGCCCTATGCGATCACCTATGTGGTCGAGCCCTACCGCGACTCCGCCGGCCGCAGCGGCATCCTGCTCGACACCATGCACCTGTTCCTCGACAACGCCGACCGCGACGTGGATGGCGTGCCGATGTGCTACTACACCGAATACGGGCGGTAGGGCCGTGACCAGGATCGCGTTCGACAAGGCCGAACGCGAGGCCCTGGCCCGCCGGCTGGTGCGGCAGCTGCACGACGAGCTCGACCTCGAGGTGGCCCCCATGGACGGCCAGCGCCTGCTCGACCTGCTGTCCGAGACCCTCGGACCGGCCTGGTACAACCAGGGCCTCCGCGACGCCCAGGCGGCGCTGCAGGCGCGGGTCGACGACATCGCCGAGGCCATCGCGGGCCTGGAGCGGCCGGAGCCCCGCTAAAGCACGATGGGGCTTGATGGAATCATCAAGCCGCTGAATCGTGCTTTAGAATCTTGGGCTTAGAGCGCGTTCGGGCGGCGAAACCGCTCACACTTTCGCCTAACGCGCTTAGTCGGCGGGGCGCACCAACACCGCCATCGGATCGTCGCCGAGGCCGGCCGCGACGCCGGCGCGATCGGCCGCCGAGCGGTTCTGGCTGGCCTTCCACTTGCCCTCGATGCGGGCGATGGGGATTTCCAGCCCGACGATGCCCTTGATCTGGGCGGCGATGTAGTCGGCGGGCGCATCCTCCACGGCCCAGGGCTCGGTGCGACCGGCTTCCCGCGACAGGGTCAGGCGGCCGATCTGGGCGCGCAGCCAGGCCGCATCGTCGATCACCCGGGGCGTTCCCCAGCAGTGCACGGCCACGTAGTTCCAGGTCGGCACCACCTTGTGGGTCTCGGCCTTGGCCGCATACCAGGAAGGGGAGACGTACGCCTGCGGCCCCTGGAAGACGACCAGCGCCTGCGAGCCCTCGCGCAGGGCCGCCAGTTGGCCGTTGGCCCGGGCGAGGTGGGCGTGGAGCACGCCGAACCGCCCGCCGTCCCCGACCAGGAACGGGATCAGGTTGGCTTCCAGCCCGGCGGCGCCGGCAGTGACCAGGGTGGCCAGGGGATGGGCGCGGATCGCGGCGTGCTGCACCTCGATCCGGTCTTCGCGGAAGTGTGGCGGCCGGTACATGGGAGGAGCTTGCGGTCGCGCCGCCGCGCGATCAAGTCGGAAGCTCAGGCGTCGCCCGGCCGCTGCGGCAGGCAGAACCGGAACAGCGCGCCGCGGGGCTCGGCCGACTCGGCCCAGATGCGCCCGCCGTGCGCTTCGATGATCGACTTGGAGATGGCCAGGCCCAGGCCCGTGCCGCCCTCCTTGGTGGTGAACAGGTGGTCGAAGATGGCGTCCGAGGTCGCCGGGTCGAGGCCCGGTCCGCGGTCCTCGACCTCGACCAGGACCTCGCCCCCCTGCGGCGGCCTGGTGCGCACCAGGAGCCGCCGTTCGGCCTCGGGGGTGTCGTGCATCGCCTCGATGGCGTTCTGGATCAGGTTCAGCACCACCTGCTGGATCTGCACGCGGTCGCCGTGGACCACGATGGGGTCGGCCGCGAGGGCCGCCTCGACCGGCACGCTCCAGCGCTGAAGCTCGCCGCGGGAAAGCGCCAGCATCTCGTCGATGGCCTCGTTGAGGTCGAAATCGATGGCCCGGCCCGGCCCGCGGGTGATCAGCGAGCGCATCCGGGCGACGATGTCGCTGGCGCGCCGCGCGTCCTGGGCGCTCCGCTCGACCACCCGCGCCACCTTGGCGAGGTCGGGAGGTTCGCTCTGGAGCAGGCGCCGGGCGACGTCGTTGTTGATCGCCAGGGCGCCGAGCGGCTGGTTGATCTCGTGGGCCAGAGAGGCGCTGAAGGCCCCGAGCGCGGAGATCCGCGCCACCCGGGCCATCTCGTTGCGCATGTCCCGCAGCGCCGCCTCGGCCGTCATGCGCTCGGTCACGTCGCGGCACACCGAGAGCACGCCGACGATCCGGCCCTCGTCGTCGCGCACCGGGGAGGGCGTGCTCTCGATCCACACCCACTCGCCGTCGGACCTGCGCGCCCGTGCGTCGATGCGGCTGCAGAACTTGCCCTCGCCGACTTCCCGGAGCCGCCGGCGCATGTCGTCGACGTCATCGGGATGGATGAAATCGAAGCGGACCACGCCGATCAGGGACTCGGGCTCGTAGCCGAGCTGGCTGACCGACGGCGAGACGTATTCGATGCGCCCCTCCAGGTCGTGCTGCAGGATGATGTCGGTGATGTTGTCGGCCAGCAGGCGGTAGCGCGCTTCGCTGTCCTTGATGTGCTCGGCCGTGACCTCCTCCCGCGCGAACCGCACCAGGAGGCCGCCGATCACCACCTCGGCCAGGGGGAAGATCAGCAGCATCGGCTCGGCCACGCCCCGCAGCCGGGACAGCAGCAGGTCCGGCGGGCTGAGGTAGGCGACCGAAATGATGGCGCTGTGCACGGTCAGGCCGAACAGGTAGAGCTCGACCAGGCGGATGTCCTCCACCTTGGGCGTCCTGAAACGGCGCCACAGCAGACCGATCACGATGGTCATCGACATCACGACCAGCGACGGGATGATCCCCGGGCCGGTGTAGAGGCGATAGAACGCCGCCACGGCCATGGCCACGAACGCAGGAACGGCGCCGAGGAACAGGGCGGTCAGGCTGAGCAGAATCGAGCGCGCGTCGAGCAGCAGGCCGGCGTAGCGCACCGGCGCCATCATCATGGCGACGGCGATCAGGCCGATCAGCAGCCCGCTCTGCAGCTGGGTCGCCAGGTTCTGGGGTTTGGCGCGCAGGAGGTAGCTGCTGTGACGCCCGCCGACCAGGGCGTAGATCACCACGATCGCCAGCAGCATCGAAACGTTGTGCAGCAACGAAATCAGCATTGCCGGCCGAGTCTCCAGCCGATCTCTAAGTCGCGACTGACGGCGCCGGGGGCTTTCAAACCGACACTATTTCCGGGCTCCGGGGATGCAGGCGAAGTAGGGACCCTCTACTTTCAAATTGGCTATTCCGGGCCGGAGTCACAAGACGCGATTGCGTCGCGACTGCATGGCGGGGCGAATGGCCACACTCAGGCCAGTTTGATCTCCCTGAGCCGCTGCATCAGGAAGTCGTGGGCGGCGATCGGCGCAGGGTAGCGGTCGGGGTTCTGCGGCGTGACGCAGTTCGGCAGGGTTTCGATCCGGTATTCCGGTTCGAAGTGCAGGAAGAAGGGCGTGGAATAGCGCGAGACGCCGCGCCGCTCGGGCGGTGGATTGACCACCCGGTGGGTGGTCGAGGGCAGGACGTGGTTGGTCAGGCGCTGCAGCATGTCGCCGATGTTGCACACCACCGCGCCCTGCGGCGCATTGATCGGCAGCCAGCGGCCGCCGGCGTCCAGCACCTCCAGCCCCGCCTCCTCGGCCCCGAGCAGCAGGGTGATGACGTTGATGTCCTCGTGCGCGCCCGCCCGCACGCCCGGCGCGTCGGCCGGGATCGGCGGATAGTGCAGAAGGCGCAGGATCGAATTGCCGAGCTTCACCGGTTCGTCGAAGAAGCGGTCGCCGATCTTCAGGTAGTGGGCGATGGCCCGCAGCAGCCGCATCCCGAGCTCGTCGAGCCCGTCGTAAAGATCGCCGACATAGCGGTGGAAGCCCTCGATCTCCGCCGGCCAGACGTTGTCGGGCATGTAGCGGCGCAGGGGATGGCCGGGCGGCAGCGTGCGGCCCACGTGCCAGAACTCCTTGAGGTCGCGGTGCGTCGCGCCCTTGGCCGTCTCGATGCCGAAGGGGGTGTAGCCGCGCTGCCCGGCCCCGCCGGCGAGGTGATATTGGCGCTTGGTCTCCTCGGACAGGGCGAAGAAGGCCTTGGCCCGGTCGAGGGCGCCGTCGACCAGGTCCGCCGGCAGGTCGTGGTCGGCCACGACGGCGAAGCCGTAGCGGGCGAACGAGGCGCCGAGGGTCTGCGAGAAGCCGTCGAAGTCCTTGTCGTAGAGCGTCAGGGACACCGGCTCGATGCGCGGCGACGGGTCGGCGGGGGCGTTCACGGGGGACTCCTGCACTCAGGTAGCGAAACGGTGGCGCAACCTCGATCGCGCTCAAGTCGCGAAGCGGTAGCGCAACGAAAAAATCCTACCCGCCGACGATGGACCGGACCAGCGCGTCCAGGTCGCCGCCCTCGAACAGGTGCCCCTTCACGCCCGCGCGGCGGGCGGCCTCCAGGTCGCTTTCCTTGTCGCCGACCAGGAACGAGCGCTCGCGGTCGATGGCGAAGTCCTGCATGGCGCGCAGCAGCATGCCGGGATTGGGCTTGCGGTCGGGATGGTCGGGATGGCGATAGCGCTCGGTCACGGCGTCTTCGTGGTGCGGGGCGAAGTAGACCGCGTCGACGTGGGCGCCGGCGGTGGCCAGGTGGGCGTTCAGCGCCGCGTGCACCGCGTGCATCGCCGCCTCGTCGTAGTAGCCGCGGCCGATGCCCGACTGGTTGGTGACGAGGATGACCAGGTAGCCGAGGTCGTTCAGCCGCCGCACCGCCTGGGGCCCGCCGGGAATCCAGGCCAGGTCCTCCAGCTTGTGGACATAGCCCTGGTCCTCGTTGAACACCCCGTCCCGGTCGAAGAAGGCGGCCGGCCTTGGGGCCTCCCCTGAGGTCATTGCATGGTCTCCGTGGCGTTCGGATGCGGGGCCAGAGACCGCGGGGCGACCGCGGGCGGCGGTTCGCCAGCCTCCTCGACCAGGCTCTCTAGATCGGCCGCCAGCAGCCTGTCCATGGTGTTCTGGGCGTCGCGCGCGGCCAGGATGAAGCGCTCCTCCTCGCCGGCCAGGGGGGCGAGCTTGTTGAACACCTTCTGGTCGTGGGCGCGGAACAGGTCGGCCGCCCGGCGGGCGCGGGTCGACGGCATGCCCAGGGCCTTGAGCGTCTTGATCCCCGCCATCAGCCCGCCCTCGAAGGTCTCGCGCTCCACCTCGTCGGCGCCGCCGCGCAGCAGGTCGTAGGCGTGCCGCCGGTCCCAGGCCCGGGCGATGATCTTGAGGTTGGGGAAGGCCTCGCGCGCGGTCTCCACCAGCTTGGCGGTGGAGTCGGTGTCGTCGATCGCCACCAGCAGCACCTTGGCGTGGTCGGCGCCGGCGTCGCGCAGCAGGTCCAGCCGGGTGGCGTCGCCGTAGTGCACCCGCCGGCCGAACCGGCGCAGCAGCTCGATGTGCTCGATCGAGGCGTCCAGCACCACGGTCTTGAAGTTGTTGGCGGTGAGCAGGCGGCCGGCGATCTGGCCGAAGCGGCCGTAGCCGGCGATGATCACGTCAGGAGCGCCCTCGTCGAACGGGTCGTTCTCGGGCTTGGCCTTGCCGCCGCCGGACTGTTCCCGGCGCGCCTCGATGATGGCGCTGGCCTTGTCCATGACGGCGAAGGTCAGGGGGCTGAGGGCCATCGACAAGGCGACCACGGCGGTCAGGAAGGCCGAGGCGTGGGCGCCGATGATCCCCTCGCCGGCGATCAGGCCGATCAGCACGAAGGCGAACTCGCCCACCTGCGACAGCGACACCGCCAGCGAGGCGGCGTCGCGCCGGTCCATCTTGTCGAGCCGCGCCAGCAGGTACATCACCACCCCCTTCAGGGTCATGATGCCGACCACCGCCCCGGCCAGGCGCACCGGCTCGGCGGCGACCACGCGGAAATCGAGGCTCGCCCCCACGGTGATGAAGAACAGGCCGAGCAGCAGGCCGCGGAACGGCTCGATGTCGGTCTCCAGCTCGCGGCGGAACTCGCTCTCGGCCAGCACCACCCCCGCCAGGAAGGCGCCGAGCGCCGGCGACAGGCCGACCAGCTCCATCAGCACCGCCACGGCGATCACCAACAGCAGGGCCGAGGCGGTGAAGATCTCGCGCAGGCGGGCGGCGGCGATGAAGCGGAAGGCCGGGGTCACCAGATAGCGTCCGCCGCCGATCACCGCGGCCACGGCGGCGAGGCCCGCCAGGGTCTGCAGCCACGCCGGCTCGCGGGCCAGGAGGCCGCCCGCCTCGCCCTGCGGCGCCATGATCCCGTGCGGCGACAGCAGCGGCAGGAGGGCGAACAGGGGGATCACCGCCAGGTCCTGCAGCAGCAGCACGCCGAAGGCCGCGTGGCCGATGGGGCCGTGGCGCAGGTCCTTCTCCTCCAGGGTCTGCAGCACGATGGCGGTGGACGACATGGCCATGACGAAGCCGACGGCCAGGGCGCTCTTCCATGGCAGGCCTACCAGCATCGACGCCCCGCCGACCACCACCGCCGTCGACAGCACCTGGGCCCCGCCGAGGCCGAAGATCGCCCCGCGCATCTGCCACAGCAGGGTGGGGCGCACCTCCAGCCCGATCAGGAACAGCAGGATCACCACGCCGAACTCGGCGAAGCGCATCACGTCGGCCTGCTGGCCCACCAGGGCCAGGACGAAGGGCCCGATCACCGCCCCGGCCACCAGATAGCCCAGCACCGACCCCAGGCCGAGCCGCTTGGCGATCGGCACCGACACGACCCCGGCGGCCAGATAGACCAGGGCCTGGATCAGGAGGGACTGGCCGTGCATGGTTGAAAGGGCCTCGCGTGTCGGGGAAGCGCAACGATAGGCCAATCCCGCCGGTTTGGGCACGATTGAAAAACCACCCCGTTTTTGCGATGCACCATTAAAGCCCAGGGAGGTCCGTCGATGGTCAACAAGGTCTATGAGGACGCGGGCGCGGCGCTCGACGGCCTGCTGTTCGACGGCATGACGATCATGTCGGGCGGGTTCGGCCTGTCGGGCAATCCCGAGACCCTGATCGACCAGCTGCTCAAGTCCGGCGTCCGGGACCTGACGGTCATCTCCAACAACTGCGGGGCGGACGGCTTCGGCCTGTGGGCCCTGCTCAACAGCCGCCAGATCCGCAAGATGATCTCGTCCTACGTCGGCGAGAACAAGCTGTTCGAGCAACTCTACCTGTCGGGCGAGCTGGAGCTGGAGCTCAATCCCCAGGGCACCCTGGCCGAGCGCATCCGCGCCGGCGGGGCCGGCATCCCGGCCTTCTTCACCAAGACCGGCGTCGGCACGGTGGTGGCCGAGGGCAAGCCGGTCCAGGACTTCGACGGCGAGGCCTATGTGATGGAGCGCTGGCTGCGCGCCGACCTCTCGATCGTAAAGGGCTGGAAGGCCGACACCGAGGGCAACATCGTCTATCGGAAGACGGCGCGGAACTTCAATCCGGTGATGGCCACCGCCGGCAAGGCCACGGTGGTCGAGGTCGAGGAGATCGTGCCCGCCGGGACCTTCGACCCCGACCAGATCCACACCCCCTCGATCTACGTCGACCGGGTGATCCTCAGCACCATCAACGAGAAGCGGGTCGAGTTCCGCACCACCCGCCCCAGAGAAACGTCGCGCGAAACGGAGTCCGTCTGATGCCCTGGAGCCGCAACGACATGGCCGCGCGGGCGGCCCGGGAGCTGAGGGACGGGTTCTACGTCAACCTCGGCATCGGCATCCCGACCCTGGTGGCCAACTACATCCCCGCCGGGATGGACGTGACCCTGCAGAGCGAGAACGGCATGCTCGGCATCGGGCCGTTCCCCTATGACGACGAGGTCGACCCGGACCTGATCAACGCCGGCAAGCAGACCGTGTCGGCCCTGCCGCGCACCAGCTTCTTCTCCAGCGCCGACAGCTTCGCCATGATCCGCGGCGGGCACATCGACATGGCCGTGCTCGGCGCCATGCAGGTGGCCGAGAACGGCGACCTCGCCAACTGGACCATTCCCGGCAAGATGGTGAAGGGCATGGGCGGGGCCATGGACCTGGTGGCCGGGGTCAAGAAGATCGTCGTGGTGATGGAGCACGTCGACAAGGCCGGCGGGGCCAAGTTCGTGCGCCGCTGCTCCCTGCCGCTGACCGGCGCGGGCGTGGTCGACATGCTGATCACCGACCTGGCCGTGTTCACCATCGACCGGGCCAAGGCCAAGGCGGGGGAGCCGGACGCGGTGACCCTGACCGAGCTCGCCCCCGGGGTCGCCGAGGACGAGGTGCGCGCCAAGACCGAAGCGGACTATACGACGGCCCTGCAGCCGGCGTAGGGTCCCGTTCCTGGCTGAAGTCCGGGCATCGGCCGCCGTTCGCTTGGGCAGCGGGGGCGACGGCGATTGTTTTCGTCCTGACCGAGCAATCGCTACCGTTATTGCAACCTTTTTCGGTCAAACCTGGGAGTGTGAGCGATATCGCCCCACGCACCCGGCCCCGTTCCGGCCTGCGCGCACGACTGGCGCAGGCGCTGCGGACGCTTGCCCGGGCCATCCATCCCGATGAGGATCCCACGCTCCAGGCCCTCGAGCGGGCGGCCCTGGCCGAGACCCGCCTGCGCGCGGCGATCGACGCCCTGCCCGAGGGCGTGGTGTTCCTCGATCCGGAGGGGCGCTACGTCCTGTGGAACCAGCGCTACGCCGAGATCTACCACCGTAGCGCCGACCTGTTCGAGCCCGGCCGCCTGCTGTCGGAGACCCTGGCCGAGGGCGTGGCGCGCGGCGACTATCCCGAGGCGCGGGGCCGCGAGGAGGCCTGGCTGGCCGAGCGGCTCGCGATCATGGCCAAGCCGGGCCAGAGGCACGAGCAGTACCTGTCGGACGGCCGCTGCATCCTGATCGAGGAGCGCCGCACCGCCGACGGCGGTCTGATCGGCCTGCGCATCGACATCACCGAGCTGAAGGAGCAGTCCGACCGCCTGCGCCACGCCCTGGCCCAGGCCGAGCTGGCCAACAAGGCCAAGATCCAGTTCCTGTCCAACATGAGCCACGAGATCCGCACGCCTCTGAACGGGGTGCTGGGCCTGGCCCATGTGCTGGCGCGCACCTCGCTCGACGACAAACAGACGCACCTGGTCCGCACCATCATCGAGTCGGCCGTGGTGCTGGAGCGGCTGCTGTCGGACGTGCTCGACCTGGCGCGCATCGAATCCGGCCGGCTGGAGCTGCGCCAGGAGGTGTTCGCCCTGGAGACCCTGGTGCGCGACACCATGGCCAACTTCGAGCCCCAGGCCGCCGACAAGGGCCTGCAGATGGCGTTGGACGTGGCGCCCGACGCCTTCGGCATGGTGACCGGCGATCCGGTGCGGCTGCGCCAGGTGCTCGGCAACCTGATCGGCAACGCGGTCAAGTTCACCACCGAGGGCCATGTCAGCGTGGAGGTGCGCCGCATCGACGAGGAGGTCGCCGAGTTCCGGGTGACCGACACCGGCATCGGCTTCCCGCTCGAGGAGGCCGAACGCCTGTTCGAGCGCTTCGTCCAGGCCGACGGCTCGATCACCCGCAAGTTCGGCGGCTCGGGCCTGGGCCTGGCGATCTGCCGCGACCTGGTCGAGATGATGGGCGGCCGCATCGCCGCCTGGGGCGAGCCCGGCCGCGGCGCCGCCTTCAAGGTCACCGCGCGCCTGCCGCGCGCCGGTCTGCGTCTCGATGACGCCACGGTGACGGCCGCCTGAGCGGTCTCACCGGGATCGCTTTGCCCGCCTGAAAAGTTAACCGGGCGGGGCGCCGTCCGCGCTCGGCGCGACCCCCGCCAGCCGTTAATGCGCCCCCAGGGGAGGCGGGCTTATCAACCGATTCTTTACGAAAAAGTCCCTGCCAAGCCCCATCTTGCGATTGACGGTTTGGCGAAGCCGTGTCCCCATATCTGGGTTGTTCGGAGGGAACCGACACAACATATAGGGGCTGAGGTTCGGTCAGGCCGAACCTTCGAGGGGAAGGTTAGAGGGACAGATGATCGGTGGCGAAGCGAAGAAATCGGTCAGTGGTCTGCCGGATCGGGCCCAGGCCCGCGCCGCCGACAAGCCGCAGCTGCGCCTGGTCGCCAAGGTCGAGGTCGACCGGTCGCGCGACGAACTGCTCACCGATTTCGGCAAGACCACCCTCGAGGACCGCTACCTGCTGCCGGGCGAGTCCTACCAGGACATGTTCGCCCGGGTGGCCACCGCCTACGCCGACGACGGCGAGCACGCCCAGCGCATCTACGACTACATCTCCCGGCTCTGGTTCATGCCGGCCACGCCGGTGCTGTCGAACGGCGGCGCCGAGCGCGGCCTGCCGATCAGCTGCTTCCTGAACGCGGTCTCCGACAGCCTCGATGGCATCGTCGGGGTGTGGAACGAGAACGTGTGGCTGGCGGCCAACGGCGGCGGCATCGGCACCTACTGGGGCGGGGTCCGCTCGATCGGCGAGAAGGTCAAGGGCCAGGGCCAGACCTCGGGCATCATCCCCTTCATCCGCGTGATGGACTCGCTGACCCTGGCGATCTCGCAGGGCTCGCTGCGCCGCGGCTCGGCCGCCGTCTATCTCGACATCCACCATCCGGAGATCGAGGAGTTCCTGGAGATCAGGAAGCCGTCGGGCGACTTCAACCGCAAGGCGCTCAACCTGCATCACGGCATCAACCTGACCGACGAGTTCATGGAGGCGGTGCGCGACGGCGCCCCGTTCGGCCTGCGCTCGCCCAAGACCAAGGACGTGGTCAAGACGGTCGACGCCCGCGCCCTGTGGCAGAAGATCATCGAGATCCGCCTGCAGACCGGCGAGCCCTACCTGATCTTCTCCGACACGGTGAACCGGGCCATGCCGCAGCACCAGCGCGAGCTGGGCATGCAGGTGCGCCAGTCGAACCTGTGCTCGGAGATCATGCTGCACACCGGCAAGGACCACCTGGGCCAGGAGCGCACCGCAGTGTGCTGCCTGTCGTCGGTCAACGCCGAGAAGTTCCTGGAATGGCGCGACCACCCGACCTTCGTCGAGGACGTCATGCGCTTCCTCGACAACGTGCTGCAGGACTTCATCACCCGCGCCCCGCCGTCGATGAGCGCGGCGGTCTACTCCGCCACCCGCGAGCGGTCGGTCGGCCTCGGCCTGATGGGCTTCCACTCGTTCCTGCAGAGCCAGAACGTGCCGTTCGAGAGCGCCCTGGCCAAGTCGTGGAACATGCGCCTGTTCAAGCACCTGCGCCGCGAGGCCGACAAGGCGTCGCGCGTGCTGGCCGAGGAGAAGGGCCCGTGCCCCGACGCGGCCGACCGCGGCCTGATGGAGCGCTTCACCCACAAGCTGGCGATCGCCCCCACCGCCTCGATCTCGATCATCTGCGGCGGCACCTCGGCCGGCATCGAGCCGATCCCGGCCAACATCTACACGCACAAGACCCTGTCGGGCTCGTTCGCGGTCAAGAACCCCTACCTGGAGCAGCTGCTCGACGAGAAGGGCCAGAACACCGAGACGGTGTGGCGCTCGATCCTGGAGCAGGAGGGCTCGGTGCAGCACCTCGAGTTCCTCAGCCAGGACGAGAAGGACGTCTACAAGACCGCCTTCGAACTGGACCAGCGCTGGATCATCGAGTTGGCCGCCGACCGCACGCCGGAGATCTGCCAGTCCCAGTCGCTCAACGTCTTCCTGCCGGGCGACGTCGACAAGTGGGACCTGCACATGCTGCACTACACGGCCTGGGAGCGGGGGGTGAAGTCGCTCTACTACCTGCGCTCCAAGTCGGTGCAGCGCGCCGCCTTCGCCGGAGCCGAGGCCGCGGCCCCCGAGTCCATCAGCGCCGGCGAGCAGATGATGAAGTCCGCCGCCCGCACCGACTACGACGAGTGCCTGGCCTGCCAATAGGCGACAAACGAGCGTAGCCGGGGAACTCCCTCCGCTCTCGCCTGTTCCATCCTCAGGCGGCTCCTGGAGAATGCCGGTCCCGTGGCCGGCGCCGAGGGGGCCGTCGCGGGAGCGGTTGCATGCGCGGGTGGGCGGTCCTGGGGATCGTGGTCCTGGCTTTTCCTGCCGAGGCCGCGCCCCTGCGCAACGCTCCGAACCCTGCGCCGCTCGACATCCAGCGCCTCAGCGACGTCGCCTTCGTCAGCGGCCATGCGCCCGTGGCCGGCGGCGTGATGCTGCGGCAGGCCGGCGACCTGGCGCCGCCGACCCTCGGCGCGGTGTTCCTCCGCCCGGCCGTGCCCGATATGAGCGAGGCGATGACCCGGCCGATCAGGTCCGATGGCGACCAGGGCCTGCGCCTGGGCGGCCAGGTGCCGGTGTCCACCGTGGGCGACTTCGTGCAGGGCAAGCTCAAGGCCATGGGCGTCAAGGACGGCCAGGCGGCCTACGGCGACCAGGGCCGGTTCTACCTGTTCGCCGCCGTACGCGGCCAGGCGGTGGGCATGAACCTGGTGTCGGTGGCGGGCAGCGGCCTGCATCGCGACGGCTGGTC
>Ga0310811_10001219_pt1 | contig 32994 bp, 28 predicted proteins | sample YCmetagenome_FD_207642 | JGI IMG/M metagenome (GOLD analysis project Ga0310811, IMG submission 207642) | Soil microbial communities from experimental microcosm in Duke University, North Carolina, United States - YC | ecosystem: Engineered > Artificial ecosystem > Soil microcosm > Unclassified ...
CCGCGGAGATCGTCGCGCCGTGACCCGGGATCACGCTGACCAGATAACCGACGATGGTACTGCGCAGCATGACCCAGAAGTGCGGTTTCATCAGGCCGAATTGTCCGAACACATTGGGAATCTCGCCGAGTGGTTGTGTCGGTTCATCGGATTCCTCGATCAGGACAAAGATTCCGGACAGCGCGAACAGGCCGATCAGGGCCGGCAGGAAGCTGACGCCGCTCAAAAGCTCGTCGCTGAAAACGTAGCGGGTGACGCCGTCGACGGGATCGGTGCCGATCAGGCCCACTGCCAGACCGAAAAACAGACCGACAAATCCCTTGAGCATCGAGGCGCCGGAAAGAGAAGAGATCAGGCTCAATCCGAGAACCGCGATGGCAAAATATTCGACGGGGCCGAAGGCGAGTGCAACCGACGCCAGCGATGTCGCCGTGACGATGAGCAGCAGCGTGCTGAGGATCGAGCCGAACGCGGCGCCGAGAATCGAGAGAGTCAAAGCCGCGCCCGCTTTGCCCTGCAGGCGCATGGGATAGCCGTCGAGCGCGGTGATGGCGGCGGCCGGAATTCCCGGCGTATTGACCAGGATGGCGGGAATGGCGCCGGCGTATTCCGTGGCGACATAGAGCACCACGAGCATGACGATCGAGACGACCGGACTCATGCCGAAGGTGAACGGGATCAGCAGCGCGATGCCGATGCTGGAGGAGATTCCTGGAAGCGCGCCGGCAATGTAACCGGCGATGAGGCCGACGAGAATTGCCAGCAGCACGTACCAGGACGCCATATTGTGGAGCGCGTGGACAAAACCTTCCCACATGATCAAATGACCTTCATGGCAGGGGGATTCCGATCAGCATTTCAAAAACGGCTTTGGTGAAGATTAGAAAACCCGCGGCGCACAGAACCATCGGTAGCGGTTTGCGGTAACCGGTCACAAACATCAGCACCAGAAGCCACGGACCCGTCGCGAGATAATAGCCGAGGTGGTTGAGCAGAAACGGATAGACGATCACCAGCGCCATGCTTATCAGCACCGCGACCGGCTGCCGGAATGTCACCATCTCGACATCGCCACCGCTGCGCAATGCGATGACGCCCCGCGCAGCCATCAGCAATGAGACGGTACCGAAAATCAACGCGATGCCGCGCGGAAAGTCGGCCGGTCCGCGCAGTCCGGGCGTCGTTTTCTCGATATAGGCGGCACCGATCCACAGGCTGAGCGCCATCACCGCCATGAGGACGCCGATAATGACATCCAGCAGCGGATAGCGGATGGAAATCACCCCGCCGCCCGAGGGCGCCGGCAGGGAAGGCTGTAGCTCATCGGCGTCAGCCGGCGGCCCGTCAACGTTCATGGTCATGTGGGATCGCAACTATTTTGTGAAGCCGAGTTCTTTGAGCCAATCCACCGTGATCTTGTCCTGCTCCTGCGCGAACTTCGTGAACTCGGCAGGCCCCTGATAGTCGTAGACAAGAGAGTCGTTGCTGACGAATTTTTTCATTTCATCGGTCTGCATGACCTTTTCGATCGCGCCCGCGAGCTTGTTCGTCACATCGGCAGGCATGCCCTTCGGGCCGATGACGCCTCGCCATTGCTGCCAGCTTGTCGGAACGTCGAGTCCCTGTTCCTTGAGGGTCGGAACGTTGTTCATGTCGGCAATGCGCTTGTCGGCCATGACGCCGATGACGCGGAGATTGCCAGCCGTGACGTGGTCCTTGACCAGGCCCGCATAGGCGACTGTTGCCAATCCGTGACCGCCGAGAACTGCCGTGACGCCGTCGCCGACGCTGTCATAAGGGACCCAGTTGACGCTGTTGCTCGGCATCTTTGCCGCCTTCATCAACATTTCCCACGCCACGTGGCTGCCCGATCCGCGGACGAATCCGGCGATGACCACCTTGCCCGGCTGGTCCTTGATGGCTTGCAGCAGGCCCTTCATGTCCTTGATCGGGCTATCGTTGCGGACCACGAAGACGTAGGGCTCGTAGACGAGTTTCGCGATCCATGTGACGTCGTTGATGCTGTATTTCTTCAGCGTTTGATGAAACGCGGAGATGTGCGTGTTCGTCACGGACCCGATCGTGTATCCGTCGGGCGCGGCCCGTTTCATTTCGATCATCTGCGAAGCGCCACGACCGCTTGGCCGGTTTTCGATGACAAAGGGCTGACCGAGCACGCGCTGCAACTCGTTGCCGAGCTTGCGCGCCATCACATCGGTCGCACCGCCGGGCGAAACATGCAGGACATAACGGATCGGGTGATCGGGATATTCGGCTCGTGCGGATGTGGCTCCCGCCAAAAGAGCAGCGGATAGTGCGGTGATGATCATCGTGCAGGTGCGCATCATTTCCTCCCCATTTCACTGCTCTCCATGCTGGAGATGTCTTTTTGGTTCGTTCAGTGACGACGTCTGGTCGCGTACCGTTGCATAGTCTAGAACGACGTAGTAGTAATCGCAACCACTATGCGTAAGCTCTCCCCCTGCGATCTTTCGACGCCCGTTTCGTTATCGTCGGGAAGGGCTGCGATAGCCGTACCACGCGCCACCTTGCCGCATGGCGATACCGGCGGTCGGCTCACGCATCAGCGCCGCTTGCGCCATTGATCAACCGGGAAGTCGGGGCGATGTCGAAAATAATGTCTGTGTCCGTGCGGCGTTTATGCCTGCCGCTGATCCGGCCCTACCGGCTGTCGTATCGAACATTCGAGGAGTTCGAGCCATACTTGGTGGAAATGGCCGATGACGCCGGCCGAACCGGATTTGCTGACGGCCATATCTCGCCGGGCTCAAGCGCGGAAACGCGCGAAGGCGGCTGGGCCTTCATGCGCGAGCGGATTCCTGAAATTCTCGGCCGCGACGCGCAGACTGCAAAGGATGCGCTGCTCGACCATTTTACCACGAGCAAGGTCGCGACCACCGCTTTGGCGAGCGCCATCGAGGTGCTCACCAACCATCCCCTGCTTGATTGCGACAGCGAGACGACGCTGCCGTTGCTGACGCCTGTGAACTCCATGGACAAGAGCGGCATTGAAAAGGAAATCGAATCGTGGCTTGAGGACGGCTTTCGCACGTTCAAGGTGAAGGTCGGCAAGGACATCGACGCTGACCTTGAGCGCGTAGCGCATATTCAGAAAGTGTTGGGAGGTCGCGCGACTATACGGCTGGACGCCAATCGCGCGTTCACGCGCGAACAGGGCATGGGGTTCGGCGCCGCGCTTGATCCCAGCGGGATTGAGTTGTTCGAGCAGCCCTGTGATTCCGATGACTGGGACGCCAACGCCGCGGTCGCGGCAGTCTCCACCGTGCCGCTGATGCTCGATGAGCCAATCTGCACGCTCGACGACATCGAGCGCGCGGCTGACATCAAGGGCATCGCGTTCTGCAAACTCAAATTGAAGCGCTTTGGCAGTCTGGAACGATTGCACGAGGGGATTCTGCGGGTGCGCGCCTGTGGCATGGAGCCGGTACTCGGCGACGGCTTGGGCAGCGAAGTGCAAAGCTGGCTGGAGGCCTGCGTGGCGCGTGACACGATCCGCAATGCGGGCGAATTCAACGGTTTCCTCAAACCGAAGGAGAGGATGATCGATCCGCCTTTGACTTTTGTGGACGGCAGCATCCGGCTGCCCGCTGGATACAGGCCGTCACTGAACCGCGATGCCGTCGCGCGCTTCACCACGGCGCGGATGGATTATCGTTATGAAGGCGGACGCGTGAAGGAGATGTCCCATGGCGCATGAAGCGTTGCTCGCCGAACTCGACAAACGCAAGAAGGCAGCCAGCGCCATGGGCGGGCCAAAGAAACTCGCCGCGCGCAAGGAGCGCGGCCAACTCAATGCGCAGGAACGGCTCGACAGCCTGATCGACAAAGACAGTTTTATCGAACTCGGTCTGCTTGGAGCGTCAGGTGTGTTTGAGGCCGACGTGGCCGCCACGCCGCGCGACGGCAAGATCGTCGGCTTCGCCAGGATCGACAACTGCGACGCCGGCGTCGTCGTCAATGACTTCACGACCAAGGGGGCATCGACCAGCGCGACCAATTCGAAAAAGATGGGCTACATCCGCAAGGTCTGCACCGAGCGCGGAATGCCCTTTATCCACATCGGCGAGTCGACCGGCGCGCGTTTGCCCGATGCCATGGGCTCGAAGGGCATGGGCAATCTGCTCGGCAACGACATCAGCCAGTTCCGGCGCATGCGCGATACGCCTTGGGCGGCCGCCGCGCTCGATACCGCATTCGGCTCCTCCGCATGGCTGTGCTGCTGCTCGGACTTCTCGGTGATGAAGAAGGGCTCGATCATGTCGGTGTCGAGCCCGCGCCTTGTGTCGATGGCGATCGGGGAGAAAGTCGATCTCGAAGCGCTCGGCGGCTGGCGGCTGCATGCGGAGCAGACCGGCCTGATCGATCAGTTCGTCGATACCGACGCGGAGGCGATGGCGATGATCCGCCGCTTCCTGTCCTATATGCCGAGCCACAATGGCGAACTGCCGCCGGTCGCGCCGGTGTCGGAAGGATCGGGTGAGGGCCAGGAGCGCATTCTCGACGTGCTGCCGGAGAAGCGCACGCAGGTCTACAACATGAAGAAGATTCTTGACGTGATCTTCGACCGCGACAGCTTTTTGGAATTCAAGCCGCGTTTCGGCAAGCCGGCGATCGTCGCGCTTGCGCGTCTCAACGGCCAGTCGGTCGGCGTTATTGCCAATAACCCGGCTGTCGGCGGCGGCGCACTGTCCGCCGATGCGTGCCGCAAATGCGTGGATTTCACGGTGCTCTGCGACAGCTTCAACATTCCGCTCGTCCGCATCATGGATACGCCCGGCTTTGTCGTCGGACTTGATGCGGAACGCCGTGGCGCACCCGGGCAGATCATGAACTTCATGAACGCGACCTGCCTGACGACGGTGCCGCAAATTACGATTCTCGCGCGCAAGGCTTACGGCCGCGCCTATGTCGCCATGGGCGGCGGCGCGCATAACGACACCATGGTCGCGTGGCCGACCGCCGAGGTCAGCTTTATGGACCCGGTCTTCGCCACCAACATCGTGCACAACCTTTCGGCCGGCGATGAAGGTTTTGAGGAGGCTCTGGCGCATATCCAGAAGGATTTGGAAATCTGGGACATGGCGCGGATTTTTTCCGCCCATGACGTCATCAAGCCGCAGGACACGCGCGCGTTCCTGATCCGCATGTTCGATGTGCATCGCCGCCGACGCACTGGCGGAATAGGCCAGCATCTAATGCGCACCTGGCCGACCAGCTATTGAGCCGCCCGCAATGAATCAGGACATTATCGCGCGCGCGCGCAGCGAAGGCCGCACGGCGCTGGACGAAGCAGCGGGAAAAGCTCTGCTCGAAAGTTTTGGCATCCGCGTGCCGAAAACGGCGATCGTGAAGAGGCCAGACTTCGATCCCGGCGTGCTCGACGGACTCACGCCGCCTTATGCCGTCAAGGTCGTGTCCCGCGACATCCTTCACAAGTCGGATGTTGGCGGCGTCACGCTTCATGTCGGGGACCACGCGGGCGTCGCGCGCGCGATCGCCGACATGGCGAAAAAGCCGGGCATTGCCGGCAAGCCGGTCGAGGGTTGGCTCGTCGAGGACATGGTGCCACCCGGCCGCGAAATCGTTATCGGCGGTTTCAATGATCCGCAGTTTGGCCCCATGATCATGGTCGGTCTTGGCGGTATTTTTGTCGAAGTGCTCAAGGATGTGTCCTTTCGCATCTGCCCGATCACCGCGACAGAAGCGAAAGAGATGATTGCCGAACTCAAAGGCGCGGCTCTGCTCGACGGCGCGCGGGGGGAGGCAGCGGTCGACAAGACGGCTCTCGTCGATGCCATGCTGAAGGTCGGCGGCGCCGAAGGAATTTTGATGCGCGCGGCGGGAATTGCGGAGATCGATCTCAATCCGGTCATCGTCTCGGCTAATGGTGCGGTTGCAGCGGACGCGCGCTTCATCCTCGCGCCGCCAGCGGCCGACTCTAATAACAAGCCTGCGTCGGCCGACCAGACAGAGTCGGCGCTGGCGAAATTCAAGCCGCTGTTCGAGCCAAAAACGGTCGCCGTGCTCGGTGCCTCGGGCACCAACGTCGCGATCGCGAACACCTTCATCCGTCGCATGAAGGCTTTTGGCTATGCCGGGCAAATCTATCCGATCCATCCGACGGCGTCGGAGATTGAAGGATTGAAAGCCTATCCGAGCCTTGGCGAGACACCGGAGCCCATCGACTACGCCTATGTCGCCATCGGCGCCGAACGCATCCCGGATGCGATCGCGCAAGCGAACGGCCGCTGCAGGATCGCGCAAATCATCTCGTCCGGATTCGGCGAGGTCGAAGAAGGCAGAGAGCTGGAAAAGGTGCTGGTTGAGAAGGCGCGCGCCGCGAAAGTGCGGCTGCTCGGCCCGAACACCCTTGGCGCGTACTCGCCGCGTGGCGGACTGACGTTTCCCGAGGGCGCGCCGCAGGCGGTTGGCACGATCGGCGTCGTGGCGCAGTCCGGCGGCCTGTCGACCGACATCATCAAGCGTGGAGAGTGGAAGGGCCTGCGTTTCAGCGGCCTCGTGACCATTGGCAACAGCGCCGATGTCGCGCCGCACGAATTGGTCGAATATTATCTCGAAGACCCGCAGACCAAGGCCATCGGCTTGTACCTGGAAGACATCAAGGACGGGCGCGCCTTTTTCAATCTGCTGCGCTCGCCGAAAGCGACGAAGCCCGTTGTCATCCTCAAAGGCGGACGCTCAAGACAAGGGCGGATGGCCGCAGCCTCGCACACCGGCGCGCTCGCGGGCGACGACAGGGCGTGGGACGCGCTGGCCGCTCAGTTGCCTGTTGTCCTCGTTTCGACGGTCAATGAATTTCTCGACGCGCTGCTTGCGTTGCAATTTTTGACCCCACGGCCCGCGAAGCCCACCAACTTCGTCACGCTCTTCGGCAACGGAGGCGGATCGAGTGTGCTCGGCACCGATGCCTTCGCCGCTGTCGGCCTCAACGTGCTGCCTTTCGACAAGACCACGCTCGGTTTGTTGGAGGCGCTAAAATTGCCGCCGGGCACGAGCGTGGCCAACCCGATCGATACGCCGGTGCGCACGCTGCAGGAAAAGGACGGCTGGGTCGCCGGCGAAATCCTCGATATCGTCTATCAGCATGCGAAGTCCGATGCCGTGGCCATGCATCTTAACCTTGCAGCATTCGTCGGGCGCGGCAGCGTCGATCCGCTCGATAACCTGCTCGCGGTCATCGAACAGACGCAAAAGAAGTGGCAAGGCATGGCGCATTTCGTGCTCGCCTTGCGCAGCGACGGCTCACCCGCGCTCGACGAGAAGAAGCGCAATTATAGAGACAAGGCGTCCGCCGTCGGCGTGCCGGTGTTCGACGAAATTCCGGAAATGGCAAAGGCGCTGGCGGTCGTCGGCCACATCGAGCGGCGGCTTGCGGCGCGGACGCGATAATCCGGCGCCTATTTCAGTCCCGTTTTCTCCCTGAACGAACTGATCTGGTTCGGCGTGAAGCACGACATGCGGATGTCGCGCAGATAGGGGCCGAATGCCTTGTCGATCTGCGGGCCAAATTTCTTGAAGATTTCGGCCATGTAGAGATCGTGCCGGATCAGCGATTGCGCCATCGTCACGATGGGCGGGCAGCTCGTGTAGGCGGCCATGACTTCGCCCACCATATTCGCCGTCAGCATTCTCTGATGGTCGACTGAGATGGTGAAGAGATTGTCTGCCGTTCCCATGCGCGTGCCGTCGCTTTCATGCACGTAAACACGGCAGGCCTTGGTGAAGCGGAATTCCTCCGGCTCGGCGCCGAACAGCACGATCATGAGCGCGACGCCGCGCTTGGCCGCCTTTCGCAACGATTCCTTGTGCCGCCGGATCACTTCGTCCGCCGCCTTGATCCAGATTGAATGATGGCTTTCGGCGATCATCAGCTCGATCCTGTCCTGGACCGCAGCGTCGCCGAACACGGTCCAGACGTGATTGTCCGAGGCTTCAGGCGCAACGGTCGACAGGCGGTCGGAGAGATCGCTGCACAGCGTGCGGGTCTGGCGCGAGATTCCTTCAAACAGCGTCTTCGGCGGCGCTGCGATGTAGCGCAGCGGCTCCTCGTTGACCGGCAACACCGCGCCTCGCTGCGCCAGGGCTTCAAGCGCCGCATAGGTGTTGGCACGCGGAACGGATGCGGCTTTGGCGACCTCGTAGGCCGTGGCCGGGCTTGCCTTGAGCAGTTGCACGTAAATGCGCGCTTCGTAGTCGGTGAAGCCGAGTTGGCGCAGGCCGGACAGGATCTCCCGATTCGCAGGCTGGATATGACCAACTTTAGTGACGCCCATGTGATGTCCCGACGCGACGTGAGAAAACTTGAAAACGGTTGCGGTTCAGGCAACGACTGACGCTAACAGGCTTTCGAGACGCTGATCAATGAATCCCGTGGAAACGTCGCCGGCGGCGAAAACGTCGTCGGCGAGGCAGGCGATGAGGAAATCCTTGTTGGTGCGGATTCCGTCTAAATCGAACGCGCGGAGCGCTGCTCCCAGCCGCTCGCGCGCGGTGTCGCGGGTCTCGCCCCAGGCAATGACCTTGGCGATCAGCGGATCGTAGAACGGTGTTATGGAATCGCCCTCGCGGTAACCGGCGTCGATCCGGATGCCGTCCCCCTGTGGAGGCCGGAAGCGGTCGAGCCGGCCAGGGGAGGGCATGAAGCGTTTTGCCGGATTTTCGGCATAGAGACGCGCCTCGATGGCGTGGCCATTGGATCGCACATCGGATTGTCCGACGGCGGCAAGGTTGCGCCGCGCATGTTCGATCTGCATCGTCACGAGATCGCGGCCGGTGACCATTTCCGTCACCGGGTGCTCGACCTGGATGCGCGTGTTCATTTCCAGGAAGAAGAATTCAAAGGTCTGCGCGTCGACAATGAATTCCACCGTGCCAGCGCCGTCATATTCGGTCGCACGGCATAGGGCCAACGCGGCGTCGCACATGCGCTTGCGCACTTCGGCTGGAAGACCCGGCGCCGGACTTTCCTCGATCACCTTCTGGAAGCGGCGCTGCAACGAGCAGTCGCGTTCGTAGAGATGGATGGCCTCGCCATTGCCGAATCCGAAAACCTGAATCTCCACATGGCGCGCTTTCGGAATGTAACGCTCGAGAAAGATGGCGCCGTTGCCGAACGCCTTGCCGGCCATCGATTGGGTGGCGACAGCGATCTCTGCAAGGTGCTCCGGTCGATCCACGCGGCGCATTCCGATGCCGCCGCCGCCGGCGGCAGCCTTGACCAACAATGGAAATCCAACTGTCTTCGCGGCCTCATCCAGTCCGGCGCTGTCGCCCGCCTCGAAACGGCGGCTGCCCGGCACGACCGGCACGCCCGCGGCGACCGCGATGTCGCGCGCGCGCTGCTTGTCGCCCATGTCGCGCATGGCGTCCGGCTTTGGGCCGATCCACACCAGCCCCGCCGCATCGACGGCCTCGGCGAAGTCGGCATTCTCCGACAAAAATCCGTATCCCGGATGCACCGCCTGCGCGCCGCTTTCGGCCGCGACCGCGAGCAGGTGATCGATGCGCAGATAGCTCTCCTGCGCGCGCGCGCCGCCGATGAGGTAAGCCTCGTCGGCCTCTTCGACGTGGCGCAATTGCGCATCGGCCTCGGAATAGACTGCCACGCCCTTGAGGCCGAGGCGGTGGCACGAGCCAAGGATGCGGCACGCGATTTCACCGCGATTGGCAATCAGGATTTTTTCCAACTGGATCATCGCGTGCGTCACGCCTCGATCCGCGCCACCACCGTACCTTCGGTGACGACCTGTTCTTCCTTGACGAGAATTTCCTTGAGGACGCCCGCTTCTGGGGCGGACACCGGAATTTCCATCTTCATCGATTCCAGGATCATGATGGGATCGTCTTCCTCCAGCCGGTCCCCGACCTGAGCCACGATTTTCCAGACATTCCCGGTGATCTCTGTTTTCACGTCAACGAGCGCCATAGTGAGGTACTTTCCTTGATCGATAGGCGCTGAGTTTACGTCTCCTGCCTAGTTGTTGCAATCACTACTACTACTTGCTAGGCCTTTCTTTGCAGATGTTACGTCACAGGCTGCCCCATGGCGGTGCCGCAGCGCCTGACGGTGCCTGAAGACCGGGACCATCCATGCCCCAACTGAACCAGATATTCACGGCGAACGAACTGGCGGCCTATCGCCGGCTGCCCTTCTGCCTGCGCATCCTCACCGAAAACGCGCAGCGGAACGGCTATCACGACGACGTGGCAAACCTTTTGAGCCGCGAATCCGCCGCCGTCCGCGTCATGCCGACGCGTCTCGTGATGCAGGACCTGCTGGCTGTGCCGCTGCTGGCCGATCTCGCCTCGCTGCGCGATGAACTGTCGGCGCGGGGCGTTGACCCCAGCCGCATCAATCCAAAACTTCCGACCGATCTCGTGATCGATCATTCTATGACCGTGGAGCATTTCGGGACGCCGCAGGCGCGCCAGCTCAACGAAGAGCGCGAAATCGAAATCAATCGCGAACGGTTTGTCTTTCTGCGCTGGTGCGCCGAGGCATTTGAGAATCTGCGGATCATTCCACCGGGCAACGGCATCGTGCACCAGATCAATCTGGAGCAGCTTGCGACCTGCGTCGTCGTGGACAAGTCCGGCGGCAAGGAGCGTCTCTATCCCGAACTCGTCATCGGCAACGACAGCCACACGCCGATGATCAATGGGCTTGGCGTGCTCGGCTGGGGCGTGGGCGGTCTGGAAGCGGAAGCCGCATTGCTCGGCCGGCCGCTGGAAATTTTGACACCAAAAACCGTCGGTGTTCGTCTGGTCGGCAAGCTTCAGGCCGGTGCGTCGGCGACGGATTTCGCTCTCTACATGACCGAACTGTTGCGCAAGGTCGGGGTCGTCGATCAGTTCGTGGAATTTTTCGGGCCTGCGCTCGCCGGTCTTTCCGTGCCGGATCGCGCGACCGTCGCCAACATGGCGCCCGAATACGGCGCAACCTGTGCTTATTTTCCCATCGATCAGCACGCCCTCGACTATCTCAAGAAGAATGGCCGCACGCCGGAGCTGCTGGCGCGGGTCGAGCGCATGGCCAAGGAGCTTGAGTTGTGGAATGTCGGCGACGAGACGCTGGCGTTCGATCGTGTCGTCGACCTCGATCTCGATACATTGCGCCCGTCCGTCGCCGGCCCCGCGCGCCCGCAGGATCGCGTTGCACTCGACAAGGTGCCGCAGGCGTTCAACACTCTTTGCCCGCATGATCGGCGGATTGACGTGGCCGATGTCGGCCGCAGCTTCGGCGACGGCGATATCGTCGTCGCGTCGATCACGAGTTGCACCAACACCGCCAATCCGCGCGCGATGCTGCAGGCCGGACTCTTGGCGCGCAATGCTGTGAAGAAGGGCCTGTCGGTCGCGCATGGCATCAAGACGTCGCTCGCTCCGGGCTCGCTTACGGTCGCAAGTTATCTCGCCAAATTCGGCTTGCAGCCTGATCTCGATGCGCTTGGGTTCAATATCGTCGGTTTTGCCTGCACGACATGTAACGGCATGTCGGGCCCGATCGATCCGCCTATCGCCGATGCAATCGACGCGCGAGGGCTGTGCTGCGCGGCCGTGCTGTCAGGCAACCGCAATTTTCCCGGACGCATTCACCCGCATGCACAGGCGAACTTCATCATGTCGCCGGCGCTGGTGGTCGCCTATGTGCTTGCCGGTTCGGTCCGTGCCGATCTCACGCGCGCATCGCTCGGCATGGGCACGAATGGCGAACCCGTTCACCTCGCGGATATCTGGCCGGACGAAGCGGAGGTCGATGCCTTGCTGGAGCAGAGCGCCGCTGAAACCGGCGCCGGGCGTGCCATCCGGGCCAGCGAGGAAAGCCGCAAGGCGTGGGAGGCGCTGACCTTCGCGCCGGGTTCGCTCTACACATGGGACCGAAACAGCACCTATCTCAATCCTTCGCCTTATTTCAGCGCTCCGGCGTCGCTGCATGACGAATTTTCTCATCTCGACGATCTGCGGCCGATCGCGGTGCTCGGCGACGGCATCAACACCGATCACATCGCGCCCGTGGGATTCATCAAGGCGGAAAGCGCGGCCGGACGCTATCTCACGGCGCATGGCGTGGCGCGCGCGGATTTCAATTCCTATGGCACGCGGCGCGCGAGCCCCGACGTCGTCGTGCGGTCATTCTTCGCCAATCATACACTGGAGAACCGGCTTGCGCCCGGCCGCACCGGCAGCGTCACGCGATTGATTCCGGAGGGAGAGATCGTTTCGATCCATGAGGCGGTCGAGTACTACGCTAAGCAGGGGGCAGGCCTCGTCGTTCTGGCCGGCCGCGATTACGGCAGCGGGTCCTCGCGCGACACGGCCGCGAAAGCGTCCTACCTCGCCGGTGTTAAGGCGGTCATCGCCCAGTCGTTCGAGCGCATCCACCGCTCGAACCTGGTCAATATGGGCATCTGGCCGCTGGCGTTCGACGATGCGGTGTCGGTCGATGCACTCAGGCTTGTCGATGCTTTGAGCCTCTCCGTCACCGCGCCGCCGGCACAGTTTGCGCCGCACATGACCGCGCGAGTCTCAGCCGCGATGAAGGACGGCAGCCACAAGAAATTCGGCGTTGTTGTCAAGGTCGCGACGCGCAGCGAATTGCGAACCTTGCGGGCCGGCGGAATTCTGGCCGAGACGCTGACGGATGCCGTTGCGGCTGCCTGAGCGCGCCTGCGTTCCGTGAAAACCGGTTCGGATGTCGCTATCAGATCGCTTGACAGGGCCTTGTCCCAGGCTAGCGTTAGATAAAACCGCAGCATTCTCTGCGAATGCCACTATCGAGAGCCCGCATGAATGTGCAGGACCTGCTCACTTTCATCACGGTCGCCAGGCTTGAAAGCATATCGCGTGCCGCGGTCCAGTTGCGCGTCGCGCAATCGGCTTTGAGCCGCAGGATCAAAAGGCTCGAATACGACGTCGGGCAGAAGTTGCTCGAGCGTCATACGCGCGGCGTTCGTCTCACCGAGGCCGGGAAATTCCTGCTCGCAAAAGCCGAGAAGGTGCAGGACGACCTCGCCCAAATCGAAGCGCAGACGCGCGCGATCGGTCAGCCGCAGCATGAGGATTTGCGGTTGGCCGTACCGCACGGCGCGATGCGCCTGCTCGGGGCGTCGCTGATCGAGCGGTTCAAGACGCTCAGTCCTTCCGTGCGCCTGCACCTTTTCGAGCGTGAAAGCATCTACAATCGCGAAAGCGTGCTCAACGGCGAAGTCGATCTCGCTCTGGTTTACGATCCGGAGCCGAGTCCCGCATTGACGATCGCACCGCTGCTCACGGAGCGCCTCATGGTGGTCGGTCCGGTCGAGAAGAACGGCGTGCCGGTTCTTTATCCGCGATCTTTCGGCATCCGCGATCTCGCACGCCTGCCGCTCATCGTGCCGGGCGCGCGGCATGGCTATCGCCGCATTCTGGAGCGCATCACCGGCAGTATGCGGCTCACGCCGAACATCGCACTTGAAGTTCACGGATTGTCGGCGATCGCGCCGCTCGTCCAGCAAGGTGTCGGCTACGCCGTCTCAACATTTGCTCATATGCAAACGGCGATCGAGGCCGGCACCGTGGTTGCGGTTCCCATTGAATCGCCGCGTTGCGATGTCGTGCTCGCAGTGGTGGAGCGCCGGGACGCGGCCCCCTCGGAGGCGCGGGCGCTGCTGCGGCGAACGATCGCGGATGCGGCCGCCCATCTTGTCGCGCCGCAGCATTGCCGCGTGCTCGTCGGCTGATCCGCTATGCCGAAATGAGAACGCGACGATCTCGCCTTTATTCTTGTGGCGCGTCCGGCATGCGCTGATCCTGAAGTCAGAGAGGCGGCTTTGGTCGAACCTCAGGCATAGTTCAGGGAGCGCCTTGTGGCGGAGCACGTGAACGCGATTGGTCTCAATGCGATAGATCTGGAAGTCATCTATCAGTCGACACTCCAGATCGCGCGCGAACTGACGCTCAACATGCTGCGCACCGGCTACTCCACCATCATCAAGGAAAGCCAGGACTTCACCTTCGCGATTTTCGACGGGCGCGGCCGCATGGTGGCACAGGGCGTACCGCAGCCGCTGCATATTGGGCCGCTTAGCGCGCAGGTGAACGAAATCAGGCGGGTCTTCGCCGGACGGATCGAGCCTGGCGACGCCTTCATCGTCAATCACCCCTATCGCGCCTGCCAGAACCACGCGACCGACGTGACCGTGATCTCGCCTGTCTTTTACGACGGAAAGCTGATGGCCTTCATCGGCAACATCGCTCACAAGCCCGACCTCGGCGGCAAGGTACCGGGCACCAATAGCGGCGATGCGACCGACCTTTTTCAGGAAGGGCTCCTGATTCCGCCGCTAAAAATCCAGCGTCACGGCGAGATCAATGATGATCTGCGGGAAATGATCTGTGCCAACACCCGCACGCCGGATGTGACCTGGGGCGATATTCTTGCGCAGGTGAACACCAATGCCTTCGGCCTGGAAAAATGTGCCGAACTCTTCCGCAAACATGGCAGCGACAGGGTGCTGGCGTGCTGGCAGGGATGGATGGATATCTGCGAGCAGGAATTGCGGCGCGAAATCCTCAAGGTGCCGGATGGGATTTACGGACCCGAAGAAGACTGGATCGACGATGACGGCATTGAGCTTGGCAGGCCTTACCGGATCGCCGCCACGCTTGAGGTGAAGGGCGACACGCTGCATTTCAAGCTCGACAGCGACCCACAGGCGCGCGGCCCGATCAACCTGCGTCCCTGCGTCTCGCGCAACTTCATCCAGTGCTGCGTGAAAATGATCTTCATTCCAAAATTGCCCGTCAACGAGGGTCTGTCGCGTCCCGTTCAGGTGAGCTATCCGCCGGAAGGTTCGCTGCTCAATCCGCGCTATCCCGCGCCCGTCAATATGTATGTGCGGCCGAGCCAGATGACGACATCGGTCGTCGTGCGGGCTTTGGCGCGCGCCGTGCCTGGCCGCGTGCCCGCGCCGGCGAGCGGGGCGGGCGGCTCATTGTCGAGTGCCGGTATCAATCCGCGCACCGGGCGCTGGTATTCGCAATACGAAATCTTCAACGGCGGCTGCGGGGCGCGGCCCGATCATGATGGACCGAGCGCGATGGACGACCTCGTCGTCAATGTCATGAACGGTCCGGTCGAAGCACTGGAGACCGAATTCCCTGTTCGCGTTGAAGCCTACGAACTGGTGCCAGATTCCGCCGGCGCCGGCACGTTCCGCGGCGGCTTGGGCACGAAACGGACTTGGCGCGTTCTTGCCGAGGAGTCGACGGTCAATCTGCGTACCGACCGCTTTGCCCATGCGTCGCCCGGGCTTTTCGGGGCAACGCCGGCCAAGCCATCCAAGGCCGTGCTCAATCCAGGGACGGACCGCGAGCAGCCGCTCACCTCCAAGATCGCAGGGTTGCGTTTGCGCAAGAACGATGTGGTTGCGTGGCAGCTCGCTGGTGGCGGCGGTTACGGGGAGGCGTGGAAGCGTGAAACGAAGCGCGTCGCGCGCGATGTCCGGATGGGCTACGTGACGCGTGAGGCCGCGCGCGCGGAATACGGCGTCGTTCTCCGGGCCGATCTGACACTAGATGAAGAGGCGACCATAGCTCTGCGCAATGCGCGGGTCGCCTGATGGGTATCCGGATCGGCATCGATGTCGGCGGCACGTTCACCGACGTGACAGGGTTCGACGAGGACAAGCGCGAGATCGTGCTCATCCGCAAATATTCCTCCAATCCTACAAATCCCATGTGCGTGATGGACGAGATCATGCGCGATCTGGAAGCGGAGTTCGGGCGTGCCGCCATCACCTTGATCCTGCACGGCTCGACGGCGGCGCTGAACACGCTGTTGGAGGACAAGGGCGTCCGCGTCGGTCTGATCACCACCGCGGGATTCCGCGACGTCTATGAAATCGGCCGGCAGTGGCGCGGTGACGAGGTGTTCAATATTTTTGCGCCAGCGCCAAAAATGCTGCTTGAACGCGACCGCATCTACGAAGCGCGCGGGCGGCTCGATTATACCGGCGATGTCGTCGCGCCGCTGAACCGCGCCGACGTCGAACACGCAACCCATTCGCTGCTCGCGCAGGGCGTGGAAGCGATCGCCGTCTGTTTTCTGTTCTCATACACCAATGCGGCGCACGAGCAGGAAGCCGGCGACATCATTCGTTCGCTCGCGCCGGACCTCTATGTGTCGCTATCGAGCGAGGTCAATCCGGAGTGGCGCGAGTATGAGCGCACGGCCTCGACGGTGGCCAACGCCTATATCGGGCCGCCAGTGTCGCGCTATCTCCAGCGGCTCGAAGAGATGTCGCTGTCGCGCTTTCCTAACTGCCGCACGCTGATGATGAAGTCGGATGGCGGTGCGGCAAGCGCGGTGATGCTGTCGCAAACGCCGATCCAGACCGTGATGTCCGGCCCCGTGGCCGGCGTGATCGGGAGCCGCTACCTCGGCGATCTGAAGGGTATTGAAAACCTCATCACCTTCGATACCGGCGGGACCAGTTCGGATATGGCCGTCGTTCCCGGCCACACGCTGTACAAGTCGGAGGTGTCTGTCGCGCGCCATCCGCTGCGGACGCAGACCGTCGATATCGAGACCATCGGCGCGGGCGGCGGCAGTATCGCATCGGTGCAATTGGGGGGCGTTCTCAAGGTCGGGCCGCAAAGCGCCGGGGCGCAACCGGGGCCGGCCTGCTATGGCCGGGGCGGGACCGAGGCAACCCTTACGGACGCACTCGTGATCCTCGGTCATCTCAGCCCGTCGGCGCTGCTGGAAGGCGCCATGGCGCTGCGCGCGGACAGCGCTGCCGACGCTATCGAACGGTCGGTGGCCGCCCCACTCAAGATGTCGCAGCGCGACGCAGCCTGGGGCATTTTGACGGTGCTGACCAGCAATTGCGTCACGGCGATGCGAACGATCACCGTTGAGCGCGGATATGATCCTCGCGAGTTCACGCTCGTGCCGTTCGGCGGCATGGGACCGACCGTCGCCGGGCGTATTGCAAAAGAGCTTGGCATCGGGCGCCTTCTCATCCCGGCCGACCCCGGCACGTTCAGCGCCTGGGGCATGCTGGTGACGGATGTTCATCAGGAACGCAGCATCACGCGCATCACGCAGCTCGATACGGCCGCGCCTGCGGACATCGAGGCGATTTTTCGCGATATCGAGGACAAAGCGCTGGCCGACCTGCTGCGCGAGAAGTTTCCGCGGGAAACGCTTTCGATCGTCCGTCAGGCCGGCATGCGTTACGGCGGCCAATCCTACGAGGTCGCCGTGCCCGTTCCGGCGATCAACGGCCAGGACGATATCGAGGCGTTGAAGCAGGCGTTCCACGCGGCGCATGAGCGGCGCTACGGCCATAAGGCAACCAGTGAGACCATCGAAATCGTCAACTTCAAGGTGACGGCGATCGGCTCCATTCCGAAACCGGTTTTGAAAAAAGCGGTGCCCGCCGGCTGTGCGGCGGAGCCAGTGGAGCACCGGCGGGCCTTCTTCGGCGGGGACGGTAGCATCGAGACGCCGGTGTTTCGACGCCGTGACCTCGATCCCGGCACGACAATCAACGGGCCAGCGATCATCGACGAGAAGACCTCGACAGTGGTGATTTATCCCGATCAAATCGCGTCCGTCGACAACTATCTCAATCTTGAGGTGACGATCACCGCAGCGTTATGACGGACAAGACACCGGGAAGCAGCAGGAAGTCGCGCCGGTGAAGAAGATGGGGACGAAGACGCCAGGGAAAAAAGTAATGACAGCCGCGGACGGACAGTCTGAAAACAAGCCACGCCGGGAGAAAACGACAGAACGGCGCACGGCCGGAGCGCGCAAGACCGGAGCCCTCATGGCTGGCCGCGAACGACTGATCGTCGGCAGCGTCTCGGTTGGACTGTTCATCCTCGTCTGGCAACTGGCCGTCACGGCTCACGCGATCGACCCGCTGTTCGTCTCTTCGCCGTCGCGCATCGTCATGACCGCGCGCGATATGATCGGCGATGCAGATTTCTGGCGTGATCTTACGGTCAGTGCGCAGGAATATTTCTATGGCTACTTTGCCGCGATCCTGATCGGCATCCCGATCGGGTTGCTGACCGGCTGGTACCGACGGCTGCAATATCTGCTCGGGCCGCTGATCGACATGATGAATGCGGTGCCACGCGTCACCTTCCTGCCGATCATCGTGTTGTGGTTCGGCATCGGCATCTGGTCGAAATTTGCGGTCGTCTTTCTCGGCGCCATTATCCCGATCATCATCAGCACCTATGCCGGCGTCCGTACCAATGAAGCGCGCTTCCTGACGGTGGCGCGAAGTTTCAGCGCGTCGCAACTGAAGATCTTTGTCAGCATCATTCTGCCCGGCACCGTGCCGTTCATCTTCACCGGCCTGAAATATGGCTCAGGCCGGGCGCTGCTCGGCGTCGTCGTGGGGGAACTCTATGCGGCGACCGCGGGGCTCGGACACATGATCGCGGAGGCCGGCAACACCTTTCAAACCGATGTCGTCTTCTTCGGCGTGCTCGTTTTCACCCTCACCGGGATCGTCATCACCACCATTCTCGACCGGATCGAACGACATTTCGAGCGCTGGCGTCCGCGCGCCGGGGGCGCCGCATGACGGACAGGCCGCACACCGCCTTCGCATTCTATTGGCGCAACGAACGCACGATCCTCGGTCTGGCGATGATCCTCCTCATCCTATTGTTCTGGGAGGGGCTTTCGCGTGGATGGTGGGCCGATCTGTTGCACCCGCTCTTTGGCGCGAGCGCGGAAAAACTGCGCGTGCGGCCAATTTTCATCTCGTCGCCGACGGCGGTCGCGCGCAAGGCCTATGAACTCTACTTCGTCACCGGAGGTATCTGGCGTCATCTCGCCACAAGCGGGCTCGAGATTGCCGTTGGCCTTGGTGCCGCAATCATCATCGGCATTCCGCTGGGGCTTTGGGCCGGCCGAAACCGTCTTGCCTCCTATGCGCTGGAGCCATTCATGTCGGCGTTCAATGCCACGCCGCAGGTGGCGCTGCTGCCGCTTGTCATCTTGTGGGTCGGCACCGGATTTGCGTGCCGCGCGCTGATCATCTTCATGCTGACAATTTTGCCATTGCTGATCAACGCGCACGCGGCGGTGCAGACGGTCGATCCGAGGTTGCAAAGGGTCGCGCGCAGCTTTTCGTCATCCGAATGGCGATTGTTTACGACGATCATCCTGCCGAGTTCGGTGCCGTTCCTGCTCGCCGGCCTGCGCCTCGCGATCGGACGCGCAATGGTTGGCGTGGTCGTCGGCGAACTTTACGGCTCGGCCATCGGCATCGGCATCATGATCAACAAGGCCGGTGTCCTGTTCCAGACCGACACGGTCTTTGTCGGCGTCTTCACCATCGTTGCGGCCGGTCTTTGTCTCACCGAACTGGTGCGGCACATCGAAAAGCGCGTCCAGATTTGGCGCCCCGATGCCGCGGAGCAGTCCTCATGACCGGTTCATCCACGCGGGTCAAACTGGAAGCGCGAGATATCTGCCTCGAATATCATCAGCCGCGCACCGGTACGAGCCTGTTGGCGCTCGACCGTGTCGCCTTGCAAGTCATGGATGGGGAATTCGTTTCGGTGGTGGGTCCTTCGGGTTGCGGCAAGACGACCTTCCTGTCGGTGGTCGACGGTCTTATTCCCGCGAGCAGCGGCGAAATTCTTGTCGACGGCGTCACGGTTGCAAAGCCCGGACCTGACCGCGCCGTGGTGTTTCAGGATGCCTCGCTTCTGCCGTGGCGCACGGTGCTGAAGAACGTCGCCTACGGGCTCGAATGCGCTGGCATCAAGGCCAGGGAAGCGCGCGAGCGTGCGATGTATTTCATCGACATGGTGGGATTGAAGGGTTTTGAGAATCACTACCCTTACGAGCTTTCCGGCGGGATGCAGCAGCGTGTCAATCTTGCTCGTGCGTTGGTTATGGACCCGAAAATTCTGCTTATGGACGAGCCGTTCGCGGCGCTCGACGCGCAGACGCGGGAATTCATGCAGGAAGAATTGCTGGCGATCTGGAAGAAGGCGGCAAAAACCGTTCTCTTCATCACCCATCAGATCGACGAGGCCATTTTCCTTTCCGATCGCGTGATCGTTTTCTCCGCGCGGCCTGGTCGCGTGAAGGAAACTCTTGCGGTGGACATCGAGCGGCCGCGCAGCCTTCGGCTCAAGCGTGACCCGAAATTCCATGCCATCGAAGATCGCATCTGGGGATTGATCCAGGAGGAATCCAGTCGCTCGCCTTCGCTCGGATCGGCGGAAGGCAGGCGACCGATCGACCGAAAAGGCGAAGCAAACTAAAGCGCGAAACAAGGGAGAGTGAAATGCAGAGGATCATGATCACGCGGCGCGGCTTGAATTGTGCTGCGGCTTTGCTCGTCGGGATCGGCGCACTTACGGGCATCGCTCCGAAAGCAGTCAGCGCCGCCGATTTGATCCCGTTCAAGATGGGCATCTCGGCGCCCGTGGTGTCCATCCTTCCTGTTTATCTGGCCGAAGACGGCGGCTTTTATGAAAAATACGGACTGAAGACGGACATCCTCAATGCCGAAGGCGGCACGCGCGGCATTCAGGTTCTCCTCTCGAATGAAATCCAGGCGACGCATGTCGGCCTTGCCCCGGTCATCCAGGCCAACCTTCATGGCGCCGACCTGCGCCTCATCGCCGCAAGCGTCAACACGCTGCCCTTCGTGATCTATGGCACAAAGAAGAAAACGCCGCCTCTGCCCAAGGGCAGCACCATCGGCATCAGCACCTTCGGTTCGGAAACCGATGTCGCCATCAGCGTTGCGTTGAAAAAGCTGGGCCTGACCCGTGACGATGTGACGATTACCCAGATCGGGGGAACGACACAGAGATTCGGCGCAATGGTTGCCGGCCGGATCGATGCCGCGCCGCTGCTCGAACCGGCCATCACGGCGGCAAAGGAAAAAGGGTTTATACCCGTTCTCGATCTTGCTGCCGCGCAGACGCCCTGGATTTTTGATGCCGTTGTCGTGACGAAAGCCTACGCACAGGCGCATCCCGATGTTCTGACCCGCTTCCTCAAAGCCTATATCGAAGCGGCGATGAAGGGGCTCGGCGATCCGGCTTTTGCCAAGGCATCCATCAGCAAGCACTTCAAGACCAAAGATCCGAAGGTGATCGACGCGACCTATAACGACTATGTCCGGATGATGGCCCACGACGCCCGTCCGTCGATCGAGGGCGCGAAGAATGTCATCGCGCAACTCAAAGCCGTCAATCTCCCAGTCGGCAGCGACGACCCGAACAGTTACATCGATCTCACTCTCATCGACAAGCTGGCGTCCGACGGCTTTATCGCCGAGATGCAAAAGACATACAACGTGAAATAGGACGGGATATGAGCGATACGAAACGCGCCGACGTCGATCCGCGCTTCGACCTGACCGATAAAACCATCATCGTGACCGGCGGCGGCAAGGGAATCGGCAAAGTCTATGTGGAGGAAATCGCGAAGCGCGGGGCAAACGTCTTCGCCGCCGATATCGATGGCGCGGCCGCCGAGGCCGTGGTCGATCGCTTGAGTGCCGAGGGATGGCGCGCGCACGCCCAGCGCACCGACATTGCGGATGCCGCGTCGGTGGCGGAGCTTGCGCAAGCCGCCATGGACAAGACCGGACGGATCGACGTGCTCATCAACAACGCGTCGCTGATGAGCGTCCTGCCGCGCCAGAGCTGGCTCGAAATTCCGCTCGAGGAATGGGATCGCGTGATGGCCGTCAATCTGCGCGGCATGTTTCTGTGCTGCCGCGCGGTCTATCCGGCCATGAAAGAGCAGGGGCGCGGCAAGATCGTCAACATCGCATCGAGCCGCGTGTTCGAAGGCACGCCGCTGCGCTTGCACTACACGACCTCGAAAGCAGGCGTGATCGGCTTCACGCGCGCGCTGTCGCGGGAGGTCGGACCGATGGGCATCACAGTCAATGCGATCGCTCCCGGCAACACTTTGAGCGAAACGCAGGTTGGATCGTCTTCATCACAGTATCTGGCGACACGGGTGGAAGGCCGGGCCATTCCGCGCAGCCAGATGCCGGAGGACCTCGTCGGCGCAGTCATGTTCTTTAGTTCGGCTGCAAGCGATTTCATCACCGGACAGACATTGCTCGTCGACGGCGGCGGGGCGATGCACTGACGTGTTGACACCTGATCGAATATCACGATCATGCCAAAATTGTTACACTGCTGGCGAAGTTGAAAGTCGCTCATGAATTTTTTTGACAATCATTCCGTGCAGAAATTGGCTCAATCGGCGGAGGCCGAGGTTCGCAAACGTGATGCGTTCGCGCCGAAGGGGCCCCATCGCCCCGCGTTTCCGGCGATGGAGACGCTGTGATGCAGCCGTCCGGCTATGGTCCCTTTCCGTATTCTCCGATCATCAGGCGTCCGCGTCTCACCTGGAAGAACGGCGCGCGGGTCGCGCTCTGGATCATTCCGAACATCGAATTCTTCTCCCTGGCTGAACAGGTGCCTGCTGCGGCCGGTGGCGGTGGCAAGGCACCGGACATCCCCAACTGGGCGGTGCGCGACTATGGCAACCGGATCGGCGTGTTTCGCATCATGGAGGTGCTCGACCGCCATGGGATTCGTGGCACAGTTGCGCTGAACAGCGACCTTTGCGCGGTCCATCCCGAAATCATCGAGGAGGGACAGAAGCGCAAATGGGAATTCATGGGGCATAATGAGAGCAACACGCGCCGCCTCAACGATGCCGCACCCGGCGAAGAAGGCGGCATCATTCGCCGAACGGTAGAGACGATCGGCAAGGCCACCGGTGTGAAGCCGCGCGGCTGGCTCAGTTCCGGCTTGAGCCAGACCTGGGACACGCTTGACCATCTGGCCGATGCCGGTCTCGATTACGTCGCCGATTGGACGAATGACGATCAGCCATACCTCATGTCGCTGCCGCAGGGACGCAGCATCATGTCCGTGCCCTACACGTTAGAACTCAACGACAAGCCGGCCTTCGAAAAGAAGATGCGCACGGCAGAAGAGTTCGACACCATGATCCGCCGCCAATTCGACGTGCTTTGGCGCGAAGGCGAACATCAGGCGCGGGTCATGGCGATTGCGTTGCACCCCTACATTATCGGTGTGCCGCATCGGATCGACGCGCTGGACGCAGCGCTGAAATATGTCTGCAGCCACGACGGAGTCTGGCTGACCACTGGCGCGGAAATTGCTGCGGAGGGCAGGGCTGCCCTGGCCGCAACATCGACCTCGCCTTGAGATAAAGGAAAACCGATGCCTGTTCATTGCTCGCGCGCCGTTGCTTTCGGCTCTGCCCTTTTCATAGGCATGGGTGTCGCTGCCTCTGCCGCTCACGCCGATGAAACGATCACGGTCGGCGATGTCGGCTCCGGCTCGGCCAATCATTGGCCCGCCTACATCGCGATGGACAAAGGCTTCTTCAAGCAGCAAGGCATCGCGATCGAATATATCAAGGCCGCGTCGAGCGCGGGCGTGCAGCAGCAGGTTGCCTCCGGCTCTGTCGATATGGGCGTCGGTGGTCTGGTCGATCCGATCCGCGCCATCGACAAGGGCGCGCCGATCACGCTCCTGCGCATCGAAGCGCAGGCTGCGCCCTATGAACTGATTGCAAAACCTTCGATCAAAACCATCGCCGACCTTAAGCACAAGGTCGTTATGGTCGGCGGCGTCAAGGACATCACGCGCATTTTCATGCAGCGCATGCTGGAGCCGAACGGTATCAAGCCCGGCGATTATGATGTGGTCTATGCCGGCGCAACCGCCCTGCGTTTCGCCGCGCTCAAGTCCGGATCCATCGATGCCACGATCCTGAACTCGCCCTACAACTTCAAGGCCGTTGCGGACGGCATGAACTCGCTCGCCGCGACGCCCGACTACGTGAAAAATCTGCCGTTCACCGGTTATGCAGTCAACATCGCATGGGCCAAGGACCACAAGCCCGCGATCACAAAATTCCTTGCCGCCTATGCCAAGGGCGTCGACTGGCTGCACGACCCCAAGAACCGCGATGAAGCTGTCACCATTCTTATGAAGCACTCGAAGGTTGACCGGGCCGACGTCGAGAAAACCTACGACTTCTTCCAGAAGTTGAAGATGTTCGACGACAAGGGCGATATCGTCGGCAGCGGCATCGGCAATCTGATTTCGATCCTCAAGGATCTGGGCGACGTCGAGGGTGCGACCGACGTCAGCCGCTTCTACGACGCGGAGTTTGCGTCATCAAAATAAGCGATTCCCATTGATGACTACTGAACCGCACACAATCAGCGTCGAGACTGGAAAGCCACGTGCGAACGGCCCGCGCCTTGCCGGACCGAGGCGGTTTCTGCAACGGAACGGCTGGGCGCTTGGCTCCGTCATCGGCGGGTTGCTGCTGTGGGAATTCGTCAGCCGTGTTCTTGTTGCAAGCAAGCTTTTTTTGGCTTCACCCTCGCAGATCCTCATCGCGATGGTCCGGCTTGCGCAGACAGGCGAACTGCAAAAAGACATCACCATCAGCGCCATCGAATTTTTTATCGGTTATGTGGCGGCAAGCCTGATCGGAATCGCGCTGGGCCTGCTGATGGCAAGTTCGCGCGCCTGGAAGCAGGCGTTGCAGCCTTGGGTTTCCGGCCTCTATGCGACGCCGACCATTGCCCTGGCGCCGCTCTTCATCCTCTGGTTCGGTGTCGGCATCAGCTCAAAGGTCGTCGTCGTCATCGTCCTCGTCGTCTTTCCGGTCGTCATCAATACGGAAGCAGGGCTCCTGACCACCAGCCCGAACCTGATCGAGACAGTGCGGAGTTTCGGCGCCAATAGCCGGCAGATATTCTTCAAGGTTTCGTTGCCATCAGCGTTGCCGTTTATCTTCGCCGGCCTGAAACTCGGCATCGGACGCGGATTGATCGGCGTCGTCGTCGCCGAACTGTTCGGCTCGCGTGCCGGCCTCGGTCAACTCATCAGCCAGTCGGCGGACGCCTTCAACATGCCGGACCTGTTCGCCGGCGTCGTGGTTCTCGCGGCCGCAGGCATTGCCATGACCAGCGGCTTTGCCTGGCTCGAACGACGCCTGCTGCCGTGGAGGGAATGACGATGCCGGACACCAAGCTTTCCGTCGTCGGCCTGAGCAAGCAGTTCGGCGAACTGAACGTCCTGGAGAACATCAGCGCCGATGTTGCCAAGGGAGAGTTCATCTCCATCGTCGGTCCGTCTGGCTGCGGCAAGACGACGCTTCTGCGTATCATCGGTGGACTTGAGAAGTCGAGCGCCGGGACCGTTCGGCTCGATGATCGCGTGATCGACGGACCGGGACGCGACCGTGGCTTCGTGTTTCAGCAGGACAATCTCTTGCCCTGGCGCAATATCCTGGCCAATGCCGAGATCGGACCCGAAGTCGGTGGTTACGCCAATACCGAACAACGCAGCCGCACGCTTTCCCTTTTGAAGCTCGTCGGACTGGAAGGCTTTTCCCACTATTATCCGCGTCAGCTTTCCGGCGGCATGCGCCAGCGCGTGAACCTGGCGCGCGCGCTCGCGGTCAATCCCGATCTGCTGCTGATGGATGAGCCGTTTTCCGCGCTCGACGCCCAGACGCGCGAGATCATGCAGACGGAACTGCTGCGGATCTGGGAGGAGGGCCGCAAGACGGTTCTCTTCGTCACGCATCAAATCGATGAAGCTGTCTATCTGTCCGATCGCGTCTTCGTGCTGGCGCGCAGACCCGGACGTATCAACAGGATTGTCGACATCGACTTGCCGCGGCCGCGGCCGCTAGCCTTGAAGCGGACGCCGGAGTTCGTCGCCTATGTCGATTTGATCTGGAAACTGATCGAAGAAGACGTTCGCGTCTCGGTTCTTGAAGAACATGCCTGATATGTCCGTCGATGCGGTTGCAGGTTCATCCCACGCTCAAACGCCGTCGCCCGGCGGCGTTCCACCGATCATCGACGTGCGCCGTCTCGGCAAGACATTCCAGGCCAAGGGTCAATCGCTGACTGTGTTTACGGATTTGTCCTGCACCGTCGAAAAGCGCAGCTTTCTGTCCATCATCGGTCCTTCGGGCTGCGGCAAATCCACACTGCTCAAGCTGATCAGCGGGCTCGATACACCGACGCATGGCGAGGCCGTCTTCAACGGCCGCCGCGTCGATGGGCCGTGCAAGGGCATGATCTACGTCTTTCAGCAATACACGAAGTCGATATTTCCCTGGCGCACGGTCATTGAGAACATTGCGTTTGGCTTGCGTGCGCAACGCTCCGTCTCCGCCAAGGATGCGCGCGAGCGGTGCCGCGAATACATCGACCTCGTCGGGCTGCAAGGATATGAGGACTATTATCCCTATCAGCTTTCAGGCGGCATGCAGCAGCGCGTGTGCATCGCGCGTGCGCTGATTTGCGAGCCCGACGTGCTGCTGATGGACGAGCCGTTCTCCGCAGTTGACGCGATGACCCGCGCCATCCTGCAGGAACTGGTGATGCGCATTTGGCAGACGCTGCCGATCACCATCCTGTTTGTGACCCACGATGTCGACGAAGCCGTATTCCTGTCGTCCCGCATCATCTCGCTCGGTGGCTCCGGCGCTGGCATCGCGGAGGACGTCGCGATCGATCTGCCGGTGCCGCGCGATCAAATCGCGACGCGTGCCGATCCGAAATTCACCGAACTGAGGCAGCGCTTGTTCAAAAGCATTTTTGTTCAAGAAAAACGCATAGCGCCGAACTGATCGGGCTTAAGGACCGCTGCATGATCAAGCGTTGGCCTGGTTTCGTCCTTATCGTCGCTCTCCTGTTGCTGTGGGAGTATGCGTCGGCGCAACGGCTGATCGATCCGGTCTCGATGCCGCGGGTCAGCACCATTGCGATGTCGTGGTGGCAGAACATTGACGGCGGGCCGCTGATGACAAGTCTTGCGCCAACCCTGCGGCGTGTGGCGTTGGGATTTGGCTTTGCAGCGCTCTTCGCTGTGCCGGTTGGCCTGCTTATGGGCAGCATCCCGTTCGTCTATCGGCTGTTGGAACCGATCACCGAACTGGTCCGGCCGATCCCAAGCTCCGCATATATCCCTGTCGCGATCCTGTTTCTCGGCATCGGAGACGAAATGAAAGTCGCCGTTGTCATTCTCGCCTGCGTGTTTCCGATTCTGCTCAACACTTATAGCGGCGTGCGTGGTGTCGATCCGGTGCTGATCGACACCGGCCGCACTTTCGGCGTGTCCTGGTTACGCAGTTTATGGTCGATCGTGCTGCCCGCGGCGTCGCCCAGTATTCTGACCGGCATGCGCATCAGCATCGGCATCTCGCTGATCGTCGTCGTCGTGGCCGAGATGATCGCCGGCAATAGCGGCATCGGATACTTCATTTTGGATATGCAACGGACGTTTCGAACGCCCGCAATGTTTGCCGGCATCTTCACGTTGGGCGTTCTGGGTTTTGCCATCAATTTCCTGTTCCTGCAGGCTGAAAGCTACGTCCTGCGTTGGCGTGGTTCGGAAGCCGCGGCATGAAGGCATTTATGAATTCCGAATTCCCGTCCGCCAGTGGGGAGCGCGCAAATTGAACGAATCCGAACCCTTTCCCTTCTTCCCGTTCAGGGCGGTTGTCGACCATCCGCCATTCGCATGGCCGAACGGGGCCAAAATTGCCGTTTGGGTCATTCCCAACATCGAACATTTCCATCTGGAAAGCGGGCCGCGCGCACCGGACATCCGCAATCATTCGCGCCGCGACTATGGCAATCGTGTTGGCATCTGGCGCATCATGGAGGTTCTGGCCAAGTATCGTGTGCGCGGGACGGTTGCGCTCAATGGCGAGGTCGGCCGCTTCTATCCCCGGATCGTGGAGGAATGCGTACGGCTGGGCTGGGAGTTGATGGGCCACGGCCTGACAAATTCGATAACATTGGCCGGTATGACGGAAGAACAGGAAACGGAGGTGGTCGCCGAGTCCCGCGACATCATCGCCGGATACGGCCAGTCGATGCGCGGCTGGCTCGGACCGGGCCTGACGGAAACCTGGAATACCCTCGAGGTCCTTCGCAGTCATGGCGTCGAATACATCTGCGACTGGGTGAACGACGACGTTCCCTATAGAATGAACAATGGCCTCTACAGCATTCCGTACACTCTCGAACTCAACGACATGCCGCTGTTCAACATGCCGTCCATCAGCACGCAGGACTTTCTTCAGCGCATCTGCGATGCGTTTGACGTGCTGTATGAGGAATCATCCCGCGTGCCCCGGGTCATGAGCATCGCCTTGCATCCATTCCTAACCGGCGTGCCGCACCGCATTCGCTATCTCGATCAGGCCCTTCAATACATTGCCGGGCATGACAAGGTATGGTTTGCTACCGGCTCGGAGATCATCGAGGCATATCGCGCAAGCACCAGTGCAGAGTGAGCCGTGGTGTTTTAGCGACAGGACATCGAGACTTGCAGGTTGGAAGCGCAGCTTCAGTCATAAAGAGAAAGATGGGTCAATGATCAAGCGACATGCGGGACCGGTCTTCGCGATCGCTGCCTGTGCGGCTATTGTGTCGGTTGGCGTGATGGCTGCGGCGACGGCGCAGCAGGCGCCAAAGCCCATCCCAATCAAGGTCGGCGTGTTGAAGATGGCGGCGCTGACCAACCCTTGGGTTGCGAAGAAACAGGGCATCTTTGAAAAGAACGGTCTTGATGTCGATCTGGTGCAGTTCCGCGGCGGCGCGGAAGCCATTGCGGCGCAGCGCAGCGGCTCCGTCGATGTCATTCTGTCGATTCCCGGAACGGCAATGATCGCCGATGAACGGGGATTCGATCTCGTCGCCATCGCACAGAATGAGGTGGCCAAGAAAGCCGGCCCCGACTCCGGCTCCATCCAGGTGCTGAAGGATTCGCCTTATCAGAAGCTCGCGGATTTGGCCGGAAAGAAGATTGCCGTGTCCGGCCTGCACAGCCAGAAGACGGTGGCGATGCAGACTTTATTCCGTCGCGCCGGCGTCGACGTGAGCAAGTTGCAGCTTTTGGAAATTCCTTTCTCGAGCCAAGCGAACGCGCTCAAATCGAAGCAGGTCGATGCCGTCGATACAGTCGATCCCTATACGACGCAATTGACGGCCTCCGGCGTCGGCCGGGTCATCGCGTGGGATTATACCGATACCATTCCCGGACAGCCGCTTGGCGCCTGGTTCGTGAGAGCGTCTTACGCCAAGGACCACAAGGATGTGGTTGAACGCTTCAGCAAGTCGATCAAGGAATCGATCGACTATATGCTGGCTGACGAGCAGCGCGCGCGCGCGAATGTGGTCGCCTATACGGGGCTCGATGCATCCCTCGTCAAGGACATGCCTATGATCGAATGGGACTATAAGGTTCGCCCCGATAAATGGCAGGCTGTGATCAATATGATGCGCGAGAACGGGGAGTTGCAGTCGACGCACAAAGCGGACGAATATTTTGCCAAGCAGATCGAGTCGCACGTGGTTCAATAACGCGTGCGGGCCTCAAGTCTTTGCATGCCTCTATCAGTTTGAAAGGGAGAACCGGCCATGAAGAAGCAGCAGTTCAACGAGCACGTCTGGAAGGACCTTCTCAACGAAGAGATTGTCGAAATCTACGAGCCTTATCATCGCGACACCTATGTTGGTCGCAACCCTGCGATCCTTGCGATCGATCTCTACAGAAGCGCATATCTCGGCGGCAACGTGCCGGTGCGTGAGGCCAATCGCAAACATGCCGGTTCATGTGGCGATAACGCCTGGAACGCGATTCCTCACACACAGAAATTGTTTGCGGCCGCACGCGCGGCCGGCATTCCGGTCATCTATTCGACGCGCCACGCCGACACCGCTGGTGTCAAATCGACCAATCGGAAGATGCAGGGCGAAGTCGAAGACCGCTACGCCATTCAGGAAGAGGTCGCGCCGGCGCCGGGCGATCTCGTGATCTATAAGGAGCGCGCCTCGGCTTTCTTCGGTACGCCTTTGATCGCGCATCTGCGTCGCCTCGGGGTCGAAAGCCTCATCATCTGCGGCGAGAGCACGTCCGGTTGCGTGCGCGCCTCGACCATCGATGCTTATTCCTACGGCTTCCACAATGTCCTGGTGGAGGAATGCACCTACGATCGCTCGATGTTGAGCCACAAGGTCAATCTGTTCGATATGCATCATAAGTATGCCGACGTCATGCATGTCGAAGAGGTTGTGGCGCATCTCAAGAACACGCAGGTTACGCGCGCGGCAGAATAAGAATCCGGCCCGGCGACCGGCGGTTGGCCGACGTTTACGGACGTGGTCGGCAGAGCTCTTCGGTCAGAGCTTTGCTGCCACGTAAAAGCGCTTCCACGCATCGACCCTGCACGTCGGTGTTGAGCCGACCTTTCGGGCCTGAAATATGGAGTGCCCCTACGGGGCACCCTTCAGGTCCCATGATTGGCACGGCGATGGCCGAACCTCCGGGTGTGAATTCGGCAAATGTCAGGGCGTATCCCTGCTCACGAACCTTGGCGAGACGAGCGCGAACGGCCTTCGTCGTCGTCAAGGTGGTCGTGTTGTATGAGACGAGATCGGTGCGTTCGAGGTACGCATCGATGTCATCGGCCTGCATGCCTGCAAGCAGCACCTGACTGGCCGCCCCGGCGTAGAGCGGAATTCTCACGCCGAGATTGAGCGTCGCTGTGATCACTTGCGTGCTCTCGACGGACTCGATGTTGATCCGATGATCGTGATCCTTGATGCTGAGCACGACGGTTTCGTTCAGGGAATCGCGAATCTCTTCCATGAACGGACGCGCCTGGACCCGGAGTGGCAAGCCCTGGAGGAGGGCCTCGGCCAGCAACAGGCTGGTGAATCCAAGCATGTAGTTGCCTGATGCATGTTTGTATTCGAGCAGTCCATGACGAACCATGTTGGCGAGCAGGCGAAAGGTCGTCGGCTTGGGAAGCCCGGCGAGCGCTGTCATCTGCTGGAGATCGAGTTCTTGCGTATCCGATGTGAAGCAGTTCATCAGCCGTGCTGCGCGATCGACGACGCTCACCAGTTTTAGATTGTCCTGGCGCGCGACAGACTTGCCACGAGGCTTGCGGACATTTTTGCCTGGATGTCGGACGATACTCATGCGAGGCCATATCCCAAGGTTCGCGAGAGCTTGCGCGCGCCTTCAAGAACCAATGCCGCCCATTCCTGCACCGTTTGCTTTGAAAACCGTTCGGCCGGTCCGGAGATGGAAAGCGAGGCAATGGTCTCGCCCGTGTAAGACTTGATCGGGCCGGAGACGACGGCGACCTGTGTAGTCTGTCCGGACGACGACGCATAGCCATCGCGCTTTATCGTCCTGATCGTGTTTAGCACGTCGTCGCGCGCGGCCTGATTGAGTTCTTTTTGCGCGGAAAGATACGCGCGGATGTTTTCTTCACTCATGCCGGCAAGCAGAACCAGACCCGCGCAGCCTCTGTGCAGCGGTGCCTCGCGGCTCGGCTTTCGCCTGCGGCGGATCGGCTGAGTGCTTTCGACATAGTCAAGATGAATGCGCTGGTCCCCGACCTTGAGACTCAGGATGACGGTCTCATCGACCGCGTCGCGCATCGCGCGCATGATCGGCAACGCACTTTCGCGAATATGCGACTGATTGCGCCGTATTTCCGCAAAACGAAGCCAGGCATAACCCAGCCGATAGCGACTGTCGGCAGGATCGAAAACGAGGTAATCGTGATGGCTGAGCGTCTGCAGGATTCCCAGAAGCGTCGGCTTGGGCACCTTCGTCCGTTGACAGATTTCATCCAGCGTCAATGCACAGGCGGCGCCGTCGAACAGAAACAGTGTGCGGACCGCGCGACCGATGGCATCGGCCTTCGTGTCGGTATCGTCCGCCGGCGCGCGCGCGACGCGTCCGCTTGACGGGAATGATCGCTTTTCAACGGCCAAGTCTTCATTCTCCCGGGGGCCCGCATCTTCCTCGCTGCGTCGGTCTGATCGGGGCCGCCTTGACGCCGCTCGAACCGATTTTCGGATGACTAACATTTTGGCCGAAGCGGGCCAAGCGAACACCGATATGGACAGGGGAAGTGTGCACTTTCATTCTGTCCTCGGTCGGGCGCATCCGCGTCGACCACGGTGGGTCCGGTTTGCTCGTTACTCGGTTGGCGGGTCGATAAAAATGAAACCGTATCTCATTTTCTGGTTGCCTGAAAATCGCGGCGTGTTAGCGTTGTGTTCCGCTCTGACCGTTGCGGCAAAAAAATCGATTGGAGCCTGGAGACGTTCAACACTTCGCAAAGAGGGTGATCGGTCATGGGCTTCACAATCGTATCTTCGGCTCTCGGCGGTTTTCTGACTTTGATCTTATTGGGCGCTCCGGCGACCGCACAGGTCGCGGCGGATTTCTATCGCGGCAAGACGATTTCGATCGTGGTCGGCGCGACGCCCGGCGGCGGCTACGACGCCTATGGGCGATTGCTGGCGCGCTTCCTCGGCGCCCATATTCCCGGCGCGCCGAAAGTCATCGTCCAGAACATGCCGGGTGCCGGGAGTCTGACGTCGGTTCTCTACTTGAATACGACCGCGCCGAAGGATGGAACGGCGATGACGATCTTCAATCCTGGCGTCATGACCGATGCGATCATCAACCCTTCCAGGGCAAGAGTGAATTTCACGGCGATGACGTGGGTGGGAAGCGTCACGCCCGATTACCGCATCTGCTACACGTGGCATGCGAGCGGGATCAAAACATGGGATGATTTCAAGCGGCCCCGCGAGGTGACGTTAGGCGCAGCGGGTGGACAATCGAGTCTCGCCTATAACGACGTCAACATGCTTCACAATCTCTTCGGGCTCAACGTTCGCGGCATCCTTGGCTATCCCGGGCGCAGCGAGGTGCATCTGGCAATCGAGCGCGGCGAACTCGACGGGGAATGCGGTTCCATTTCCGGTTTGCCGGACAATTGGCTGAGCGGACACAAGATCAACGTTCCCGTGCGCATGGTTG
>Ga0310811_10001220_pt1 | contig 32989 bp, 19 predicted proteins | sample YCmetagenome_FD_207642 | JGI IMG/M metagenome (GOLD analysis project Ga0310811, IMG submission 207642) | Soil microbial communities from experimental microcosm in Duke University, North Carolina, United States - YC | ecosystem: Engineered > Artificial ecosystem > Soil microcosm > Unclassified ...
TCATGGTCTATCTTGATGACTTTATCCATCGGATCGGCATCGCCAAAAATGGCTTTTACTGCCGTTTGAGAGAGCAGTATAGAGTTCGGACCATTCAATCCATTACGACTGCCCCTGATCATTTTTAGCGACAGCATATCCGTAATGCCCGGCTCCATAAAATTGCCGCTTACCTTCAGATTTTTATCATTAATGGAAATGATATGACTGTTGGTCCATGAAGACATAATCACATGCTTAAAATCGCTGCCATATTGCGCACGAAGAATAGGGCCCATTGGATAGGCCTGGCTGCTCCAGGTATCAGTTTCATTGTTTATCCACTGGTTTTGCATCACTTGTGCAATTCGGTCGTGATTTGGTATGTTCTTGTCAAATGTCAATTCACTATACAGCCACAAGCCTATCAGCATAGCCACAGCCATACCTACAGCAAGCCCGCCGATATTGATCACCGACGATGCCTTGCTTTTAAGGAGATTTCTCCACGCGATCTTTAAATAGTTCTTTATCATGGTTTTAGTTTATTAGTCATTGGTCATTAGTGTCTCACTGCTATTCCGATCTCAGGCTACGTACCGGGTTAGCTAGTGCGGCTTTGATAGTTTGTATGCTGATGGTTAATACTGCAATCACTATCGCTATAGCTCCCGCAGTAAGAAATACCCACCAACCGATAGAGACGTGATAGGCGAAATCATTTAACCAGTTGTGCATAAAATACCAGGCTAATGGCGTTGCTACTAGGATAGACAGTATTACAAGCTTTAGAAAATCGGCAGAAAGCAGGCCAACTATTCCGGAAACACTTGCGCCCAATACCTTACGGATACCTATTTCCTTGATCTTGCGCTCCACAATAAATATCGACAAGCCAAAAAGGCCCAGGCATGCTATCAGCAGCGAAAGGCCTGAAAAAACATAGAATATGTTTTCCATCTTTTGTTCGCTGCCATACTGTTTGGCTATTCTCTCATCGACAAAAGAATACTGGAGGGGTACTTCTGGCACCACAGTCTTCCAAACTTTATCGAGATGTGCAATGGCTTCATTTATGTGGTTTGCATCCATTTTTAATGATATGCTGTTCCAATTGTCAGCATAGCCGATAAGCAGTGCATCTACGGGTTTATGCAGGCTTTCAAAATTGAAATCCTTCAGTACGCCGACAACATATTTACGATGGTCGCCCTTGCCAAATGGCTTCCCGATCGCATCTTCGGGCGTTTGCCAGCCGAAGGTTTTCACCGCCGATTCATTTATCATAACTGCTTTTGATGAATCTGTTGGAATATCCCTTGAAAAAAAGCGGCCCGCCGCCAGCTTAAGCCCATAGGTATTGAAATAATCCGGGTCAACATTCAAACGATAAATGCTGGTCGAGACTTCCTGACCCTGCAAATTCACGGTAGTGGTCCAACCATTTCCAAGTCCCCCAACTACATTTGCCTGGTGGCGTGACACATTTATAATACCGGAATTCTTCATCAATTCGTTTCGGATGGTGTTATAGCGTTTGTCCACACTTGGCTCGCCGTTAAAATTTACCTCTATCACTGCGTTAGAGTTGAAACCCAGTGAGCTGTTTTTAATGAAATCCATTTGCCGGGTAATGATCAGTATGGATGCCACAAGTGCAATAGTGATAGTAAACTGGAATATCACCAGGCCTTTCCTTATAAGGTTTCCCGTCTTACTTTGTGAAAAAGTGCCTTTTAGGGCGTCGACTGGCTTGAATGATGATAATATAATTGATGGGTAAATGCCGGCAATAGCCGAAACCGACAGGATGAAAACAAGAATGACCAGGATATTGGGAAGGCTGACATTGAACTTATATTGTTGCCCTATAAATGCGGAGAACGACGGCAATATAGTTTGAAGTATAACAATACCTAGTATAACAGCCATAGTGCATATGAGAAAGGTCTCGATGAAGAATTGCACCACCAATTGAGACCGCGTGGCGCCTACTACCTTTTTTACCGATGTTTCCTTGGCGCGTTTAATGGCGCCCGCTGTTGTGAAGTTTATATAGTTGATGCAAGCAAGTAACAATACGACAAGTCCTGCAACGGAAAAAACCTTTACAATAGCCACGCTGCCATTGTTGGCTGCGTCGTAGCGCAGGTGCGATTTTAAGTGAATATCGTGAATAGGCTGGAGAAAATACTGATACGTCATTTTATTTTCCTTCCAGTCTTTTTCTGAAAATCTGGCTACCACATTGTTAATTTGCTTTTCTATGGTCTTCCAGTTTTTAGGGTCAGAAAGCTTGACGTAGACATAGGGCCATCCGCCTACCCATTGGTTGTCCGGGTCAGACTTCCAGGTTTTTATAGCCCATTGCCTGAAACGGTCATAAGAAACCAAAATATTGTATTGAAGATGAGTATTGGCCGGTGGGTTTTCTGCCACACCGCCGACGGTCATGGGCTGATCGTCCATCAGGATAGTGCGGCCGGCAATATGATTTATCGTGCCGAAGTATTTAATGGCCATATCCCTTGAAAGCACCACCTTATCTGGCGAATTGAGTGCCGTTGCCGGGTTGCCCTCGACCAGGCGAAACTTGAAGAAGCTGAAAAAATTGGAGTCAACTGCGTAGGCCTGTGATTCAAAATACTGGTTATTACCTGCTTTGAATTTGTAGCCCACATTAAACACCCGGCATGCCGACCTGATAGCAGGAAGCTGTTTTGGTAGCTGTGCACCCAACGCTATCCCTGAAGGGGCCTGCGAGAACGTCTCGCTTTCACTTTTAAAAGTATTGACGATACGGAAAATGTCATTATTGGGGCTATGAAAATTATCAAAGCTTATTTCTCTTTTAAGCCACAAACCAATGCACAGGCAAACCGCCACACCAATAGAAAGGCCTATAATGTTGATGAATGTGTAAGTCTTGTTCTTGACCAGGTTTCTCCACGCGATCTTTAAATAGTTCTTTATCATGATGTTTAAATTCTAAATCCTAATCTCTAAACCCTAAAACTAATTGGCTGCACTCACCATTGACTACTGACCATTCACCTACTCACTCCGATCTCAGGCTACGTACCGGATTGGCTAACGCGGCTTTGATACTTTGAAAACTAACTGTTAGCAGAGTAATAACAACCGCTCCTATAGCAGTTACTGCGAATATCCACCAGGAAATTCCCGAGTGATATTGATAACCATCCAGCCAACGGTGCATAAAATAATAGGAGACAGGTGTTGCAATAACCAGTGCAATAATTATCAGTATCACAAAATCTGTTGACAGCAATTGCCATAAGTTAAATACTGTAGCGCCCAATACTTTTCGCACCCCTATTTCCTTTGTGCGCTGTTCGGCCATAAAGCTGGCCATACCGAATAAGCCCAGGCAACTGATAAAAATTGCAAGTATGGCAAAAGCGCTGGCTAGCTTTCCTATCCGTTCTTCGCTGTTGAACTTTTTAGCATATTCCTCATCAGCAAACTGGTAATCAAAAGGCTGCCCCGGTGCATATTTTTTGTAGATCGTTTCGATGGTTGCTATTGCGTTTGCCGCGCTGACTTTTGGATTGATCCGGATATTTAGTGGCCCTGCATATGGAGTAATGTAGAATATGGTTGGCTTAACCGGTTCATAAGGCGACTCGACGATCATGTTTTTAGTGATACCGATTATTTTGTATTGCTTATCGTTCCATCTGAGAATCTGTCCCACAGGATTTTTAAGCCCCATATATTTCACCGCTGTCTCATTTAGAACGACATCGTTTAAAACCGACGGGCTGGTGTTTGAAAAATCGCTGCCATCTCTAAATTGCCAGCCAATGGTTTTACCATATTCGGGAGTTACGGCGAACGTGGCGAATTCATCATTCATATTGGGATCTTTCCCTTGCCAATTAAGGCCGCCGCTTGTACCGCTTCCTTTGGTTACCTGGTTGCCGGATTCAGCAGCTTCCGAGATCAAACCAGTTTCGAGCAAGTCGTTTCTGAAAGCCTGAAAATGATTGTGAATATCTGCTGTAAAAGGTCTTGCGATAACAAGCCCCGCGCGACTATAGCCTATCGGGCGGTCTTTGGCAAATTGAACCTGGCGGAAGACAACTATCGTTCCGATAATCATGATAATAGAGAAGGTAAATTGAACGACTACCAAAGCTTTGCGCGGCACGCCGGCCCATTTACCCGCCCGGATTGTGCCCTTTAAAACCTTTACAGGTTTAAACGAGGAGAGGTAAAATGCAGGGTAGCTGCCCGCAAACAGGCCACAAGCTACAGCAAATCCTAATCCCAATATCCAGAACACCGGCTGCTGCCACAAAATCGTAATTTGCTTCCCTGCCAGTTCATTAAAAAATGGGATCAACAGCTGGACTATGAATAATGATAATGCAAACGCCAGGGTGGCTGTTAATAATGATTCCCCTAAGAATTGGATGATCAATTGACGGCGCATGGAGCCCATCACTTTTCTTATACCGACTTCTTTGGCACGTTTTTCTGAACGGGCAGTACTTAAGTTCATGAAGTTGATACAAGCGAGCACCAATATGAAAATGCCGGTTATTGCAAAAAGCCAGACATACTTAATGTCGCCACCGGTATTTATGCCATTCTTAAATTCAGAATACAAATGCCAGCGGTTCATTGGGTAGAGAAAAATCTCAGGTTTAGTCTTTTTCTGGCCAGCATCAACATTGTTGAATTTTATCTGCCTGATCTTATCAGAAACCGCTGCGATATTGGCAGAACCGGAAACCTGTACAAAAATTTGGAATGAATTGTGATTCCAATCAACGGCAGCCTGCTTTACATCATTAGCGCTGGCGAATGCTTCCCAGGACGCAATGAACAATAGATTATTGAAAGTTGTATTTTCAGGTAGGTCCGCGTATACGCCGGTCACTTTAAGGCTCTGGTCGTCTAATTTCAGCGGTTTGTTTATCGGATCGGCGTTGCCGAAGATTGCTTTAGCGACTGATTCGGCCAGAATAATAGCCGATGGATCGTTTAACGCAGACCGGGTGCCTTTTACCATTTTTAAGGTGAGCATATCCGGCGCGCCCGATTCCATGTAGTTTCCAGAGGCCGATATGCTTTTGTCCTTAAAAGTAAGTTGGTGAGGATTGGTCCATGATGATAATACCACTTGCTTAAAATTATCCGAATACAACTGGCGAAGATTATTAGCCACCGGGATAGGCATTGCTTTAAGGCTTGTCGTCTCTCCATTTAGGGTTTGGTTTTGCATCACACGGGCAACAGTACCATAGTTTTTATGGTATTTATCAAATGATAACTCGCCGTAGATCCACAAGCCTATTAACATAGCAATAGCCATCCCAACAGCAAGACCACCAATATTGATGATTGACGATGCTTTGTTCTTGACGAGATTTCTCCACGCGATTTTTAAATAGTTCTTTATCATGGTTTTATTTTATTAGTCATTAGTTCATTAGTGTCCATAGTCGATAGACCATAGTCCATAGTAAAGTTACCATTGGCCATTGACTATGGTCTATGGACTTTACTCACTTCTCAAGCTCTTAACCGGATTCGCCATAGCTGCTTTTATGCTCTGATAACTCACTGTCAGCAAAGTAATAGCCAGCGCACCGAAGCAAGTTATGCCAAATACCCACCAGGATATATCAGTTCGGTAGTGATAATTCATCAGCCATTTATGCATAAAATAGTACGCGAGTGGTGAGGCAATCAATTGTGATAGAATAACCAGCTGTACAAAATCCTTAGACAAAAGAGCCCAAAGATTTACAACCGTTGCCCCCAATACCTTACGGACGCCGATTTCTTTAAAGCGTTGCTCAGCAACAAATGATGCCAGACCAAACAGGCCGAGGCAGGAAATGAAAATGGCGAGTGATGCAAATACGCTGGCAAGACTTCCGATACGTTCTTCCGCAGCGAACTTGGCTGCATATTCGTCGTCAGCAAATTTGTATTCGAAAGGTGCTGATGGGATGATCTTTTTGAATACAGCCTCGATTTTTGGGAGTGCTTCGCTAGCGCTTAGTTTTGGATTGATCTTGACATTGATCTGACTAGTTCCCACGTGCCCCTTTATCATAAAGATAGTGGGGGTGGTTTCATCATATGGTGATTCCATGATCATATCTTTCACCACGCCCAGTATCTTATAATATCTTACAGGTTGATCCTGGAATTTCCAGCTTACGTCTTCGCCTACCGGGTTTTTCAGTCCCATATATTTTGCGGCGGCTTGGTTGATGACCATGCCATTTGAATCGGTTGTGAATGACCTTGAAAAATCGCGGCCCTGTACGAATTGCCATCCAACGGTTTTGCCATATTCGAACGTTATAGGGAGGGTGCCGAACTGATCATTCAAGTTAGGGTTTTTGCCCCTCCATTGAAAACCGCCATTGCCTGATGCGATCTCGGTTACTTTGCCAAAGGATTCAGACATTTCAGATACCACACCTGTATTTTTTAGTTCAGTTCTAAGGATATCGTATTTGCCGTCAAAATCGCTGTTCTTCTTGTCGATCATGATGAGCCCTTCGCGGGTATACCCTACAGGACGGTTTTTGGCGATCTGTATCTGCTTGTAAACAACGATAGTGCAGATAATCAAAGCTACAGATACTGTAAACTGCGTTACCACTAAAACTTTACGCGGAATAGATGCTAACCGGCCAGCTTTAAACGTGCCTTTTAACACTTTAACAGGTTTGAATGATGACAGGTAAAGCGCAGGATAGCTTCCGGAGATGATACTTGTAACGAAAATAAACCCGGTACTTACCAACCAAAAATAGACGCTCTGATAGGGCATGCTCACCTGTTTCCCGGCCAGCTGATTAAACCCTGGCATTGCAAGGGTTACAATTACTAAAGACAGGCAAAATGACAGGACTACGATCAGGAATGATTCACTTAAGAACTGCCCGATTAATTGTGTGCGCAGCGATCCGACCGCTTTCCTGATGCCTATTTCCTTAGCGCGTTTTTCAGATCGGGCTGTGCTCAGGTTCATGAAGTTGATGCAGGCCAGCAACAACACAAAACTTCCGATTATACTGATGAGCCAAATCATTTGCCGTGGCCCGTTATCTGGCTGACCGCGTTTATAATTATGCAGGTGCCAGTCGCGCATAGGCATTACAAACACCTGCGGGTTTTGCTTCGCTTGTTCTTTAAGGTTTCCAAGGTTTTTTAATTCGGCGTCCTTAATGCTATTTGAAACCTGTTCGAAGCTGGTATTAGGGTTGATCTCGGCATAAATCTTCAGAAAGTGATTTTGCCAGTCGGTCATGGTTCTTTGTTTGATCCACGGGTTGTCGGCAAACCAAATGTCGATGGGCGACAAGAATTTAAGATCCTTGAATTGCGTATTGAGCGGAAGATCCTGGTAAACGCCGGTAACTTTTACGTTATACTTATTATTGATCTTCATTACCTGGTTCACAGGGTTCGAGTCGCCGAAAAATGCTTTTGCCGTAGACTCAGAAAGCATAATAGAATAAGGGTCTTTCAAGCCCGCCCATGAACCGTGGATCATTTTCAAAGTCAGCATTTCTGGTGCATCGGCATCCATATACAGACCTGTTCTCGAAAGCTTTTTATCACCTGCCGATAATATATTATCGATATCCCAGGAGGACATCACGATATGCCTGAAGTTTTCTTTGTAGTTGGTTTTCAACTCGGTATACAAAGGAAATTGCACAGAAGAATTTACGCCTTGTTCCCTGGTCCTTTGATCTATCAGGTGAGTTCTTATCTGCCCGATAGTTTTATAGTTTTTGTGATAAGTATCGAATGACAACTCATCCCATACCCACAAGCCGATTAGCATAGCTACGGCCATACCCACAGCCAGTCCGCCGATATTGATCAGGGAAGTAACCCTGTTCTTAACAAGGTTACGCCATGCAACTTTCAGATAGTTTTTTATCATGACTTTAAGTTCATTAGTTCACTTGTTCAATAGTTCATTGGTCTCAAACTGCCACTGCTACTCCGATCTTAGACTTTTAACAGGGTTCGCAATCGCCGCCTTAATAGCCTGGTAGCTTATTGTACTCAATGCGATTAAGAGCGCCAAAGCTCCGGCAACACCGAATACCCACCAATTGATCTCGATCCGGTATGCGTAATCCTGCAGCCAACTATGCATGATAAACCAGGCGATTGGTGTAGCAATTACAAATGAAACTATCACTAATGCCAGGAAATCTTTCGATAGGATAAAAACTACATTCTTTACCGATGCGCCCAGCACTTTACGGATACCCACCTCTTTTGTGCGCTGCAATATGTTATATGCTGATAGTCCCACTAATCCAAAGCATGCTATCAGTATCGCCAGGGATGCAAACAAGGTGAACATCTGGCCAAATCGCTGATCGCTTTGATATTGGGCATTAAATTCATCGTCAAGGAAGAAATAATTGAAAGGATCATTAGGGAAATATTTGCTCCATAATGCTTTTACCGCAGCAACAGTACCTTGCAGTTCGTTGGTCTGCAATTTTATTGAATAGGCGTTGCGGGCATTTGGCCGGAGCGAGATCAATTGCGGGTCGATAGGTTTTTGAAGACCCATATGATGGAAGCTTTGTACAACGCCTATGACGGTAAGCGTATCGCCGTTGGATATTTTTTTACCGATGGCATCCTGGGGATCTTTGAAGCCCATTTGGGCCAGGGCCCTGTCGTTCAGTATAGCTCCTTTTTTATCGGTTGGGAAATCTTTTGAGAAGTTTCTTCCTGCTAAAAATTTCAAGCCGAATTGGGGAATAAAATCATAATCTACACCGAGGCGGTACACTGTTGAGCCGCCAAGTTCTTTATGGTCAAGGCTTTGAAAGCCGTTTGTCCAGTAGATTTCCTGGCCCATTACGTTGGTGGAGGAGGTCATACTTTTTATTCCGGGAATTTTCAGCAATTCCGATTTAAATGGCTGCAAAGCATCCATGTATACCGAATCAGGAATAGACTGGACGCCGCTTAGCACCAGTGTTTGGTTGATATCGACACCAAGTTTTTGCTTTCGCATAAAGTTCACCTGCTGGTAAACAATGATGGTGCCTGCAATAAGCACTACAGATATCCCGAATTGTACAACGATTAGGGATTTTCTTAAGATCAACCCACCCGAGGTATTCTTAAAAGCCCCTTTCAGAACAGCCACAGGTTTATAATCCGACAGAACAAAAGCTGGATATAAACCGGAAAGCAGCGTCCCTGAAAAGAAGATGCCAAAAAATATCAGCCAGTATTTGCCCGACATAGAAAAGCCGGTCGAAACATCTTTGCCCATCAGGTTATTGAACCATGGCGTTAAAACGGCTACAGCAAAACCGGCAAGCAGAATAGCTGTAAGGTTTAACAAAACATTCTCGAGCATAAACTGCCTGATCAAATTACCTTTGGCTGCACCTAAAACTTTACGGACGCCTACCTCTTTGGCACGTTCCACCGAGCGGGCGGTTGACAAATTGATATAATTGATCCACGCGATACCCAATATGATAAGACCGATCAGGAACATGAAACTTACTGCGCTGCCGCTGCCATTCACTTCAGCTTCCTGGTTGTAATTCGAGTACAGGTGTATGTCGCTAAACGGGATAATATACAGCTTGTTACCAGAAAACTGCGTACTCTTAGCGCCCTTACGCTTGTTCACATATTTAGCCGCAAATGCAGGCATTTTGGCCTGAAAGGCTTGTAGGTCTGTGCCTGGCTTCAGTTGCAGGTAAACATAAAAATCATACCAGCCGATGGCGGTGTTAGCAGAATCTTCTTTATCGCCTTGTTCTTTTAAAGCTTTGCGGAGTGTTTCGTACGAAACCAGGTAGTCGATAATAAGATGTGAGTTTTTGGGATAATCTTTGAAAACTCCGGTTATCAGGTATGTATCCGGCTTGGCCCTGCCATCACCGTGCGATTGCAGGGTTTTACCCACAACATCAGTTGAGCCAAAGTATTTGCGCGCCATGCTTTGTGAAAGGATGATCTTGTTGGGGGCATCCAATGCGGTTGCACTGTTCCCTGCAGCAATATTTACACCCAACATGCTAATGGATGACGGATCGGCAAAGTAACCCTTCTTCTCAGAGAATTTGATGTTTTTAGCATCGTTGCTTAGCAAAAGCTCGTCATCTATCAACCGGCAATAATTCTGGACCTCCGGATAATCCTTTTTCATCAGCGGACCGAAAGCAGGGTAGGACGTAGCCGACTGCCACAGCAGTTTGCCTTGTCTATATTCATCCAAACGGATGCGGACTATCTGCGATGAATTCTTCTGAAAAGTATCGTAGCTTCTTTCATACGACACATACTGAAAAATAAGCATACAGCAAGTGATGCCGATGGTAAGCCCGAGGATATTCAACGTAGTATATCCCTTCCTTTTCATAAGGTTACGCAGGCTGATGACGAAAAAGTTTTTTATCATGATGCTAGTTTATTGGTCATTGATCATTCATCATTCATCATTAGTATTTCTCCGCTAGTCACCTAATCTCTGATCACTAGTCTCTAATCACTCGGAACGCAGGCTCTTCACCGGGTTCGCTGTCGCAGCTTTAAGACTCTGATAGCTTACGGTTAACAAGGTAATAACCAGTGCTCCAACCCCTGTCAGTACGAAAATCCACCACGAAATTTCTGTGTGATATTTATAGTTCAGTATCCATTTATGCATAAAGTAATAGGATATTGGGGTGGCCAGGATCAACGAAATTGTTACCAGCGTCACAAACTCTTTTGACATCAATCCCCAAAGATTAGCTACAGATGCGCCCAATACTTTGCGTACGCCGATCTCCTTGATGCGTTGCTCTGCCATAAATGATGCCATGCCAAACAGACCCATGCAACTAATAAATATGGCCAGAACGGTAAAGATGCTTGCTAACCTGCCTGTACGTGCTTCGTCGGCAAATTTTTTGGCGTACTCTAAATCGGTAAATTGAAAATTGAAAGGGCTTCCGGGATCATACTGCTTGAAAATAGCTTCTACCTTTTTTAACGCTTCGGTTGTTTCCATATGCGGATTAAGCCTTACGTTGGTGATACTGCCTTCATATTTTAAAAGGCTAAATACGGTTGGCGTAACAGGTTCATACGGAGATTGCATCACCATATCGCTTATCACACCAATGATCTTGTAGTTGCCGCCCCATTTGATCGTCTTCCCGATAGGATTTTTCAGGTTCATAAACTTCACGGCAGTTTCGTTTACAATCAACCCTGTCGAGTCGCTCAGGAATTCTTTTGAAAAATCGCGCCCTTGTGTAATTTGCCAGCCAAAGGTTTTCCCGAAATCTGGTGAGACTCTAACTACACTCATATCAGGCTGGAAGCCCGGAGCCATGCCCTCCCATGAAAAGCCGCTTTGATCTGACCAGATATCAGTTATCGGGCTGCCTGATTCGGCTATTGATGTTATCGCCCCGGATTTTATGAGATCATATTTTACTGCTTCGAAATGTTGATGAATATCCGGTGTTTGCTGATACACCTGTATCATACCTGCGCGGTTGTAGCCAACAGGGCGTTTTTGAGTGTATTCCACTTGTTTGAAAACAACGATGGTGCCGATGATCAGCGTAGCTGAAACAGTGAATTGCAACACGACTAATATCTTGCGCGGCAAAGAAGCTAAACGGCCTGCCCGGAAAGTTCCTTTAAGCACCTTCACCGGTTGGAATGACGACAGGTAGAACGCAGGGTAGCTGCCTGCAACAATACCGGTAAGTATGCTGAATACTAGGCCAATGATCCAGAATGCCGTGCTCGACCATGGCATAGTCATTTGTTTATCTGCAACCAGGTTGAATGACGATAATGCCAGTTCCACCAGGATTAAAGAGAATACAAAAGCAAAAGTTGACACCAACAACGACTCGCTGAAGAACTGGCTGATGAGTTGTTGACGCAATGAGCCTAACGTTTTGCGGATGCCTACTTCTTTTGCTCTTTTCTCTGAACGTGCAGTGCTCAGGTTCATAAAATTGATGCAGGCCAGCAGCAAAACAAACGTGCCGATAATGCCAAACATCCATACAAACTCGATATTACCTCCTACGATCACCCCGTTTTTAAACTCAGAATGCAAATGCCACTTGGTCATGGGATGTAAAAAGAGTGCGGGTTTAAAGCTGAGGCTGAGCTTGTCATTCGCAGCTTTAAGTGCATTCAGTTTTAAATCCCTTATGCGTGCTGACACCTGGTCGATATTGACATTATCGTTCAATTGAGCAAACACCTGCCATGAGTTATCGCCCCATTCGTTGACATTGTTTTTGGTCCATGGGTTAGTGGAAAGATAAAGGTCCCAGGGAAGTATAAAGGCCATATTATTTAATGAGGTGTTCCGCGGCAGGTCTTCATATACACCCGTAACTTTTACCAAAGTTTTATTATCGATCTTCACCATCTGGTTCATAGGATCAGTATCCCCGAATAGTGCCTTGGCAAGCTTATCTGACAGCACTATAGAAGATGGATCTTTTAAGCCGTCACGGTTGCCTTTCAGCATTTTCAAAGTCAGCATATCCAGTGCTTCAGGTTGCATAAAGTTGCCGGTCTGGCTAAGCTTTTTGTCTTTATAGGCAACAATGTGCCCAAGTGTCCAGGTTGATGACACCACGTATTTAAACTCTTTATCAGGCCCGGTAAAATCTGCACGCAGCTTTGGCCCCAGCGGCATTGGCATAGAAGTTTGGCTGCCGCGCTCGCCGTTAAAGGTCTGATGTTGCCATACCTGCACCAGGCGATTATAGTTTTGAAAGTATTTATCATAAGACAGTTCATCCCATATCCATAAGCCGATCAGCATAGCCACCGCCATGCCTACAGAAAGTCCTGTAATATTGATAAAAGTGTGCGCCTTGTTTTTTAATAAATTTCGCCAGGCGACTGTTAAATAATTCTTTATCATGGTATAAAATTCTAAATCCTAATTTCTAAACTCTAAAAACTAACTGGTTAACTGATAGCCGGTTAACTGATCACTCACTCCGCAAGCTCTTCACCGGATTTACCAGTGCTGCTTTTATCGCCTGGAAACTAACTGTTACCAGTGCGATCAGTATGGTCAATATTCCAGCTACAGCGAATACCCACCAGCTTAATGGCGCGAAATATTGGAAGCTGTGTAGCCATTTATCCATCGCATACCAGGTGATTGGGGTTGCTATGAGTAATGCGATAGTCACAAGCACCACAAACTCCCTCGATAACAATGTAAACAAAGAAGCGATGCTTGCGCCCAGGACTTTACGTATGCCTATCTCTTTAATGCGTTGCTCAGCAGTAAACATGGCCAGGCCTAATAAGCCGAGGCATGAAATAAAGATTGCCAGGAAGGCAAACGCATCAGATAGCTTATTGATGATCTGCTCATTTTGATACAGCTTCTGATATTGCTCATCCACAAAATGCCACGATGTCGGGAAGGAAGGGTTGAGCTCCTTGCATAATCTTTCAATACTTGCTACTGCTTCGCGCGATTTTCCGGGCTGAGTCCTCACCAATATTGGGCCTTGTTCATGTTCGCCGTAACGGAAGATAATCGGACCGATCTGTGTGTGCATCGAGTGGAAATGAAAATCTTTCACCACACCGATTATCTTGCCCGGCCTGCCATACACCCGGAGCGGTTGCCCGATCGGATCTTTGTAGCCTGTTTCTTTAACAGCAGTTTCGTTTAATATGTAGCCCGCAGTATCAGTAGCGTAATCTTTCGAGAAAGCGCGACCGGCCACCATTTTCATTTGCATAGTCTGGAAGAAGTCGTAGCCTACGCCGGGAGTAGTAAACATGACGGTTTTAGTGGTATCCTGGCCTGTCCATCCAACGGCGGCTGTACTGCCATAAATATCAGTTGGATCGGTATTAATTCGGCTTACGGATTTGATGTCGGTACTTCTCAGTAGTTCATTCTTAAGGATATTGTATTTGGATACAAGTTCGCCTTCCATCGTAATCGAGATCAGGTTTTCCCGGTTGTACCCCAGGTTTTTTGATTCGATATAGTTCATTTGACGCGATATGATGATGGTTCCGGTTATCAATATAACCGACAATACAAACTGGAATACCACCAACCCTTTGCGGAATAGGGTAGTAGTCGGATCTAACTTAAGCGCACCTTTTAATACCTTAACAGGTTTGAACGATGACAGGAATAAGGCTGGATAACTTCCGGATAATAACCCGGTGATAAGCGTAATAGCAATAAGCTGCAACCAAAAAGAAATCTGATGGAACGGCAGGACGATCTCTTTTTGAGTGATCTGGTTGAATACCGGAAGAGCTATTACAACAATGCCTAATGCTATTGCAACTGCAAGAATGGTTGTCAGTAATGCTTCACTGATAAACTGCCCGATCAATGATGAACGCATTGCGCCTATAGCTTTGCGGACACCAACTTCCCTGGCTCTTTTCAGTGAGCGTGCAGTGCTGAGGTTCATGAAATTGATGCAGGCGATCAGCAGGATGAAAATTGCTATGATGCTGAAAATGTGCACATACTCTATGCGGCCACCGTCCGGGCGACCATGATCTACATTGTTATGCAGATAAGATTCGGCATAGGGCTGCAGACCGAGGTCTACATAAAACGTACTGGTTTTCCGGTTAAGGCCGCCAAAATAATGGTCATAGAAATAGGTCAGTTTCCTATCAACCAGGGATGCATTTGCATCCTTTCGCAGCGTAACGAAGGACTGCGGGCCAACATTGCCCATGCTGCGTGCCCACGGGTTATTATTCAGAAAGGCTTCCCAATTGGTCAGGAACTCGAAAGATTGTGAAACGTTTTTAGGCAGGTTTTCAAATACGGCGGTTATTATAAAGTTTTTTGTGTTTTGATATAAGATATTTTTGCCGATAGCATTATGCGCACTTCCGAAAAACTGCTCAGCCATTTTCCTGGATATAGCTATGCTTGATGGGGAGTTCAGCGCGTTTTGAGCTGTTCCTTCTATAAGCGGGAAATTAAACATCTTGAAGTAATCAGCTCCTGCAGAGTTGCCTTGTATTTTGAGAATTTTGTCACCGACGCGGAAAGTGCTGGTTTCGCCAAAACCCATACCGGTGGCGAATTCTATTTCGGGTATAGACTTTTTTAATTCACCCGACAACACTCCCGGAGTATCATACATCCCGCTAATGTTGGTGTGATTAGAATGAAGCACCCCAATGACAGTATATAATTGCGGCGAATGAAAACCGTCAATGCTTTCCTCATTCTGAACCCAAAGCAGGATCAAAAGACTGCATGCCAGTCCTACAGATAGCCCTGCAATATTAATAAACGACTGCGCTTTGTTCCTCAACAGGTTCCGCCACGCAACTTTAAGATAGTTTTTTATCATTGGGTTAGGTTTATTAGTCATTAGTCATTAGTATTTCTTTCTGATCACTGGTTAACTAGTCACCGATCACTCACTCCTCAGGCTTTTAACCGGGTTCGCCAGTGCAGCTTTTATACTTTGATAGCTAACTGTCAATAGCGTGATAAACAGTGAGCCGAAACACGTTACAGCAAATACCCACCACGATAATGCAGTGTGATATGTATAGTGCTGCAGCCAGCTGCTCATAAAATTATAGGCAACAGGCATTGCAATCAGCAAGGCGATGATCACCAGTACCACAAACTCTTTCGACATCAATCGCCATAAGCCAAAAACAGAAGCTCCTAATACTTTTCGTACGCCTATCTCTTTTACTTTCTGCTCAGCCATGTAAGATGCCATACCGAACATGCCTATGCAACTGATGAATATGGCCAGCAGCGCAAATGAGTTGGCCAACTTGCCTACGCGTTCCTCACTTGCAAATTTTCTGGCATAATCGTCGTCAGCAAACTTGTAGGAGAATGGCACCGAAGGCGAATACGTTTTGCATACAGCTGCTATCTTAGTCAATGCTTCATGTGAACTTACCTGCGGATTTACCCGGATGATAATATGGTCCAACGCACCTCTGCCTATACGGAAAAAGGTTTGTTTTACCGGCTCATAGGGCGATTCCATAACCATGTCTTTTATCACACCGATCACAGTCAGGTCTTTCTTGCCCACACGGACAATTTCGCCTACCGGATTTTTAAGGTTCATGTATTTTACGGCAGCCTGGTTCAGCACAAGGGCCGATGAATCGGCTATAACGCTGCTGTTAAAGTCGCGGCCATCAGTAAATTGCCAGCCAACTGTTTTTCCATATTCCGAAGTCACATTGATATTGCCAAAGAAGGAGCTCATAGAGGGATCTTTTTGCTTCCAACTCACATCACCACGGTTATTATTTATACCGGTTGTAGGGCTGGTTGATTCGGCCATTTCTACTACAGCACCCGACCTGATGAGGTCGGACCGCAGCGCTTCAAAATGTTTGTGCAGGTCGTCGTTGGTCACTTCTATATCGATCAAACCAGCTCTTGAATAGCCGACAGGACGGTTCTTGGCAAATTGCACCTGCTTGAAAACGACAATGGTGCCAATGATCAGGATTACGGAAACGGTAAACTGAATGACAACTAATACTTTTCTTGGTATTGAAGCAAGTCTCCCGGCTTTAAAGCTGCCCTTCAGAACACTAACCGGATTGAAAGAGGATAGATACAATGCGGGATAACTGCCTGCAATTACTCCGGTCAGAAATGTGAAACCGATGCCTGCCATCCAGAAGATAGGATTGTTCAAAGGCATCACAATCTCTTTACTGGATACGCTATTAAACCATGGCAGCGATACCCAAACCAATATCAATGAAAGAGAAAAAGAGAGGAACGCAATTAAAAATGATTCGCAAAAAAACTGCCCGATCAATTGTTTTCTTAACGAGCCTACTGCTTTGCGTATGCCAACCTCTTTGGCCCTCCGCTCGCTGCGGGCAGTGCTTAGGTTCATGAAATTGATGCAGGCCAGTAACAAAACAAATGTGCCGATGATGCCGAACAGCCATACATACTGTATAGCGCCACCCGTGTTAACTCCGTTTTTAAATTCGGAATACAGGTGCCATTTGCTCATCGGCTGCAGGAAGGCGATAGGATTAAATTTGCGGTCTTCCTTGTCTATTTTGTTAAGCTTGATGTCATGTATTTTGGCAGACACTTTAGCCATATCAGCATTGTCGGCTAATTGCACATATACAAATAAGGAGTTGTCGCCCCAATCTGTTGGTGATCTCCTGTTATCCGGTTGGTTGATATAATACTCCCATGGGCCGATAAAGGCAACATCATGCAAAGTGGTATTAGCAGGTAGATCTTCATATACGCCCGAAACTTTGAAAACATCTTTATTATCCAGTTTTATAATTTTATTTACCGGATTTGCGTCGCCGAATAATGCTTTAGCTACTGATTGGGATATCAGCATAGATGAGCGATCCTTTAATCCTTTGCTATTACCCTGGAGCATATTTAACGAGAAAATTTCCGGAGCTTCATCGCCCATGAAATTTCCTGAAAAGGAGATGTTTTTATCACCTACGCTGAAAATATGTTTGTTTGTCCATGCCGATAGTGCAATATGTTTGAAGTCGCTGCCGTAGCTTTTGCGTAATTCGGCATCAAATGGCAGTGAAACAGCAGATCCCGTATTCACGGTACCATTAAAAGTTTCGTTTTGCATTACCATGGCCACACGGTCGTAATTCCGGTGATATTTATCAAAGGAAAGTTCGTCCCATATCCACAAACCGATAAGGATAGCTACCGCCATACCCACAGCCAGTCCGCCTATGTTAATGAATGCGGTAGCCTTATTCTTGATAAGGTTCCGCCACGCAACTTTCAGATAGTTTTTTATCATGGTTTAGTTTATTGGTCATTAGTTCATTAGTCATTGGTATTTCTGCCTGATAACTGATCACTGGTTAACTGGTCACTAATTACTCACTTTTCAGACTCCTCACCGGGTTCATTAACGCTGCTTTTATGGATTGGAAGCTTACTGTAAACAGTGCAATGCCGATAGCTATGAAGCCTGATAAAACGAAAATCCACCAGCTTAAAGGAACCTGGTAGGCAAAGTCCTGCAGCCATTTGCTCATGCCGTACCAGGCAATAGGCGTTGCTATTGCAATGGCTATTAATACCAGTTTTACAAAGTCGATAGATAAAAGAGCAGTAATATTGGTTACTGTTGCGCCCAGCACCTTGCGGATGCCTATTTCTTTGCTGCGCTGCTCTGCCATAAATGCTGAAAGAGCGAATAGTCCCAGGCAAGCTATGATAATGGCCAGCACCGCGAAGCTGGTGAAAATGCTGCCGGTGCGTTGAATATCCTGGTACATATTGGCAAACTGCTCATCGAGGAATGTATAACGGATAGGCTGGTCGGGCGAGTATTTTCTCCAGAGCTCGGTAATACTTGCAATGGTATTTTTCATATCGGCACCACCCACCTTTACGGATACGATAGATGGGCTAAGACCAAAATTGAGCACGACAGGCTCTATATGGCCACGCATGGATTCGTAATTAAAATCCTCAACTACACCAATAACAGTGTACTTCCCATATCCATTTGTAATCCTTGCACCTATAGGGTTCTTCAAGCCAAGTTTTTTAACCATCGCCTGGTTAACAATAGCCGTTCCTTGTGTGTCCTGGGCCATGGAATAAGAGAAGTTTCTGCCTTCAACCAGTTTCATGCCCAACGTATTCAGATAGGTGTCATCTATTTGCCAGTACTGCCCACCAACTCCCGGATCAAGTTTTGTTCTGCCCTCTTTATAAAAAGTGTTCCCGTTTCGCTTGGTGCCTTCAACAGGCAAATAATCGCTTATAGATGCATTTTTTACTGATGATAACTTTAATAATTCATTTTTAAAGCTCTTTACATTTTTATCGCCCAGCGTATTGGTGCCTTGTATCACCATTACCTGGTCTTTATCGAAGCCCACCTTTTGATGCAGAATGAATTGTGTTTGATTATAAATAACGACAGTGCAGATGATAAGGATAATAGAAGCGCTAAACTGGAAAACAACCAGGCTATTACGTAGTATGGAGCTTTTGCTGCCTGCACTGATGGAGCCTTTTAATACCTGGACAGGTCTGAAAGCAGACAAATAGAATGCGGGATACAGTCCGGCTAAAGTTCCGACTATCAATGATGCTATCAATATTACCGGCACGAACCACCATTCGTTAAATGGCATGGTAAGCGATTTGGAAGCGAGAGTATTAAAATATGGTAGTAATAACCAGGCTATTATAATGCCCAGGATAAATGATATGAGGCTATATATCAATGACTCAGTAAGGAATTGGTTGATCAGGCTGCTGCGATACGAGCCTACTACTTTTCTTAGGCCAACTTCTTTTGCCCGGTTGGCAGATTTGGCTGTAGAAAGATTGACAAAGTTGATGCAGGCTATAACAAGAACGAAACCTGCAACCGCGCCAAACAGCCAGATGAAACGAACATCTCCATGTGGAGTGTTGTCACCGATATCATACGAATACAAATTGATATCACTAACTTTCTGCAGGTGGAGGGAAAACCTTGCAGCTTCCTTTTCCGCGTCCTTCATCCCGCCCTTTATCATTACCGGGAGGTAATAATTCTTGACGATATCGTTTGTGATCTTCTTTTCGAATTGGGCAATATTGGTACCCCGGCGCAGCTTGATATAGTCGGGATAGTTGCTGGCGTTCCAATTGTTTTGCTCTCCCTGGTAAAATTCGACGCCTTTTAAAGTCAAAAAGAAATCAAATTTCCTTAAGTGAGAAGTAGACGGGATATTCTCCATCACGCCGCCTATTTTATAAGGCTTGTTCTTATCATTATTCAGGTACATTACCTGGCCCACCGGGTTTGTGTGCGGAAAATATTTATCTGCAATGCGCCTGGATATCACCATGGTTAAAGGCTCTTTTAAAGCCAGTTCACGTTTGCCATAAACCATGGGTAGTTGCAGTATGTCCAGCATCTCCTGGTCGGCATAAGTAAAGCCTTGCTCGTAGGTGTTCTGCACCTGGCCGGCACGCCTCACTTCGTTGCTTCCCGCCTTATCAAAAAGGGAATTAGGCATCAGTCTGCCTGATATTTCTACTTCGGGGAAGTCGGCTTTTAAAGCCTTACCCATTGGTGCTGGCCAATCAGTACCTTTTTCTATTTTTCCTTCGGTGTTATAGTAGCCGACTACGCGATAAATTTGATCATTATCAGGGTACGATTTATCAAAACTAAGCTCGTCCTTAATATACAGACCGATAAGCAGGCAAGCAGCAATACCCAACGCAAAGCCACCGATCTTGATGGCTGCATACATTTTTTGCTTACGTAGCTGACGTATAGCGATCTTGAGGTAGTTCTTCAACATGGCCGTGTGATTTGAATAGAACAAGTGTTAACAGAAATCAGTTAAGCAATATCATGCCGATATTTTAATATTCTGATTATTAATTAGTTAAATCAATTTGTATGGAATTGAATTGTAACAAAACCGGACACTGTTCGTTCGGATACGAACCAGTAATTGTTACATAAAATGAAAATATCCGCACCTTACGGGCGGATATTGATTTTGATAAGATTCACACGGTTTAACGAGCGAGAGGTTTTATTTTTGACTTGCACAGCTTAGGTTATAAACCCCGGCATCGCAATTTACTTTATTGACATAAGCATCAGCACCCGATCGCCGGATATCACTAATTACGGCTGCAGGAATATCAAATGCCGCAGCAAACGCAGAAGACTGCTGGCTGAACAACATCTTTTTATAATTTGCAGTTTTCAGATCGTCGCCATAATGCAGTTTAGCTATATTGTCTTCAATGGTACCTATTAATGTTTTGTAACGGGGCAGATAACTTTGTAGCAGTGCAGTTTTCTGACTGTCGTATTTGTTTTCTATAGCAACAACTTGCTGCCAGTATTTGCCATCCAACCCATTTACGCAACCGCAGGAAGGCAAACCTGTTTTATCTACGCCCGCACATTTGGCATAGTCCGGTGTTTTTATAGCATCTCTTTCTGTCTTTTCCTGATTTTTAATTGCCCTTGCTTTAGCTGCAAATTCATCACCAAGTTGCTTTAACTGCATTATCAAAGTTTGATTACTACCAACTATTCTGGCTCCGGTCGGGTTCTCCATCTGTACTGTTGAGCGATTCCCCTGCATTTGCTGCGCCATTTGCATAGCGTATGCTTTTCGCTCTTCAGGCGTCATCTCCTGCATTTTAGCTGCCATTGCTTTATAATCCTGCACCTGCGAGGCGTTGGGCCCTGATGCCGACCCCATTCCGGATACTGAAGCGTTTGTAAATTCCTGCATTTTGTGCTTGATCAGTTCGTCGAGCTGGGTATCGCGGGTACCATAATTGCTGATACCCTTTTGCCCGTGATCATTAGTTGTAGTTGCGCACTCATTGTAACATGAAGCGGCATCTCCGGGTGCTTGCAGATGCCCGGTCAGTGCAAGTATGTTAATATCAAGGCATCGTTGTGCATTCGCCTGAGTGACGCCGGCACAAATGACCATTAATAAAATAAGCTTTTTCATGATCGTCAGGTTATATTTTCACAAACTCTACCCGGCGGTTATTAGCCTTGCCTTCGGGCGTTGTATTGGCCGCAATTGGTTTGGTATCGCCCAAGCCTTTCGTAGTAAATCTTGATTCATCAATCCCCATGCTCACCAATTGCGTTTTCACAGCATCAGCACGCTGCTGAGATAAAGTAAGGTTATGCGGAGCGGTACCGCTGTTATCGGTATGCCCGTCTATCTCCATTTTTATGGCAGGGTTTGATTGAAGAAACTTAGCTACCTCATTCAGCACACCCATACTTTCGGGCTTGATGGTTGCTTTATCAATATCGAACGTGATGCCGTGGGTGATGAATTTTCCGTTGGTGAGTATATTATTGATCATATTCTGGCTGCCACCTTGTGCCACCTTTACATTGGTAAATACAAGTGGATTGTCGACACTTCCGATACCCCCAAACCGGATGCTGCCAGGTGCAATCTTGGAGTCAGGAACAGTCAACACGCGGTATTGATCCACATAAACTTTTATTTGCTTGTTTTTGTACCCTATGGCGATGTGGTGCCATTTATTATGGAAGTTTTCGCCATAAATGCTGGATGGCAAAGTGCCGTTTAAGTCCATCGAGCTGCCTTCGATATTATTGGAGAAAGTTGCCTCGCCGGCCGATACGGTTACATAAGCGTTGTAATCATTTTGATTAGACAGAAAGAAAAACACGTGAGTAGGATAAGCGCCGCCCTCAAAATAATTATCATACTCAATAGTAAATTCATTGCCGAGGTAAGATTTGGTCGTCATCCGCGGAGTTACATACACATAGTTGCCATCCGTTAGCAGGAAAGCTTTTTTACCTTTTTGGGTATTCATTACAGCTTGACCTTTTTCCAGTTCCCAGTGTGAAGGAAATTCGCCATCCTGGTCAGTAGTAAAATCATCACTGAAAATGATCTTGTCGCCCGCTATAAAATCATAGTTTTGATATACGGAAACGCCTGCTACCGGACCGCTATCTGCATTACTGCTCTGCGCAGACTGGTTATTGCTTTGTGAAGTGTTATTGGTTTGCTGAGTATTATCAGTCTTCTTTTTCTTTTTGAAAAGGCCCTTAATGGCGCCCTCAGTTTTGTTTAAACCATTATTTACGGTGCTGTTAATATCATTATTAGCATGATTGGTAGCACCATCTTTTGCCACATCACCGGGATTGTTTACCTGTGCATGTACCGAACTTAAAGCGGCAAAACAGATCAGGAAGATCAATAACTTTTTCATGAGGTTTATATTTTTTTGATTTTTACAAGATTCGCGGCAGATGAGGTAACAGCTTGTGATTTAGAGGCGATGAGCCAATGTCAGGGTTGTCACTTTTTTGTTACTACTCAAATTTACCGAGCAACAGGGGGGAGTACAATCGGATGAATATCTGATTTTTATGATCTCTGTTTCAGTATTTTAGCTACAGCTTCAGCTTTAGAGTTGACATGGAGTTTATTGTAGATGCTGCAAATATGAGTACGGATGGTGCTGATGCTGATCATATACTGATCGGCTATCTTTTTGTAACTCGAGCCATCAACAAGCGAGCGGAGTATTTCCTTCTCGCGGGGAGTGAGTTTGTATTCCTCGACAGCTGAAGCTTGCTGAACATGGAATGATTGGATCACCTTGCGCGCAATGCTGGCACTCATAGGTGCTCCGCCATTATGCAAATCCCGCACGGCGTCAACTATTTCCAGCGGAGAGGTTTTCTTTAGGAGATACCCTGATGCGCCATTCCGGATAGCGTCAAATATTTTATCTTCATCCTCAAAAACGGTAAACATCATGATCTGTATGGAGGGAAAGAAAGATTTAACCGTTAATACACCATCGATCCCCGAAATATTTGGTAAGCCAATGTCCATCAGGATTACATCAGGATTATTCTTTTGAATCTCTTTTACAATATGCAGCAGGTTATTCAACGACATTACACACTTCATATCACCGGCATCATTAAAAAGACTGGTGAGACTTTTGCGTAAAGTATTATTGTCTTCTACTATCCCTACTTTTATCATGATATAAAATTGTCAGCTAAATGGCTTATTTACAATAGGATATTTATTTGATTTTTATGCTGATAGATACCGTTGTGCCCTTACGGGGTACGGAGTTAATCTGAACATTGGCCCCCGTTTTAGCAGCCCTCTCTTTCAGATTGATCAACCCGTTGCCTGAATAGTTTTTGTCAGCTTTAAAACCTTTACCATTATCGTCGATCAACACATTAAGTAAATGATCCTTGAAGTTTGCTGTTATGGATGCTTTATTGCAGTTAGCGTGTTTGACAATATTATTAATGGATTCTTTGATCATCAGGTACAAATGCTGGCGGGATTCCATGGATAGTTTCAGGTCCTTAATATCCGGCTGAATGATAATCGTATGCTCTATGTTTTTTGCCTCAAATAATTGTGATGCAAAGCGGGTTATGCGTGAAAGCAAGTCCTCCAGCGAATCATTTTTTGGATTAATGCTCCATACAATATCATCCATCTTTTCCATCAGGCTGATAGCATTGTCCTTAATCTCGTTGAGCATTTCATCGGCTTGCTCCTTATCCTTTTTGTGCAGCACCAGTTCGCTTAAAATGGAGATAGAACTTAACGTTGAACCAATATCATCATGCAGGTCGGTTGATATTTTTGTCCGCAGGCGTTCGACCCTTAGCAACTGCTCCAGTCGGTAATTGTACAGGATGTAAGAAATAATGAATACTACAATTGTGCAAAGGGTAATAAACCACCATGTTTTCCAGAACGGCGGTGATATCGTGATGATTAAACTGGTGCCCTCGTTATTCCAAACGCCATCATTATTAGCTGCCTTTACCTTGAATGTATACCGGCCGGCACCCAGATTACTATAGGTAGCAGTATGTTCTTTGCCATTTTGTATCCAGTTTTTATCCAAACCGGTCAATTGATAGGCATATTTATTATCGCCCGCATTCATCAGGTTAAGCGCAATAAAATCTATCGAAAAGTAATTCTCGTTATAGCTTAAGTTGATCTCTTTCGGCGAAGGAAAATACGACTGGCGGTTATCCTGTTTATTGAAAAGCTTAAGCGAAGTGATATAGACAGGCGGCGGGGTAGAATTTCTATACAGTTTTGCCGGATCAAAAAGGGTTATATAGCCTTTTGCGCCGGCTGTTGCAATCTCATTATCGCTTTTGATCATAATGGCGTTCGACTGATCATTCAATGACAAACCGTCCTTCTCATAAAAGCTTTTGATAATATTGGTAGCGGGATCGATAGAATTTAAGCCGTTTGCAGTCCCAGCCCAGAGTATGCCAGCTTTATCGCACACAATGTTGTAAATGCGATCATTGCTCAATCCGTCGGCGGTGGTGAACAGTTCAAAGTCATTGGTTTTTTCATTGAAGCGGTTCAGTCCCTCATCATTGCCTATCCATATGTTGCCGTTTTTATCTTCGGCCATGCCGTTTACATCGCCTGCGGCTTTACTCTTGTTGTTATTCTTTTGATGCTCATATATCTGCCATTTTTCTGTATTTTCATCCAACCTGAAAAGCGCTCCGGCACAGCCAAGCCATATCTGTTGCTTACCATCTTCATGCATGCAAAACACGCGCTTTCCTTTAAGTGAGGCCTGTATCTGATCGGGTAGCTTAATGAAAGTATCATTTAACGTATTCATCAGGACAAAACCCATGTGATAGGTTCCTATCCAAAGTCTTTTTTGATGATCTAAAAGCAAACTCATCACATGCTCAGATGGTAAGGAGTGAGGGTTTGATTTATCGGGATAATAAGCCTTAATGGTATTCTTTGCCCTGTTCCATTTATAAAGACCGTCCATGGTAGCAATCCATACGTCTTTTGTTTCAGGATCGATCACCACCTGGTTGATCTGCCTGCTGTTTGCTGTTTTTCCGTATCCATTTGGCAATTGAACTTTTTGCTTCGGTAGAAAGTGCTCATCGCAAAGCAACAGTCCGTCGGTATACCAGCAGCTTAACCAATATTGATAATGGTTGCCATCAAGCTTTTCTTCAGTAATAGAATTGATCAAAGCCCGCGGACGATTAGTGCTGTTTATCTCCCGGAAAACCTGTGTTGACGGTAATATATAACTGACATCATTATCAGTTGCAACCCAGATAATCCCTTGTTTATCTATTAATGTTTGCGAAGGTGTGGCGCCTATGCTCCTGGGATCGTCCGGTTGGTGATTATAAAAATATTTAAAGCGAACTTTGTCCGGATCGCTCATATCCGGGAGGGAAAGTCCTTTATTGGTACTGATGAAGAACAGGCTGCTGTCTTTGCCCTTAATATCTTCCTGTATATGGAATACTATATTGTCCGTCCCGACGTGATAATCAGGCTCAAATAGGGAAAAAGAGAATTTACCGGAGATCTCATTAAAATAACCCAGCCCGTGTCCCCAGGTGGCAACCCAAAGGCGTCCATGTGAATCCTGGAACAGATTGTTCATGGTTACTGCCAGGCCATCGGGATAATAGTACCGGGCAAATCCGGTCTTCTTATTGAAGTGAACAAGCCCGTCATAACTGGATAGCCAAAGCCAGTCGTGATTCTTTTTATCATCAATGATGCTGGTAATGAAAATGCCGCCTTTATGGCCCGGCGATTGATATTTTGGCAGCTCATAAAGAACGAACTGGTTTCTTTGCTCATCAAAACGACTTATGCCGGATTGATTACCACACCATAATACATCCTCTGCATCGGTAAAAAGTATATTGTCGAACAACCCGTTCTCGTTTTTGGGATTATCGCCCGCATATTCATAATTAGTAAAAGAGTCTGTGCCTGGATCGTAACAACTAATACCTTTTATGGCCCCGATCCATATTCTTCCTTTTTTATCCTTAGCAATACTTTTCACGATATCGCTTACCAATGAATTGCTGCTCTTCGGATCGTGTATAAAATGTTTGAGGTTGACGCCGTCATAGCGAAAAAGCCCGTCGGAGCCTATCCATAAATAACCTTTGCTATCGCGCATTAATACATGCGCATACAGGTTATTGTCCAGCGTGAAATGACTGAATGCAAAAGGCGTTGTTTGTGCCTGCGCAAAACAGGCAGAGATAATTAATAACAGCAGGAACAAAAACTTTTTTGCACGAACAATCATAGATCGTTTTAAAGGACCGGGATAAGGTAAATAATTCTATAACAAGCTAAATATAAATAATTAAGGCCTGTTGCCCCAATCAATCAATAAATAGATATTAGTAGTTATGAAAAAGTGCTTCCTATTGCTCGTGTCATTGTTATTTTGCTTGCTGGTGAATGCCCAGCCAGCTAAATTCAGGGTGATTGGTTATCTCCGTTTAGATAATATCACTAATGGCGATGCTGACAAAATAGATTTCAGCAAAGTCACGCATATCAATATCGCATTTATTAACCCTGACTCGGCTGGTAATTTCCAGGACATACCGAAATTGAAGGCATTTGCAGATAAGATGCACCGATATCATGTAAAGGCATTGGCATCAATTGGCGGTGGACTAGCTCCGGTCTATTACTCAACTTTATTAGATGATGCTAACCGGCCTGCCCTGATAAAAAAGTTGGTTCAATTAACGGAACAATATGGCCTTGATGGCATTGACGTGGACCTTGAAGGTGAACGCATAGATGCAAACTACGAGCAATTTATTAACGGGCTATTGCCCGCATTAAAGGCAAAAGGAAAAATGCTTACTTCAGCCGTGGCCACGGTTTACAAAACCAGGTATACTGATGAGGTTCTCACCCGGTTCGATTTCCTCAACATCATGTCGTACGATAGAACCGGTCCGTGGCGACCAGAGAAGCCGGGCGCCCATGCACCTTATGAAATGGCTGTTGAGGATGTGGATTATTGGGCCGGTGAAAAAGCAATAGCCAAAGAAAAATTGAATTTAGGTATCCCTTTTTATGGCTATGGGTTTGGTCCTAAAGTCCTTTCTGATATGTCCTACAAAAAAATCATCAATACATACAACGGAGCGGAGAAAACAGATTCTGTTACTGTAAAAGATGGGGGTACCATTTACTATAACGGTATCCCCACCATAAAGAATAAGACCAAGCTGGCATTGCAACGTACCGGCGGCATTATGATCTGGCAATTATTGCAGGATACCACCGGCAGCAATTCCCTGCTTACTGTTGTTAATGAAACGATAGCAACTTCAGCCAAATAATTTATTTGGCTTTAATTTCGTGTAACATCGCCAATATCTTGTCCAGCTTGTCAACTTCAATAGTATTCAGACGTTTTTGCAACTCTTCAATCTCGTCTTTTGCTTCGCAATTGGTCTTGTAATCAGCATCGGCCTGGGCGCGGTCGCGGTCATTCTGGCGATTTTGCGCCATCATAATGATAGGTGCGGCATAAGCGGCCTGTGTAGAAAAAACCAGGTTCAATAAAATATAAGGGTACGGATCCCAGCGGCGGGTGACTATCAGCACCACGTTCAGGATCATCCATACGGCAACGATGATGGTTTGCCAGATGATAAATTTCCAGGAGCCCATTCCGTTGGCTACCGAGTCTGCTAAGCGTTGTCCGAATGCGCGTGATTCTTTGTGTAGATCATGCCATGTTTTTACTGTCGACATAAGGGGTAAGGGGTTTTTGTTTAAGTCAATAAATATAAAAAAATGTATCAGTCATAAAAAAAGAGTCTGAGCAACCGGCCCAGACTCTTACACACATTATATCAACTTTTATTATAAGCTTAATTTTAGTTACGGTCATGATAGCCATGGTCGTAGTAACTATGGTCATAATGATCATGGTGCCTGTAATGACGGTAACCATCTTCGCGTACCATACAACTTGAAGTAACTGATATAATTAGTATGGCTAAAAGAGCCAGTCCTGCAAATTTCCTTTTCATGATATTTTCAATTTTAATTTTGTTCTGCTTCTCTTTTGCAGATCGTTATAGTTTAGATGATTGAGGTGTTAAAAGGATTAATTGCCACTTTATTGTTACAAAGTTCTTTTGTTCGATCACAGCTCTCTCCCTACACTTAGGGAGAGATGTCCAGCGCAGCGTCGACAGAGTGGGTAAAACTTTAGGACAAGTAAACCGGGCGCAGAATTTTACCCCTCCTCCAAGGGAGTCCTTCGGACCGGCCTCCGCTGATTCCAGGGGAGGAGTTGATAATATTTTATTTCTAATTTTTTATCAACTTTGCATCCCGGTATGCAAAAAGGCAGGCTATTGATCATTGACGACGAAGAGCGGTTGCGAAACCTGCTCGCTCGTATTCTTCAGTTAGAGGGATATGAAGTTTCTACAGCAGCCAATGGTAAAGAGGGCCTGCGCAAATTACAACAGGAATCATTTCACGTTGTATTGAGCGATGTAAAGCTTCCTGATAGTAATGGTATTGAACTTACCGAAAAGATCAAAACTAATTGGCCTGCGACTGAAGTGATCGTGCTAACGGCATTTGGTACCATCAACGATGGTGTAAAGGCAATCAAATCAGGTGCTTTTGATTACATCACTAAGGGGGACGACAACGAGAAGATCATCCCGTTGGTTAGTAAAGCAATGGATAAGGCCTTCTTGCAACAACGTGTGGAAGAACTGGAAAGTAAGCTGAATAGCAAATTTGGGTTTGATCGTATTATTGGCAAATCTACGGCGATAGCAGATGTTATCAAACTTGCTCAAAAAGTAGCTCTATCAGATACCACCGTTTTGTTATTGGGCGAAACAGGAACCGGTAAAGAGGTTTTTGCCGAATCGATACACCAGGCAAGTAACCGCCGGACTAAATCATTTGTAGCAGTAAACTGCAGCGCTTTTACTAAGGAATTATTGGAAAGCGAATTGTTTGGGCATAAAGCAGGCTCATTTACAGGAGCGACGAAAGATAAAAAAGGCTTGTTTGAAGAAGCTAATGGCGGAACGATATTTTTGGATGAGATAGGAGAATTGGATCACGAGTTACAAGCAAAACTGCTAAGGGTTCTTGAATCCCAACAATTTATCAAAATAGGGGATACCAAACCGACCACGGTTAATGTGCGGATATTGGCAGCTACCAACCGTGATTTGCTTAAGGAAAGCGAACAGAATCATTTCCGCTCTGATCTTTACTACCGTTTGTCAGTTTTCCAAATAACTTTACCTGCTTTACGCGAGCGCAAAAAGGATATCAGTTTACTAGCTGAATATTTCATGTCGTATTTTGCGGCAAAAGTTGTTAAGCAGATCACTGGTTTGTCAAAAACATTCATCGAAAAATTGGAAGCCTACAACTGGCCGGGGAATATTCGCGAACTAAAAAACGTAATAGAGCGCGCGGTGATCCTTTGCGACGGTAATGAATTGGACGAAACGTTGCTGCCTTATGAAATTGAGCATATAACAACCCAGCGGACTAACCATGCATTATCAGCGTTCGATTTGTCGTCTGTAGAAAAACTACATATCCAACGCGTACTTAACCATACCCATGGCAATCGTGCCGAAGCTGCCCGGCTTTTGAATATTGGTATCGCTACCCTTTATCGCAAGCTGAAAGAATACGGGCTAGAGTGATTCCTTTCTGATAAATTGTTGTACGATTTTAACAATTGTTGTAAAGACAATTAAATAATCGCCTATATTTATAGTAACCAATTAAACTATTTATGAATTCCCGTAGAGATTTCCTGCAAAAGTCTGCTTTGTTGGCAGGTGGCACCGTAATGGCTTCGGCTTTAAACAACCAGGCATTTGCCATTTTCAAAAACCGCATTACTCCGTCAGATCAATTAAATATCGGTGCCATCGGCATCAATGGTATGGGTTGGGCCGACACCACCTCAGCATTAAAGATACCCGGCGTAAACTTGGTAGCGGTGTGCGATGTCGACAAAAATGTAATAGATAAACGCATGGCCGACCTGGATAAGATGGGCCATGATTCATCAAAAGTGCGTCGTTATGATGATTACCGCGCTTTGCTGGATCAAAAAGATATTGATGCGGTGATCATCGGTACGCCAGACCACTGGCATGCCATGATTATGCTGCATGCCTGCGAAGCGGGGAAAGATGTGTACGTAGAAAAGCCCGTGGGTAACTCCATCGGTGAATGCAGGGCAATGGTGGCTGCTCAGCAAAAATATAACAAGGTGGTGCAGGCCGGACAATGGCAGCGCAGCCAGCAGCATTTTAGAGATGCGGTTGACTTTGTACAAAGCGGACAATTAGGTAATATCCGCACGGTAAAAGTCTGGTGTTACCAGGGGTGGATGCGGCCTGCACCAGTTGTTCAGGATAGTACGCCTCCTGCCGGAGTTAATTATGCTGCGTGGCTCGGTCCGGCTAAAACGGTTCCTTTTAATGCCAGTCGATTTCATTTTAATTTCCGTTGGTTTTGGGATTATGCAGGCGGCCTGATGACCGACTGGGGTGTGCATCTTTTAGATTATGGTTTGCTCGGAATGAAATCACCTATTCCCAAATCTGTTTCAGCTTTAGGCGGACGATTTGCTTATCCGGAATTATCTGAGGAAACGCCCGATACCCTGACTACTTTATACGAATTCGACGGCTTCAACATGGTCTGGGATTCGGCTATGGGTATTGATAATGGTTCTTACAATCGTGACCATGGCATCGCCTACATTGGTAATAACGGTACCCTTATCCTGAACCGCGAAGGCTGGGAAGTAATTGAAGAACGCCAGAGCAAAAGCAAGGTTGCCAAACCTTATGTCTCCAAATCAGATGACGGCTTGGATAAACATTGGGAAAACTTCGTAAGCGTAGTCAAATCGCGTAAGCTGGATGATTTGCATTGCCCGATTCAGGCCGGAGCACATGTTGCTACCGTAGCGCAAATGGGGAATATAGCTTACCGCAGCGGCAAAAAACTGGAATGGAATGAAGCGCAAGGTGGCTTTACCGATAACAGCATCAATAAACAATACATGATGAAGGAGTATCATAATGGGTATAAATTGCCTAAAGTGTGATCTTGATTTACGATTTTGGATTTTTTGTTGATGATGCGTTCACGCTCACAACGCCGTGAACGCTTGTGAGCACTTTGTCTAAAAAGTGCCAATAAATATTATAACAACAGGAAGCAGCACGATTAAAAGTAAAAGCCAGCCATAAAATTTGCGCTGATTTACGCGCAAAACCCAATTTATCAAGATAATGAGTGAGAATATCAGGCCAATAATTAGCATAAAAAAATACCCATACATTAAACCTTCTCCTAAGGTAAGATGAGGTTCACGCATGTTTTTTAATATTATAGAGGTTGATAATAGTAATGACGCAAAAGATATGTATATAAAGTAAAAAGAAATTGAGATGGGATAGGTCTTAAAAATTCTCCAAATCTTTGTTATTACGTTCATAAACATTGATACGAAATACCTCAAAAGGTAACCCAATCCGCGTTAAGGATTGAAGCGTATACCGGCCATGTGGTTAATGCCCGTGTAGTATTAGCGGAAAGCCTGACCCGCTTCTATCAGCGGGAACGCCCAGATTGTCTAAACCCGAATTTATCGAATTAAAGAAATAACAGAATTCTGATAATTCATAAATTCTGGGAATTCCGGTTCAGGCAATATGCAGGCCAGGCCTTTACGCACCGCACTTCGACGGAGCTCAGTGTGACACTCTGTTTTTCTGTGGGTAGTTAAAAGGGTTATACGTAGTACGTTGTAGGTTATACGTTTTTGTTATTCACGTACAACGTATTACGTAAAACATACAACCAGCCACTTAACCGCCCAGCTAATTAAAAAAATCTCACCCAACCTCTTGAAAATCAAAAAAGAAGTCCGTACTTTTGCAGTCCCTAAAAACTGCCCGTCGTGTTGGCGTGCTTAAAAGGGAAAAATAAATAAACAAAAAAAGGAAGAATGCCTACTATTCAACAATTAGTTAGAAAAGGTAGAGTAGCTCTGGTTGACAAGAGTAAGTCGCCAGCGTTGGACAGCTGTCCACAGCGAAGAGGCGTGTGCACCCGTGTGTACACCACTACCCCTAAGAAACCAAACTCAGCAATGCGTAAAGTTGCCCGTGTGCGCTTAACCAACGGAAAAGAAGTAAACGCTTACATCCCTGGTGAAGGCCACAACTTACAGGAGCACTCCATCGTGTTGATCCGCGGCGGCCGTGTTAAAGACTTACCGGGTGTACGTTACCACATCATCCGTGGTGCATTGGATACCTCAGGTGTTGCAGGTCGTAACCAGCGTCGTAGTAAATATGGTACTAAACGCCCTAAACCAGGTCAGGCAGCTGCACCAGCGGGCAAAGGCGGTAAAAAGAAATAATTAAAGGAGGATAGTAACAATGAGAAAGTCAAAACCAAAAAAGAGAATTATCCTTCCTGATCCAAAGTTCAATGATACTTTGGTAACAAGGTTCGTAAACAATATGATGTATGATGGTAAAAAATCTACCGCATA